>PVBE011441359.1_pt1 | contig 42205 bp, 39 predicted proteins | sample 1631181 | NCBI WGS metagenome assembly PVBE01 (sample SAMN08397723, study PRJNA350692) | Marine metagenome, whole genome shotgun sequencing project. | isolation source: water | place: Pacific Ocean | collected 2012-04 | reverse complement strand
CGTTACATTTTTCAAAATACAACGTCCTACATTTTCAGAATAATGAAGAATATTTTTCTCATCAACCTCTCCCATAATCTGATCTGCTTCAATTCTACAAGAGCCCTTTAAATCAAGATTTTCTATCTCGATTTCAGAAATATTTAAAATAAGCTCAGAGTTTTTATGTAAAATACCTCCTTTCAATTTTTGACGAATAATCGAATACAGAGGACCTAGAGCTGGGTGATAACGAAATAAAGAAGAAGGACGCCAGGACGCATTAAACTCTTTTAAATCAGAAACTTTAAAACCACACATTTCAAGAAGTTCATGTCCATTTTTCATAAGATCGTAAAAACATCTTTCCGGAGTTTCAAAAGAAGGCACTTTTTTTTGAGATGCTTTTTTCGCAGGAGAAATTGTTTTGATACGCCTGTTAAAAGCCACAAAAGATTTTTTCATGGAAATATTTTTCACAATTTTTTGAGATGCTTTTTCTCTAAATGCATCTGATATGTTTTGCATAGTCGTCTCAAGCCTTGCAATCTTTTTCTGAACTTCTATTCCTTTGGAAAAAAATCGGGTCTTTTTGAGGTTGATTAAAGCTCCTGGGAACGGTAAATAAGAGACTGCTTTTTTCACTTCTTCAAGATCTGCGAAAAGGATATTTACATTGGATGTAAATTTTGAATATTTCCCCTCTTTTTCATAAGGAATATCTTCGATGCCATATTTTTGAAAATCACAATATTCGATATTAGTCAAAAACACTTCATTCTCTTCGTTTTCAACAATTGCTATCATTCCTTCAGATGCTTTAAGACGACGAGGGCAAGACAAAAATCCAAATGTTTGCTCTTTTTGTAATCCATGTCCTGTAAACGCTAAAAGACTATGATCAATTCCAGAAATGGGATTGTTAATCTGCCTGATAAGAGCTTTTGTCCTTTTCTTAGCTTTCAACCATTCAAAAATTTTTCTTTCCTTAGCAAGCTTCCAAATAGCACCATGCCCTCCTGGTTTCATCAAAGGAACAACAGGTTCTTTAAAACACCAAAGCCCTTCTTCTGTAATTGTAGGAACACAGGGTTGTTTTATAATTTGAATGGTTTCTTTAGGTCTTAAAAAATAAGAAGATCTTTCACAAATCGAACGAATATGAGCATCATTTTGCTTTTCAGAAGATGTCATCATTACAATAGGAGTGATGATTTTTTTACCAAAAATTTTGTAGTAGAGATATTCTTTGGCTTGCAAATCAAAAATCAACGATTCTAAAAGAGTCTTTTCACCGATTCTAAGAAGTGCAGCTGGTAATTCTTTTTTCGTTTTTTCATCTTGTAAATGAAGTCGATCTGCTGCACCTCCTACTGGATAAAACTCACACATTTTAGGAAGATGTAAAAGCCCCCAATAGATCATTTTACGTAAAACAATTCCCTCTTTACTCAGATTCACAAAAGCAGGCGTATGCAAAGCTGCCATCTTAGATCGATATTTTTGATCTCGAGATACCTGTAAAAGTTTGAGTACTTCGTATTGATACCCTATAACTCCCCCAATTTTTTGGTAAAACATTTCGATTTCCCAAAGTTTTTCAATGAGGTCGATCCATTTTTGAGAAAGAGAAAAATCTTTTTCTTCAAAAACACTTCTCTCGCCAATAACAACCAATGATTTCAGAATATATTCAGCTTCGATCGAATGATTTTGAATAAAAACAGGATATATTTTTGATTTTTGCACAAAAAGTTGAACGTTTTTCTCTAAATTCAAAAAATGAAGTTTTTGAGAAAAAGTAGAGACACTTTTAATTTTTGTAACAATGTCTAAAAGAGCTTGTAATCTTTTTCCAAGAGATAACATGTATCCAAACATCCAAAATCAATTTCAAATCTTGCATGAAAAACTTCTTAAATTCAAGAGTTCTTCCTATTCAAAATCTCAAAAAGCCAATTTTCGAATCAAGATAGGTATAAAGCAAAAAAGATCTAAAACCATTATTGGGATAGATTCATTGAAAAAAAATAGATGCCCATACAGACAATCCTTGCATCACGAGGGGGATAAATAATCTTGAAGCAAAAAACCTTCGCCTTACCTACTTTTTGAATATAAAATAATTTTTCTACCGATTTTTTTTGACTAATAACCCTTTCAAAGGATAAAAAGTTTCTTTTGTAGGATATACGCTGAAGTGAGCTTAAAATTTGATTTTTAAGCCATGAAAATAGGCTCTTTTACACCTTTCAGAGACCCTTTCATGGTTAAAAAATCGAATTTTAAATTCACTTCAGTATACAATCTATTAAGGCTTTATCAAAGGAGAAATCATTATGGCCACAAAGCAAAATAATTCAAAATTCATGCAACCCATGAAAATAAGTACAGACCTCGCTGCCGTCGTAGGAAAAGGGCCCTTACCTAGAACAGAAGTTACAAAAAAACTTTGGGCTTACATCAAATCTAAAAATCTTCAAGATCCCAAAAACAAAAGAGATATCATTCCTGATGCAAATCTTGCAAAAGTATTTGGCGATAAGAAAAAAGCTGTGAATATGTTTGAAATGACTAAACTTGTGAACAAGCATCTATCTTAATTTTTTTGTGCGGACTCAGCCGGGTCCGCACTGATACTTTTTTTCTTTTTTTTCTAAAAAATCAATATTTTCTTTTTTAAAGTTGTTTTTTGATCCAAAGAATTTTACTATCGGATGGCAGACTTAAATGCTGACGTTACTTGGCACAAAGTGAATGAAAGATTTTTATGTTTTAGAAAAGTCTGAATGTAAAAGATTCATTTAATTTTTAGCTCCTGCCACGTAATGTCAGTTAAATACTTAAACCAAAGCTATACCCACCATGATTCAAAAACTAGTTTTGAATCATGGTGGGTATATATAAAATTAAAGGAGAACAGATGGCGAAAAAGAAAACATCATCGAAATTCATGGCACCTTTAACTGTAAGTGCAGATCTTGAAGGTGTTGTAGGAAAAGGACCTATGCCAAGAACTGAAGTGACTAAAAAACTTTGGGAATACATTAAAAAACACAAATTGCAAGACCCCCAAAATAGGCGTGATATTAATGCAGATCAAAAACTTGCAAAAGTTTTGGGAAAGAAAAAAGTAAATATGTTTGAAATGACAAAGCTTGTAAGCAAGCATCTTTCATAACTAAAAAAAGTCCTATTTATATCCCTCATGATTCAAGAATCAGTTTTTGAACCATGAGGGGCATTTACCGAAATAATTTTAAAATTCGGAATTTTGAAGTTGTTTCGGTAAAATTCTTGTTTTTAAGTAACTCCTATCAAATACTTATACCCATTATGAATCTATTCCCTTAATTGTACGTTTGAACTGGAAGTAGTATATTTTTTAGAAAGAAGGAATTTTCATGTTTATCTCCCTAATCTTACTAGCTGGAGGAAAAGGCTCCAGGATGAAAAGTCCTATTCCTAAACAGTATCTTCCCCTAAAAGGCAAACCAATCATTCGACATAGCTTCGATGTACTGACCGATCTACCTGAAATTTCTGAATGGATTATTGTAACAGAAAAAGAAGGACAAAAATATTTTTCAAATATTAAAAAAACTCAATTTGCTCTTCCTGGAAATAAAAGACAAGAATCTGTTTACCAAGGCTTTATAAAAACATCTCCTCAAGCTGATCTCATCTTAATCCACGACAGTGCACGTCCTTTTATTGAAAAAAGCCTTGTCCAAAAAGTAATCGAGCAAGGAATGAAACATGGCAGCTCTGTCTTAGCAACCCCTATAGACACCACGATTAAAGAAGTCGATTCTGATTTTTATGTAATCAAAACCTTGGAGCGTTCCAAATTATGGAAAATGCAAACCCCGCAAGCATTAAAACCTGAAATTTTAAAAAAAGGTTTTAAAATTGCACACCAAAAAAAAATTACAGTTACAGATGATGTACAGCTAGCAGAACTTGCAGGCTACCCGACAAAGCTGGTCTTAGGCTCTGAGAAAAATTTTAAAATCACAACTCCCCTGGACTACCAAATAGCTCAACATGTCACACAAACGCTATAAACTTCTTATATCTTACGACGGCACCCATTATTCAGGATGGCAAATACAGCCTAATGCTCCTTCGATTCAGCAGAAATTGCAAGATACTTTAAAAATATTACTTAAAGAAAAAGTATTTGTTACAGGTTCAGGAAGAACTGATGCAGGGGTTCATGCTTTAGAACAAACAGCTCATTTTACAACTGAAAAATCGATTTCTTTAAAATTCCTTCTTTCCTTAAACGCTCTTCTCCCTAAAGACATCCGCATTCAAGATATGAAAGAAGTGCCTTTAGACTTTCATGCTCGTTATCATGCAAAAGGTAAAATCTATCGTTATCGTATCCATACAGCAATGATTACCGACCCCTTTACCGAAAAATTTACTACTCATATTACAAATCTAGACATTTCCTTGCTAAAAAAGGCCGCTACATATTTTTTGGGAACTCATGATTTTACTTCGTTTGCAAATGATGCTACAAAAGGTTCTGCTGCCAATAACCCTATAAAAACAATGCGAAGATTGGATGTAATCGAAAAAGAAAATGAAGTGCTTCTAGAATTCGAAGCGGATGGATTTCTTTATAAAATGGTTCGTAATATCGTCGGCCTTTTAATTGCTGTTTCTCAAAAAAAAATTCCCCTGACTGAAATAAATCAAATATTTAAGAAAAAAGATCGCTGTATGGCATCTGCAGCAGCACCTGCAAAAGGTCTTTTCTTGGTTAAAGCTTTTTATGAGACTATTCCACTAAATTAAATGATGTCTTTTGTCTTTACTTAATGTAGATATTTTCCATACCATCCTTGTCTTCATAAAAACTCAGAATAGTATTTAAAGGATTGATTATGCCTACTTGCGTTCAAGGATTGCCCGTAATCCACGATCTTAACAACTTTAGAGATACGCTTTTTCAAAACAGTGGTTTCGATACCCCCGGACAAGTTACCGATTTTTTGGGGCATAAAGCTATTAGTGTCATCCTTATCCCAGCTAACCTTCTAGGCACTGGAATTGGGATAACCGCAATGACAGCATCTGCATGCACAATCGGAGCTTTGAAAGTAGCTATCTTTGCTGTTTCTTTAGGTAATAAAAAATGGCATGTAGATACAGGTTTTATAAAAAGCGCAGGGTGGGCGGCCCACTCCTTTATTGAACTTGGCCTAAATACACTTGAACTGCTTCTCGATATAGGCAAGGTTAACTATCAGGTATTTCGATTGGTTCGATTTACAGCGCGTACACTCCGTTTGGAGGGATTATTTACCCGGATCACGAACCAGGCAAAACAAGTTTTTCAATTCATAGATGAGCGCCTAACAAAAGGCGCTACTATCGCTTATAAGGATGAGCCTAATAATCCCTATACAGGAAAAACACCTTCTTTGCTTGCCCCTTTGAATGCTGCTACCCAAAAAGTACGTCCCGATTATCGCGAGGACAATCGCTTATGGTCTCAAATTTTTCAACATACACTTTTGTCAGCTGCCAATATTCCCGTAAATGCTGCGGCTGCTCTATGTTCAACAATTGCAACCACGATTTTGGGAACTTTCTTCATTACTAAAATAGCATTATACGCAGCTACTAATATCCACATTCCCATTCCGACCTTCGCAGCTCATACCTTAAATACCGCCTATGTTTGCACCGAAAACGCTGCTATTGATTCTGCCTCCGTGATCGGCGATGGGTTTATATCCATTTACAAGGTTTCTGATGCTTTAGGAATAGTACAAGTGGTAATTAAAGCAATGGATGTCCTTCGTTATATTCCTGAAGCTCTTTGTAACAGATAAACTCATATACTCCTCGTGGTTCAAGAATCGGTTTTAGTGCTTTCAGTTATTTGAGTATAATATGTAGGCCCACTTTGGGGAATTTGATCAAAAGTTTCATAATACATCACTGACTGATCTAAGATCATGTTTAAAAGAGGATAATGAGCGCTACAGATACAAACAGCTATAACAGGAGTCTGTCTTAAAGCTTGAACGCCTCGAGAACTATCTTCAAATCCAATCACCCGATCCCCTTTTTTGCCATACAACTCTATAGCTTTTAAATAGCACTCTGGATCTGGTTTAGTAAGATAATAATTTTCTCGGGTTACCCAGTGAGGTATCGTTTTTAAAACATCTACCTTTTTTTTGATCAAATCAGTCTGTTCTTTAAATGAGTTCGTCACTACCGCTCTTCGGATGTTTTCTTTTTCTAAAGCTTTAAGTAAAAAACCCACCCCAGGCATGAGTTCCACTTTAGCGCTTTGCAAAAGCTCGTAAAACGCTTTTTTTTTCTCATTATACAAAATCTGCCAATCTGGCTCTTTTTCAAAAAGCTGGGGATATTGATCTACAAAAGCTTGCTTCAAAACATCCGAACCAATATGTGCAAAACTAAGAAACTCTTGAAAATTCCATGTAAGCTTTATTCCCCTTTGATCACACATATTTTTATAGGCTTGAAAATGTATGTGTTCTGTATTAACCAAAAGGCCATCAAAATCAAAGAGAAAAAGATCATAGTCATGTATCCACTTCATAAATATGCTTCCTTAAGCATTAACATTATACAGCGAGAGAAAAATTCCCTTCCTATTTATAGATTAATTTAAATAAATGATCAAAATCAAGTTGCAATCTCTTAGTAAATGATTTATACCTCTCGTGATTCAAGAATCGGTTTTTGAGCGCGTGTTAAAGTTCTCTCAAATCAACGATCACAAATGGGTCAATATTAATAATGGACCCATTTGTGATCGTTGATTTGAGAGACTTTAGCAAGGTCAAAAAGCCAATTTTTGAATCACGAGAGGTATAATTTAAAAATAATCAAAAACATTATTCCCTTATGAAACCTGTTCGTTTTAATTATTTGTATTTTGGGATCATCTTTTTATTTCTTACCTTGCTCCCTACATACAACCTTTATTTAGTCGATAGTTTTACAGGATCAAGACCTTTTTTTTTGATTTTTACTTTTGGGCAAGCCTGTTTTGAAATTTCTGTTTTTATTTTTTGCGGATGGCTTATCGAAAAGTTTTTTTATAGAAAAATTTTTTTAGCTTACATCGGGCTTACTTTTTTGATCTTTACTACACACCTGCTTGATTTTATTTTAAACCGTGCAATGGAACTTTCTTTTTGGAGTACATTGGATCTTGTATTCGATGAAAACTTGGATAATTTTATTGAAATGCTCCACGCTTCCAACATCCCTCTTTGGGTCTGGTTTTTAGGATTTGGTATTGTAGGAGTTATTCCTTTAGTCGGTATTCTGTTTTACAAATTTACAGAAAAACTTTCCTTAAAATTCCAATTAACCATTCCTCAAGATCATTTTGTAGCAGGATTTTTTATGATCCCTTTAGCTCTATTTATATGGGATTATTCTGCAAGCAGAATCATTAAAGCAGATGCTTATTACGCCTATCTAAAAACGCTTCCTTTTAAATCCACTTTTTTAGATCCCAAAAAAATGCTTCTCACTATTTTGCATCCTCCTAAAAAGGCTCGAAATGAAAAAATTTTGCAAGAACGGATTGAAAGCAAGGATTTAGCACCTCTTTCTAAGCCCAATATTTATCTTTTTGTCATTGAAAGCTTAAGAGATGATTTTATTACTACTGAAAATACACCTCACATACACGATTTTAAAAAAGATAATATCCATTTTGATCTCTCTATTTCCAATGCTAATGGAACACAAATCTCATGGTTTTCTATTTTTTATTCTGATTATCCTCACTATTGGGCAGAATATCAAAATAGCACCTTAGGAAGTCCTTCCCTTCAGATTTTAAAAAAAATGGGCTATAAAATTCATGTCCATTCATCTGCTTGCCTTGCTTATTATGGCATGGACAATCGATTATTTGGATCCAAACAATATCTTTTAGATTCCTATGAAAAACTCACTCACCGCTATCCAGTAGAGGCTCATGAAACAGATGCAAAAACTATAGAAATTTTAAATACAGCTCTTGAAGATGAGAAAAACCAACAGGGCCAGGTTTTTATCCTTTTTTGGGATTCCACTCATTTTGACTACAGTTGGCCTAAAGAAGAAAAACCTTACCGCTTTGAACCAGTAGCCGAAGAAAAAGACTACTTTAGGCCTTCTTATAATCCACAAAACATCTCTCTTTTAAAAAACAGCTATAAAAATGCCCTGTATTATATTGATTCGCTATTTCTAAAATTCATAGCGCATTTAAAAGAAAAAAATTTATTGGAAAATTCTATTATCGTAGTCACTGGAGATCATGGAGAGGAATTTTATGAGCATAAACGACTCTTTCATGCATCTCACCTTTGCCACATACAAACAAATGTACCGATTTATTTTAAGTTTCCTAAAAATCCGATTCCTCCTGAACAAAAGATCGTTTCACACATGGATATTTTTCCTAGCATTTTTGATTATCTTTTAGAAAAAAATCACTTTGAAGATGTGTTAAAGGGAGAGTCGATTTTTAATAAGAATAAATGGCCCTATGTAATGTCTGCACGCTATAACATGTCACGGGCACCTTTTGAATTTTTTCTTCATAATGGCAAAAATAAAGCTCTTTTTCGTTTTAAAAACCAAAAAAGCATTTTTACATCTAAACAGTTAGAAATTCTTAAAGTTACAGATTTTCACGATGAACTTCTTTTCCAGCCTCATGAAGATGTAGAAAAATTCGTTATTGATGAGTTTGGAGAAGCCATTCATAAAATTATTGGCTTCTAATCTCTTCTAAAAATGCACGCATACTAGCAACCCCCGCTTTTCTTTCGATTAAATCTTTATCTTTAAAGATTAATAATGTGGGCATACTTTGAATTTTATATCGCTCTTTTAAAGTCGGAGATTTTTGAACATCCACTAAAGCAAAAGTATATTGTTCCCTTAAATTTTCAGCCGTTTTCTCAAAAATAGGAGCCATACTTTTACAAGGACCACACGAAGGAGAATAAAAATCCACAACAATAGGCAACTTGTTTTTTTTGATTAAAATATCAAATTCTTCTACAGATTGAATATAAATGACCTTTGGACATTCTAAATCATCTGGCACATCCTTAAGATATTGCTGAGCTGCAATCGCGGCTTTCGCTCCATCCCCTGCAGCTGAAATCGCTTGCTTGTAAATCGGATCTACAATATCCCCAATCGCGTAAATTCCCTCTTTTGAGGTTTCTTGACCTTTTTCTAAAATGATATAGCCCCTCTTATCTAATTGAATCTGATCTTCAAAAAGTTCAGTGTTAGGCTTCGAGCCAATTGTTAAAAAGACTCCATCTACAGAAAATTTCTTTATTTCTTTATCTCTTTCTACTTCTATGTGAGTAACAGTTTGAAGATCCCCTATGACTTTTTGTAAACGGCTTTGAAAGTGAACTTGTACATTAGGAAGATTTAAGATTTTTTTCTTTCGAATTTGTTCAACGCTTTTAAAATCATCTTTTCTGACAAATACATGCACTTCCTTGCAAATATTAGAAAGAAAATGAGTCGTAATAAGAGCAGAATCTCCCCCGCCCACTACAGCTACTGTTTTATTTTGATAAAGAGGGCCATCACATACAGCACAATTGCTTATCCCCTTTCCCCAATAAAAATCCTCTCCTTCTATTCCTAAAAGATAGGGAGAAGTTCCCATGGCTATAATAACGGTTTGAGAGCGCAGCTCTCGAGTTTGATTATTGGTAAAATCTTTAGAAAAAATTATGTAGGGCTTTTTAGAAAAATCAACACCGATCGCTTCTTCTTGAAAAAGAGTGCATCCATTTTGAATCGCCTGATTACGAAATTTTTCAGCTAGTTCATAACCTCCAATTTCCATCTCCCCTGGCCAGTTTTGAACTATATGAGATTGAGCAATTAAGCCTCCAGGGCTTTGACCTTCTAAAATAATAGGAGATACACCTGATCTAGCTAAATAAATCGCTGCGCTTAAAGCACCAGGCCCACCACCAAGAATTACAGTATCATAGACTTGTACAGCAAACGCTTGTGTAAAAAAAAGGAACAGTAAGAGTGTTTTTTTCATTATTCAATCAAATTTTCAATTTTACTCAGCATAAGTAATAACAAAAAATTTATTTATATACAAATAAAATGAAATCCAAAATTGAGATTATAAAGAAGATCTTCTTTTTATTGAAAGCTCTCTAGATTAAACGATTTGAAAGGGACGCATATTAATTAAATATGAGTCCCTTTAAGCTCTTAATATAGAGGCTTTGAATCAGTTTTAATGAAGAGATGATTGAGATGGAAGTACTATATATTTATGGAGTATCTAAAGTTGCCTCTATAGCAATATATCCAAGTCGCGCATAAATCACTCCATCTAGATCAATCGATTGTAGATCTAAGGATAAATATTCCTCAATCCATTCATTATAAAATGTACGAATTTCCGATTTGGGAACAACAGGCATAAAAGTTCCTTCTAACCAGTCCAAAATTTCACATCGATCGATAAAAGGATCCATTGTTTGGATGGTTTCTACTTTCACAATACGAAAGCCTGTCTCTTCCAACAAATTTATATAGCCCTGCTCATTTTGAAACTTTCTTGGAATATAATCTTTCCAATAGAAAGCCCATTTGGATGCAGCTCGTACTTTAGATCCAGCCAGATTCCAGGCCCAGTTATTCAAAGCTGGGACTAAAATCAATAATTTTCCGTCCAATTTGAGAATTTTCGATATTTCAAGTAAAGCACCTTTCTGATCCAAACAGTGTTGAAAAGAACAAAAAGAGACAATCCAGTCAAAACGATCAGAAATATCGGTGTGAAGAAAGCTTCCTTCTTGAAAAGATAAATTAGGATACTCCACAATATGATATTGTTTTCTTGCCCATTCCAACATTGAGTTTGATAAATCAATTCCCAAAGCGTATCCTCTAGGAACAAATTTAGCTATGTCTGCTGTGATCTTTCCATCACCACAACCAATATCTAAAATTCGCTCATCTCCATTTGCTTTTTTTAAATAAGGTGCTAGAAAAGACAATGCCCAGCGACGCTGTAGTTCTGAGTGATGAACATAAGAACGCACCATTTCATCTTTCCAATAGGAAGTCTCTGCATTTAGATAAGCTCCTGTTAAGAGAAAAAGCAAACCAATTATATTTTTCATTTTTTCACTAAATTTTACAAAGTTTATTGAAAAAATGAAAAAAGAACAAGAAATTTATGCCGAGTTTTAAAGTGAAAGTATTATTAATCTATAAGGCCGTCAAAAGATAAATAAAATCAGAAGGATACAGTATGCAAATGGCTCAAAGCTCCATTCAGTTTGTCTTGATGGACTACTAATAAGCGCGTTTTTTCTTCAATTTGCTTCTTTAACTTATCTTTGTTTTCTTGATGTTTCTTAGCAAGCTTCTCTTGAAAGTCTGGTGAATTTTCGTTATCTTTAAATTCAATACGATCAATATCATAAAGAAGGTCTTCTTTTTGAAGCTGAACTACTAGTTTTTTGATCTTGTAATGATCCATTTGGACTTCAGTCTCTAGCTCTGTTACTTTTTGCTCCCAATATTTACTAGGAGATAAGATTTCTTGAAATTGTTCTGAATTCCAGATCAAAAATCCTGAAAAAAGAACTATCAGAAACTCAAGAGTGACCACATACCACTTTTTAAAAAATGTAGAGGAATTAAACATTTTCTTATAGTTTTGTTACTTTGTAAAAATATTGTAACTCCTTATACAACTAATTTTCCAGTAAAAATTATAAAATAAACATTGTAATTAAATTTTGAATAAACCTCAGTGAACCTATTCCAATGATGTCTTTTCCCCATTCATGATTCAAAAGACTAATGTTATGCGCGGCAGGAACAAAAAATTAAATGGATCTTTTTCAATCAAATTTTCCCAAAATAATGAAAAATCTATGAATTTAAACTTTGGAGCAAAAAAAGAGGCCAGATATAATTTCTGGCCTCAGACGGCATCTACAATTTGTAGTACCTTAACTATTTTCAGATGGAAGTGGAATGGATGTAATTCTTCGGAAATCAGTAATGATATACTGAGGAGTATTTGGATTTTCAATGAGATACTCATTCAAAAATTCTTCCGCCCACTCTCTCATATCTCCATAGATTGAACCTTGAGATTCGAAGCTTCGAACCTTGGCTCCCAGCTCTTTCATTAAAAGAACTCCATCTTGAAGCGGCTCAATACGATCTTGATAGGTCGCTTGGATGTATTTTTGTAATTTTTCAATCGTTGTTTTATATTTAGAGTTTTCTGAAGTCAGTCGAAAATTCTCTGTTTCTTTATCTCTTTTTGCCTGATCGTATTTTACTCCTGCAACCTTATATTCACTAGAAAGGTTACTGGCGCCTCCATTACAAAGTTCTTCTACACAAGAATGGTTTTCTGAAATTTGCGAGCTATCAGGATTTTTCAGACCATGTTTTTTAATGAACCATGCCCACGTCTCTGATCGATTCGCAGCAGATGCAGTTCCATAATCTAAAAGTACATGCTCTGATCGGCTTTGCCAATAGTCACGATTTTTCTTATCATAGATAATTTCTGTGCTATTTTGCTTAATCACAGCTTTGTTTTTTTCGATCAAAGATTTATTGTGCTCTATTTTTGACTCCCAAGAATCGATCGATTTTTGAAATTTCTGAATCTGTGAAATTTCTTCACATGTGATGTTTTCAACATCTGCATACAGTGTTTCAAAATCTTCTAATTTCTTAGAGTTTATAGCTAAATTACACTCAGGATCTACCTGATGAATCTGAGGAACTTCTCCGATCAAGTAACTCTGATCATGAATTGTAGCTCCTAAATGAGCAATTTCTTCTTGAATTTGTTCTAAAGAAGTCTCTGGTAGATCTTCTTGAACAGTTTGAGTTGAAGCCTCTACTTCTTCTTGGACTTCTTGTATTTCTTGTACTTCTTGCACAGGTTCTTGAACCTCTTGATTCATTGACTCTTCCGCCTCAAAAGAGGGAAACGTTGAATTCTCATTATTTTCTTCTGGATTCAACTTTTCCTGAGGTGGAAATTCTTCCATGTCTGACATATTATCCCCTCCTAAAAATTCTGAACTGATAAAGGCTCCCTCTAGTTGGCTCCTGCCTGTGGAGGGAAAACTATCCGCCTCTAGGCTCATTGTGACAAAATAATTTTTTTTATGCAAATTAACTTATTCAGTTTATTTAAAAAAACAACTTAAGTAAGTGATTTTAAAACATTTTTAAAAAAATATTTTTTTAAATAATATATAAAATTGATTTTTTGAAGATACTAAAATTCTATAAAACTACTCTAATAACCTGAGTTTTTAATATACGAGAAAAATTCCAGCTGATATTCTTTACGTTTTTTCTTTTTGCCGATGTGGCGGAATGGTAGACGCGGTAGATTCAAAATCTACTCTTAGCAATAAGGTGTTGGTTCGAGTCCAATCATCGGCAAATATTTCCTAGTAACCTCAATTACCAATACTTGAATCACGATGGATATAGTAGATTATCTGCGATATCCTTGATGAGCCTGCTCCCATGTATAGGTAACACGCTGATTGCTTTTTCGATCAAATCGGACTTGGATCCCAATATAGGGAAAAGAATGGCGATTATCGAAGTCTCTTCCTTCAAAATTTTGGTAGAGCTTAATAAAAAGCTCCTTATTATACCAAGGCTTAATGGAAACATTAGTATCTTCTTTTTCATAGCGGTAAAAAATCGTATAAGCACTTTTCCCTTTATATTCTTTGCCTTCCATATAATAGGCAAAAATCAAGTCCACAACATCTAAGGGCTTATCTTCCATCCCTTGCACATAAAAATCTACTTCAGCTCCAATCATATGCTTAGAGATCCGAGCTTCTTTAGAAGACTCTGAGTATTCATTATGTAAAGGACAGCGATGCCCACAGGTAATAACAACCCTCTTTTGTGTTTTCTTTTGGATATAGTTTAAAAGGTCTACCAGTAAAGGATAAATAAACTCTTTGTCTTCTTTAAGGGGAAGACTATGGGCTTTACCATCTTCACAATCTGAACAGACTTTTTGAGCCTCAGAAAAATGATCGGGATTCGAACGAGTCCCTCGGCAGCGAAAAAAATCTTTTGTGATTTTAGGAAGATTTTGAGCCGCTTCTTCCCAAGGATATGCCTCTCGAAAGCGATGCTTCGGGGAGACTAAAGCATAAGAAGAAGAGTCATGATGACGATCGACTCTATCTTCAATTTGATTTTTTTTTCGAATCTTCTGATATTCTGATTTTTCTAAGCCAGAGCAAGAAAAGAGAAAAAGTAGGAATAAGTAGGCATATTTCATCTATACCCACCATAATTCTAGAAGCTTTTTCATGGTTCAAAACCGTACGTTTGAAGTGGAACCAGTATACATAATCTCACAAAGATTTTTACATTATTTAGAAATTTCTTATAGTCCAAAATAGGTAGGGGTCTTTTAAAGGGAGAAATCATGTTAGATTCAATTCTGAATCAGCTGAATGTATACACCGATCAAGCGCTTAAAAGTCAGACTTTAGAAGAGGCTATGCTCCACTTAGAAGATGCACACCTTTTATTTCGTAAAGAAATTTTAAGACAAGAAAAACATCTTGTGAAGCTAGAAGAAGAGCTATCGCTTACAAAAGAAATGCTTTTTTCTGCAAAAAAAACCATGGAAAAAAAAGATCAAGAGACTTCCTCTTTAGGAATATTCCTGGGCTATATCCTCTCTCATATTGAACAGGGAGTCTTATTCATCAATGAAAAAGGGATCCTTGTATCGATTAATGAAAGAGCAAGAGAATTATTAGGGGTATCTTTACAAGACGTTTTATTAAAAAAATTCTGGAGTCACTTTAAAGATGATGATTTTGGCTTTTCTTTAAAAGATGCTCTCGATTTTGACCTTATTCAAAATACAAGCTACATCCAATCCAAAAATAATCGTGAAATAGAGATTCAAGCTGTTCTTGTCCAAAAAAAAGAAACCCAGGGAATTTTAATTTTTCTTAAAGATATTACGGAAAAAATACAGGCTGCAGATAAATCAAATCATTCAAAAAATCTAATAGATCTGGGCGAAATGGTCCGAAGTGTGGCTCATGAAATCAAAAATCCCATAGGGGGCATCCGGGGCTATACAATGCTTTTAGAAAAAGAAATAGAAAAACCCAGTTCAAAAGAAATGGTCAAACATATCACTGAAGCATTGAAAATGTTAGATGTTCTTTTAAACAAAATTTTATCTTATGCAAAACCTACCCAAGTAAAGGCCCAAACAACAGATTTGGCTCCTTTTTTACGTAAGTTATTGAAATTTTTACATGTAGATCCTGCTTTTCCCAATAATATTCAACTAGAACTTCATATCTCAGAAGAGCCTTTTTACGTACCTATTGATACGGATCTTATAAAACGTGCTCTTTTAAATTTACTGATGAATGCCTATCAATCCATGTCTCAAGGCGGCAAAATGATCATTTCACTCATGAAAAATAATAACGATTGTATTGTTACACTTTCTGATAACGGAGTCGGAATTGAAGAAAAAGATCTTAAAAATATTTTTTCCCCTTTCTTTACAACAAAGAAAAAGGGAAATGGAATCGGGCTTTCTGAAACCCAAAAAATAATTGAAGCCCATTTTGGAAAAATAGAAGTCCGCTCAGAAATAGGTAGAGGGTCTACATTCACCTTAACACTTCCTTTAAAGAGATGAATTTATGGAAATCGAAAAAATATTAGTCGTAGATGATGAACCGATCATTAGAAATTTTTTATACGACTTTTTTCAAATCAAAAAAAAAGAGATTCAAATTTTTGAAGATGGAAAGGCGGCTATTGAGGCTTTATCGAAAGAGTCCTTTGACCTTGTGATTACAGATATGAAAATGCCCCGAGCATCTGGGATTGATGTTTTGAAATACTGTCAATCAAGATTGAATGTACCTGTAATTATTATGACTGCTTTTGGAAGTATTGAAAATGCTGTAGAAGCCATGAAATGCGGAGCTTTTCACTATTTAATTAAGCCCTTTACCTTAGATGCACTTGATGCAGTTTTAAAAAAAGCAGAAGAACATATCTCTTTGGTTAAGGAAAATAAGTACTTGAAAGATGCTCTCTCTCCTAAGCACAAAATCATTACAAAAAACCCTTTTATGTCAAAAACACTACAAAATTTGAAAAAAATAGCCAAAACCAATGTAAGTGTTTTTATCAGTGGGGAATCTGGAACAGGAAAAGAAGTACTCGCCTCTTATATTCATGAAAATTCTCAAAGATTTCACAAATCTTTTATTAAGGTCAACTGTGCAGCTATCGCTGAGTCTCTTTTAGAATCAGAATTTTTTGGCCATGAAAAAGGTTCCTTTACGGGAGCTCAACAAAGGCGTATGGGGAGATTTGAGCTTGCCAATCAGGGAACTCTTCTTTTAGATGAAGTAACAGAAATTCCTATTCAGCTCCAACCTAAACTTTTAAGAGCCATTCAGGAACAAGAATTTGAAAGAGTGGGCTCAGAAAAGTTATTAAAAGTCGATGTTCGAATCATTTCAACAACGAATCGAAAGATTGATCAAGCCATCAAAGAAGGGGTATTTCGAGAAGATCTCTACTATCGTTTGGGTGTAGTTCCCATACATATCCCTCCTTTAAGAGATAGAAAGGAAGACATTTTGCCTTTAGCAACTCGTTTTCTACAAATGTTTTGCCAAGAAAATCACAAACCTTTTAAACAACTCTCTCCATCTGCAGAAGAAAAAATGCTTTCCTATAATTGGCCTGGTAATGTCCGTGAACTTGCCAACACAATTGAAAGGTCTGTTGTATTAGATGATGAAAAAATTCTCACTGAAGATCTTTTACAGTTAAAAACAAAAACGGAAAACATCCCTTTAAATTTGTATGAAGTGGAAAAAAAACACATTCTTTGTACTTTAGAAGCAAAAAATCATAATAAAACACACACTGCAAAGGCTTTGGGAATTAGCGTCAGAACGCTGAGAAATAAATTAAATAATTACTCTAAGACAGTAAAAGACTCTCCACTTAATTGAGCTATACCATCGTAATTCAAAAATTGGCTTTTTAAAAAATATCTAAATATCTTTGAACAATTTGATAAAAACAACTCCACCTTTTTTTCTCGTTGGGTAAATACTTTTTCAGAATTTTTTGTGTATCGTAGAAAAGAATTTGATAAGCCCTTTCTTCTTTAAGTTCCATTTCACCCAAAACTTTGTGTCCAAATGAATCGTTTGATTTTAAAATACGCAGGTGAGAAAGGCATTTTTGAAGGCTGCTTTGCAGCTCTATTAAATATTTTTCAATCTCCTCTTGACTACAAGGAATTAGGGCTTGATTGATCAAAGCATAGAGAAGGTCAGAAAAAGGATACGTACTATGAAAATGTATCTCTTCTAATTTTTTATAAGGAATATGGGTAAAAGCTAAACCACCAGAGGCATTATAAAATGTTTTAGAACTTTTTTTTGTAAATTGGTCTAATGTATCTCTTTCCATAATCCATTTCACACTGGTGTAAATGGGACTGCCCTGCACATCTTTCATTTGATAAATACGATCTTCAGAGATTTTACTTCGATCGATGTGAGCAGGATCTATTTTTTCATCCTCTACAACTCCCGTTGCATAGCGAGAGTTTGAAGTATAGGCAAGATCAACACCCACTAAAATAAGAGGATCAAAACCTAAAAATTCAGCTAAAGAAAGAGCCATGGTTGTTACTGAAAGAGCCTCTGAAGAAAGATTTGATCCAATAAAATCTCCCTTTAACCCTATTTTTTCCTCAATCCAAAGATCGTACAGCTGTCCAAAAGAAGAGCGCAAATACCCCCTTATTCCATTCATCTGACAAGAAATACCAGAATGAACACGAGATGAGCAAACCATAGGTAAATCAAAGGAAAAATTTCTTTTTAATCGATAATATTCTTCTAAGTTAGGATCAAGCGCAAAACCTAAATGCGGCTTTATACCAAAAGAAGATAATGCAGAAATTGCAGATCCTCCTGCTATAATAAAGGCTTTATTTTCGAGCTTTTTTAATAAAGGAATGTTTTGAGATAAAGAAGGTCCCGCTCCAACAATAATAACAGGCATTTTCTCAAACGCCCCTTTAAGCGTATTCATATAAAAAGATCCAGGAAATTGCCTTACATTTTCTACAAAATTTTGAAAAGTAATCACAGAATAAAGACGATCCATATATAACCCTTCTGAAAGAGTCGTTTTACGAAGAAGTTTAAGGCGTAGATTGTGAAATTTTTGGCTCTTTTTTTTTGTGGGGGCTAATAAAACTTCTGTTTTTCTTACAGGAAATTTTTTAGCTAAATTATCTTCAAAGTTTTTTTCCCCTTTATAAAAAAAAGCAAAATGAATTCTAGGATGATTTAGCACTTTTTTTGCAAAAGAAGTATGTAAAAAAGCTAAAAAATCGAGTTGTTGGTCTTCAATAATGATCAGTTGTCTTTCTTTTTTTCTAGCCAATCTTTTAAAACTAAAAAAGGATAGCCAAGGGCGCTTCCGTATAAATAGAGAACATCAACATTTTCTAAATCTAAATTTTGCCCCCATGTTTTTAGTTGTTTTTCTGCATCTTTTTGAGAATACAGATAGCTTTTTTCTTTTTTTACATTCAGTTCTTTTTTTTTGCTGCGGCAAAAAAAAGGTTTTTGTTCAACCATACGGCTTAAAAAAGCCAATTTAGGATCTTTTTTTTCTAATAAAATTTGGTTTTTATGAAAGTATGCTTCTGAAGATTTATTCTCCTTCAAATACGAGGCTAGATCCATTCCAATATCCTTTTCTTTTAACCCATTCATTGTTGTCTAAATCAAATTTTTTCTCATGGTAACAGTCCTTTTCATCATAATACCCTTCGAAAAGAATGTTTTGTTTTTGGTCCCAAACTCTACGGTCATATTTAGAAGGCGCATGATACACAACTTCCTCCAAAAGCTTTCCTGATTCTGAAAATCGTCTTGATGTGTTGCAGGGCTTTCCTTCTTGAAATTCTTCTTCATCGATTAACTGCCCATTTTCTGTCCAAATTTGATCAAGACCTTCTCTTTTATTTTCTTTGAAGCAAAGACGCCTTTTAATCTGCCCATTTTTCCAAAAAAGCTCACTAAGGCCTTCTTTTTTTCCGTCTTTATATTGGATCATAGATTTGATTTGACCACTTTCGTAATAATATTCTTGAAGTCCTTGATGCTGGTCATTTACAAATCTCTCTAAAGAATACAACTTTTGGCTGGGATAATATTTATAGGCTTTGCCTTGCTTTTTTCCGAAAACAAACCATGTCTTTGATATATTCTTTCCTTCTTTTAAAAAAAATTCTGAAAGTCCATGCAAAAGATCTTGGTTATAATACATCCGCGCCATCAAAGCGCCTTCCTCAAAAAAGTAAGTGCACTCTCCGTTCATTTTTTCCCCTTGAAGAGAATATTTTTGTACATATTGAGGGAATTTTTTGGTCAAAATTGGTCTTTTTTTCAATGAAAACTCTTCTTTAAGATCCAATCCTAATTCCGGATCAAAAATAATCAATTTTTCATTTTCTATTTTGTAAATTTCTTTCATTTAAATACTCAAGTATAAGATTCAATTGTATCTTGGCTTGACTTTGAAAAAAAAGAAGTTGATGAAGCTGTGCTCCAATCCCCTTTTCCCCTTTTTTAAAAAAAGATGAAAAAATTCCCCATAAAGGATGCAAATGCATTTCATGAAAAATCTCCTCCACAAACTCGTCCCAAGAAAGCTCCACTGCTTTATTTTCATTATAAGCATCTTCTAATTCTATTAACTTTTCCTCGATTAAAAAAGAGGTCATCCGAATACTTTTTTCTACTTCTCGTAAAACAGACGTTTTTTTTTCATCTCTTAAAAAATAATCAGGGCAATTTTTTAAAATCTGATAGACATACGCATCTAAATCATAATTTTTTTTCCAATCAATTGCATGTAATTTTTGATTTTTAACATTTTTTCCAAAATCAAGTCCTTCAGATGCATTGAGAAAATAAATGTCCTGATTCGATGTAAAGTTGCAAATCCAATCTCTAGCTAAAAGCCAGTCTCTTTGCGTATAAACTTCTTGGTTATTTAAATCCTTGGTCTTTACGAAAGGAATTTCTTTTTTTTGACAAACTCCAGTCCCTTTTGAGTACAGCACATCTTCTTTTGATTTTGCTAAATCCATCCCCACAAAAACAATAGGATTACATCCTAAATAAACAGCTATTTGGATCAAAAAAGTAGCCACATTCCAACCAGAGTCTATGCTTCCTTGGTATAAATCAAGCTCTCTAGCTATCCAATTTTCCAAAGCAAAACAACTACTATCAGGGACTAGAATTTTCTGAGAAGAAATTATTTTTAGGTTTTCATTTGAAATTCTAGGTTGGAAAAAAAAGGGAACATTAAAAATATCTGCATGTTTGAATGTTTGGTAAGGCGCCTCTTTGTCGATCGATGCAGCAAAGTGAGGTTTGATTCCATGATAGGCCAAACTATTTAAAGCTGTACCGCCTGCAAAAAATAAGGCATGAGATTGCAAGGTTTTTAATGTTTCTTGATTTTTTTCCAAGCTCGGACCAGCACCTAAGATAATAGCGGGAATTTGAGAAAATTGATTTTTAAGATCTTTGTATTTTTTAAAATCAGAAAATAAGTCAAGATTTTGATAGAAATTTTTCATAACTGCTAACCCAAAATCGCTATACTCTGATGCTGTGAAATGAATTCCCTCTTTTAGCTCAGTGAAATGTTTTTTGATATCCTGAAAGTCAGAGCTATTTTTACAGGAAAAAATTTCAGCAGGTGAAAAAACAAATTCCCAAAGCATCTTTTTTAAAGTAGGAATTCTTTGAAAAGGATTCTCTATAAAACAAATTCTGACATTGGGATGCTTTTGTACTTTTTCTGCAAGCTTATGTCTTTTTGATTTTTTGATCCAAGAAACTTCATCTTCTAAAAAAATCAGAAAACGATCCTCTTTCAGCCACTGTTCAAACTTCTGATAAATAGTAAAGTCAAGGCCATAGCAAAAAAGGACCTTTGTCGAAGAATGAGGCTCAAAATTTGATTTTTGAAAGGGAGTGTTCATTTTATTATTTTTTCATTTTGGGATAGCTGACATAAGCTCTTCAAAAGAAGGGATAAAATCGACAGACTGAAAAGAATCTTTTTCCTGCCAATAAGTGCGGACTTTATTTTTACAGGCAATACATAAAAAAAGAGCCTTTACAATTACATTATATCCAGCTACTTGCCGAAGAGTTTTTTGTGAAAACTCTTCGGCTTTACATTCAATCATAAGAAGAGGATATAAAGGATACTGAGGATGAATTTTTTGTGCAAAACAAAGAATATCGGCTCTTCTATCATTATTTACTATTGTTTGCACATGAGGCAGAAGTGAAATTTGCTTTTCGACTGAAATAAGGCTTTTCTGAAACCCTAAGCTAAGTAGTTTCTTTAAAATATTTTGCCGTACAATTTCTTCTGGTGTCTGTTTAACCCAAGTATCTCTAATGGGATCGAAAAGGCAGGAATTACTCAATGTCAATTAAACCAAAATTATCATCTTCTTCTCTTCGATACATAACTTTCAATTTTTGATCTTCTTCTCCTTTATAGACCATAAAAAAATCATGAGAAAGTTCCATTTTCATCACAGCTTCATCTTTGGTCAACATCCGAATTTTTAACTTGTCTTTTGAAACAACATCATGAAAATAAGGGGCTTGATCACGACGCCAATTTGCTGCATCAATTTCAGCATTTATTTGGGCTACTTCATCTCTTTGCGGTTTGAGAACATTGACATCAAGATCAACTGTTCCCATATTTGTTGTTCGGTGTTCTTGCAATTGAGTTTTGTATTTACGAATCAGTCTGGTTATTCGATCAGCCGCTTTGTCAATCGCAGCATAGATCGTATCAGTGCTTGCATGAGATCTTATTTGAAAGTGGGAAAACTTTAAAAGTATGGAAGCAGAGTGTTCTAATTTTTGTACATCAAGAACAATCACAATATCGAGCATATCTGTACTCAGCCTCTCAATACGAGAGAGCTTTTCAATAACATAATTTTGAATAGCTTCACTCATGGGAAAATTTTTCGCATGAATTGTAATGCTATACCCTTCCGTTTCAAATTTAGGATTTTTAGCCATATTTCCTCTAAGTCAATCTCAAATAATATTTAAACTAGCAAGTTAGGTTATTTAGGTTCTTTTTTCAATGGAAAATCGCAAAGAGAAGCTTTCCCCCATTTCATCTCACCACCAAAATAAAGCCAAATGCCTTCTTTTCTCAAAAAAGAGCTCCTTTCTGTAAACGTAATTTCTTGTCCATTTTGAAACATGTAGGCTACAAAAGTCACCGTTGCTTGATGATCTTTTTCATGAAAATCTAAAATTTCAAGCCCCTTAAACTGTGTAGTTTCGCAAAAAACATTCGCTCTTTTAATAAAAAGTTCCGTTCCTTTTTCTTCTTTTTGAGGATTATGAGGATGGGTTGTCTTTAAAATATACTCAACTTTTTTTAAAACATAGGCAGAGTATCTAGAGCGCATCAATTGAAGAGCGTTTTTGGGGTTTTCCCCTTTATGAAAAGGTTCACAACACTCTGAATAGGGTTTATTTTCTGTGCATGGGCAATTCATCATTATTTAAATCTCTATGAACAAATCCTTTTAAAGTATGACGTATTTCTTTTAACTTTTCATGTGTTAAATGGTCTAAAAAAGAAAATTGTACCATTTCTTTGTTAATAATTTGTTTGTATAATCGAGACGCTTGAAAATGACAGATAACTGTCTCTTTTTCTGGCAGATAATCTTTTGTCCAACAAAGGATTCTGCAATAAGATAAAGGCATTTTTTCCCATCTTAATCCTACTTGTTTCTTATGTATTATCTCAGATAACACAGCCTGATCCCAAACTTCTTCTTTATTTTCTTTAAGCTTTTTTTCACATTCTTTCTTCCAACATTTCAAAAGCCGAATAGCTGCTTTTGTATAATTGATAAACAAACTTCCTGATCTCATTCGAAATTTATGATTTTCAGGATAAGAAAAATCTTCATAAATAGAAAGATCACAATCAGCTTGATCAAAATGACTAAGCTTTTGAAAAAGCATTGCGTCACTATCTATCCAAAAGATAGGCCTTTGCAATTCTTGCAACTTTTGTAAAATAAATGTGGGCTTAAAACAACAATTCTTATCCCATCTTCCTAAATCTTTAACCCCTTCTACATGGTACTCTACTCCTATATCTTCACAAGAAGATATCAACCCTGCTGCTTCTTTTTCATAAAGAGTATCTTTAGTAAAATAGGAAATAACAATTGGTTTCATATATTTTTATCCTGCCCTATGAGGCTATCCTTCGTAGTTCAAAAACCGATTCTTGAATCACGAGGGGTATAAATATTGATTTAAAATATTTTTTATTTTTTAGATAGCAAGAACCTATTTGAGATTTTTTTATAAATTCGGTATACCTACTATTTTTAGAGGTCCTCTTTGCAAACAATTGTTTTAAAAAATACAACCGAGAAGGGAGAACAGCTAGAGGCTGTTTTTTTACAAGATCTCGGTTTAAATCTGAAAAGTTATAAAAAAGATGATTTAGAGATTATTGATCAAAGCACACAAGCTGAATTTGAGAATCGTTTTTCTGGTTTAGGGCCTTTGATTGGACCTCATTTTCACCATCAAGATGAACGATGGATCGTAAAACATATTGATGAATCTTTATTTCCCCATATTGAAAGAGTCAGAAAAAAAGGGCAAAAAGACCCTTTTTCCCATGGCATTGGAAGGTATGTGCCTTGGAACACTAAAGCAACTTCTCACTCACTTAAAGCGCATTTATCTTCACGAGATACCTTTAAAGGAGTACCTCTTTTAAAATTTGAGGGCTATGAATTTGCTATGACATTCACAGCAGACTTACAAAAAGATGGACTCGAGATTGCAATGAGCGTGGAATCAGAAAGAGAGTCATTAGTCGGCCTTCATTACTATTATGCTTTATCTGATAAAAAAGGCACTGTTACAGCTCCCATCCAACAAGTTTATAATGAAATGGGGAATTTTAAACCTTTACCTAAAAAATGGATGAATGCAGACAACAATTTGCTTCATTTTGATCTTACAAAGTTTTCTGACTATGGATTTTTGCCTCTTTTTGAAGATTTTTCAGGATGGATCCTTTTAACAACAAAAACCCATCAAGTAAAAATCAGCTATCAAGGCGATCCTGATGAAACTTCCTTTCAACTGTATTCTCCTGAAAATGCCAATTTTGCCTGTATGGAGCCTTTGAGCGCTAAAAATCCTCGAAAATTAAGCAGCACCTCTAGTAAAATAAAAGCAAAAATTCAAATTATCTCTCAGTAGCAACTTCTTCAGCTCTTTCAAATTTAAAGAAAAATCCTCTTCTATCTGGATCTTTATGCCAAACATATCTACTAATCCCTAAAAATGTAGAAGTAGTAATGCTTCTTGTTCGGTCATATACTTCATATTTTTCTGTGTGGTGAATATGTACTTCATCCTCACAGTTTTGAATATGGATTTCATATCCTTTTTTTAAATTTTGCGGAGATATTTTTATTATATATGTTTCCTGATCAGGTTTAAAAAGATTTTGTGCCTGACAAAGCATTTCAAATTTTGCTCCTTGGTGAAAAGTAGAGAGAATTTCCCAAGTAGCAGCTTCACTTTCTTGTACAGATGCTTTAACAGTTTCAAAAATCCCCTTAAAGAGCCTTTTTTGTTCTCGTTTTTGTCCTTCACTTCCAGGTGAAAATTTAGATTTATATTTAAAAGAGCCCCCTTCTTGAAAATGAAAAGAACTCTGACCTATTAAATCTCGTTTAATCATTTTCTCTGTCTCTTCTCTGCTTTCAGGAGTCAGAAAATCTCGTCTATGCTCTTGCGAATGCACATCATGTATATAATCAAAAAATCCTGGTAATACACCTTTAGCTTCTGCATCGCTTCTTAATTGCTCTAAATTCTCTAACTCTCTTGCAGAGGTATTTAATAAACCCCTTAAAAGTCGAGTGACTTCACTTGGAGAAGGTTCTGATTGAGGTTTTGGCCTATCAGCTAAAAGTCTCGGATTATACGTAAAACAAATACCTCCTGATATACAAGAAATAAAGACCAAAGATACATTTCTTACTACATCCAGAAACGCTTCTAGCAAATTATGACGTGGTCCTATCCCTAAAAAATTTCCTGTAAACCGAAATCCTTGTCCCACACATTTTCCAAAACTCATAACACTTTCTGCTAAAGCTAATAACGCAACCTGTTCTAATCGCATTGCAGTAGAGCATCTATTCGATTGATTTGATTGTAAACAGGCTTGAGTAATCCCATCTTGTATATAAGGGGCTAAAATCCCTTCTTTAGGTGCTAAATCTTTGATAAAAGAACTAACCATAAAAAACCTTTCCTCTTAAAAAAAATTCATTTACTCAATTTAGTGGAATAATTTCATGTATAAATAAACTTGAAAAGTGCACCGAAGAGGACTCGAACCTCTAACCACTTGGTCCGAAGCCAAGTACTCTATCCAATTGAGCTATCGGTGCTAGAAAGAACGGCTACATTATAAGATTAAAGGTGATATATGGCAAATAGGTTGCTCTTATAGAAAAATATTATGCATGATGAATAAAGACTCAAAATTTTTCCTCAAAAGCAGTCATGCCAAATTGTATAGAAACTGAAGGCATTCTTTTAGCTACGTTCCCTTATTTACAAGAAGGGAGAATTGTAAAGTTTTTTACCCCTTCAGGAATTCTCTCTTTTTTTCTCAAAAAGCTTTCCCACAAAAAAGCGGGCTCTCATGCCTTATTATCTCCTTTATCCGAAATGGAACTGCACTATTTTGAAACAAAAAATAAACTTTTTTTTTTAAAGGATTTTTCCAGCCTAAATCTTCATCTAGACCTTAGAAAGAGCTTTTCTCATCTTCAATCAGCAGGAAAAATGGCAAAAGCTTTATTGAACTCTCAAATGCCTGAAAAAAGAGCACCTTTTCTGTATTCTTTATTTTCCAAATATCTCCAAAAATTGCCTGAGTTCAAGAATCCTGAAATATTATCTTCCAGTTTTTATCTCAAAATTTTAATTCATGAAGGTCTTTTATCAATTACCCCAAAATGCTTCCAGTGTGCTGAAAAATCTTCCGGATTTTCTCAAGGAGAAAGCGGCTGTTTTTTACATGCCAAAAAACCTTTTATCTATAGTGAAGAGCATTGGCTGTATTTGCAAGTTCTCGCTCTGGGTAAAAAATTTTCAGATTTTCAAAAAGTTTCTTCTGTACCTAAAAGCATTGAAAATTTGTTTTCTCACTTGATTGCTTGAGAAAAATCCTATATTAAGAAAAAAAAGGAGCCTGCTATGCCAACACTACCGAAAGATCCTGATGCAACTCTCAAAGAAGAATGGGAGGGCCTATGGAAAAAATTTGCCGAAATCCTAGGGTTTATGTATGACAATGAAGGCGTTATTTCTTCTTTAAAAAAGCAGATCCATCTGAAAGGCCATGAAGAGGCTAAGCAAACTATCGATCATCAAATAGCAGAAGTACGTAAGCTCGTCGATCATCATGTCGCAGATCTTGTTCAATTAGTCAAGAAAGCTCCCCCCATTGCAGAAAAAAAAGGGAAAAATATTCACAAAGAATGTGACTCTTTGGTTGTGGCTGTTCAGGGGCTCAATATCGATGAAATTCAAAGTAAAGTAAAAGATCTAAAAGGAAAAATGAAGGATTAAAAAAATTCTAAAATGCGAAAGAGGGGACTCGAACCCCCAAGGGATTTTGTATTCCCACTACCACCTCAAGGTAGCGTGTCTACCAATTCCACCACTTCCGCGTAATAATCAGTTCAAAAGTATAGCTTTCGATTTCAATTGGCTCAAGAATTATTAGCAAATTCATTCACCCAAGCATCACAAGAAAGACTTTCTCCTATAGAGTGCTCAATTAATTGATCCCATGATAGTTGAGCCCCTTGATGAAAAAGTTGCTCTTTTAAAAATTCTCCTGCTTTCTTCTGGTGAAGCATTTTTTTAGAAGTTTTCTCTTTGATTTTCTCTTGAAGAGAAGAGGCAAACATTTCGCCTAAGAGATAGCTGAAGTAATAGACAGGAGCAAGACCGACATGATACTTAGCAGCCCAATCATTTTTTGACTCTCTTCCTTTTGGGGGAGATATTTTTTGATATTTTTTTACAAGATCCCACCAAAGTTGATTGAGATCTTGATGAGGATCTCTATACATCTCTTTTTCAAAATAAGTCATAACTAAAACCCAACGGCTAAAAATTAATTGCCTACGTTTTAAACTTTCTTCAGCTTTTTGAATCAACTCATCTGAATTTTGAACTACATCATTTAAAAACTGCGAAAGATAGGCTTGCCTACCACAAATCAAGGCCATTGCTTCTGTCGGAATCATATGAGGAGGAGCTCTCAATAACCAAGGAAGGTCTTTAGAAAATCCAAGCTCGTAAACAGCATGACCCAGTTCATGTAAAATTGTCTCTAACCATTGAATAGAAGGTCTAATATTGTTTAATGTTCTCACATCTTGATAACGGTCTATATTAATGCAAAAAGCGTGCTGATTCTTTCCTTCTTTTTCATATAAATCGGATCGTTTTAAAATATCACTTACATCAAAGCCCATTTTTTGGAAAAAATCTTGAGAAGATTTTAAAATATCTACATCTTTTACTAAATCATCTAAGATATGCGCAGCTTGAGGATCTTCTTGGGAAAAAGGCTCACTCCAAGCCCAAGGTCCCAGTTCTTCTTTAGAAACTCCAAATCTCTTTGCTAGCTGCTCTTCAAGGGAGCTCATCATTTTCTGATGGGCTTGATCTGATTTAGAGAAAAGATCATCTAATGTTTTAAAAAGCCAATCAGAGTCCACTTCCTGCAGATAAAGCTGCAATTGAAAGTAATCAGAAAAACCAATCGCTTTAGCACCTTGGTTTCGTAGCTGCACAAGCTCTTTAATCAAAGGAGCTAGTTTTTCTCCAATTTCTTTAGAAGCTTCAAAAGCTTTTTTTCTTTTTTCAGGGTTATTTTCTTTTTTAAGAATTTCTCGAATCTCATTTTCAGACATCGATTTTCCATCTAAAAGCGGGCGAAAACAGGCGTATGCTTGAGCGATTTCAGCTTCTTTTAAAGAAATCTTTTTTAAAATTTCTGCGGGCATCATAGACTCTTGAAAAGCCCTTTTTAAAATCATGAGCTGCCTTTTTAAAAGAGGATCTGTTGGTAAAGTTTTTTCCCATTCTTGTATCTTTTCAAAAATCTCTTTATTGTTAAAAAGCATCTTAAGTTCAGTACTTAAGCTCGCTCTTAAATTTGCAGCATCTTGTAAACCTGTGATTTCTAAAATCCAAAGCGCCTGATTGAGCTGTTTGCTTTTTTCTTCATATTTAGGGATAAAATCTTTTAAGAATTCTTCAAAAGGATGAGCCATAATCTATACCTACTTTTTTTGATCAAGATTTTAACTCCGCCTTCAATTATAATCTATAGTTATGGGGAAAGTTTTTATCTTGATCATCCGGGTCTACCAGTGGACCCTGAGCCCTGTTTTGGGGTTATGCTGTAGATTTACTCCCTCTTGTTCAGAATATATGGTTCAAGCGGTTCAAAAACATGGTTTTTTTCGGGGAGTACAGCTTGGAATTAAAAGAGTGATTCGATGCTCTCCTCGATCTTTAGGTGGATATGATCCTGTGCCCAAGCAAAAAAAAATAAAACCTGAACCTTCTAACGAAAAAGGGTAATTTTCACTTCCATGCAAAGAATCCATTGATGCATACTGATTTTGTGTAATTATTTTATGGAAACGTGGATATGAAACTTCCTTTCTCCTTATTAAAAAAATTTATTCAAATCGATGAATCTCCCGAACAAATTGCTGACCATCTCACAATGCTTGGGCTTGAAGTTGAAGCAATTTTAGGGGCAACTTCCTCGTTTTCAGATGTAGTAGTTGCTGAAATCATACAAGTTCAAAAACATCCCTCAGCAGACAACCTTCACCTCTTAGAAGTATCTGACGGTACACAAACGCTACAAATCGTTTGCGGAGATACTTCAACAAAAAAAGGAGAAAAAGTTGCCCTAGCAAAAATAGGGGCTGTTTTAGAAAAAACAATTCATATCAAAAAAGTAAAACTTCGAGGCTGCGACTCCTTTGGCATGCTCTGTTCTTTAAAAGAGCTTGGACTTACTGAAGAGGCTGACTCTGTTTTAAGGCTCGATGACTCTTTTGAACTCGGTGAAGATTTAAGTGAAAAACTGATCGACCCTATCTTTGAAATTTCTTTAACTCCTAATCTAGGTCACTGCCAAAGTGCTCTAGGCGTTGCAAGGGAATTATCAGCTCTTTTAAAAAGGCCCTTAAAATTAGAAGAATTTTCAAATAAAGCCACTAAGTCCAACGATTTTTCAGTAACAATTCAAGCAAAAGATGCCTGCTCCCGTTATGCTTATAAAATATTTGAAAAAGTACAGGTAAAACCGTCTCCTTTTTGGCTTAAAAAAACCTTAGAATGCGCGGGGATCCGCTCGATCAATAATATTGTTGATGTCACAAATTATATCATGCTTCTTTTGGGGCAACCGATGCATGCTTTTGATCTGGATCGCTTAGAAGGAAAAAAATTAGAAATCAAACTTTCTCAAGATATTCAAAAATTCTTTTGCTTAGATCAAAAAGAAAGAGAAATCCCTCCAAATACTCTTCTAATTTGTGATGAAAAAAAAGCAGTGGCCCTTGCTGGAATTATGGGGGGGGAAAACTCTGCTGTTTCTTTGAATACAAAAAGAATTTTGTTAGAATCTGCTTATTTCGATCCGATTATCATTCGAAAAGCATCCCAAAGAATTTCACTACGATCAGAAAGTAGTATTCGATTTGAAAAAGGAATCGATCCCAATTTTTCCCTTTATGCTTTAGAATTTGCCGCGAAAATCTTGCACGAAATTTGTGCAGCACAATCTAAAAAAGCTTCTGTAGATATAAAAACAAAAGATTTTTGCGCAAATAAAATCAATATTCGCCTTTCAAGAACCTGCTCTATAATCGGATTAAAAATCAGCCTTTCTGAAATGGAATCTCTTTTTAAAAGATTATTTTTCTCTACCAAAATTCTAAAAGAAGATGTGTTGCAAGTAAGCGTTCCCACCTTTCGAAACGATATTACTCAAGAAATTGATCTTATTGAGGAAGTAGCAAGGCTGTATGGATTAAATAATATCCCCAAAACACCTCCTTTATTTGCAAGCTCTACTCATGCGCATCACCCTATGTATTTATTTGAAAATGAAGTACGAAATCGCTGCATCTCTTTAGGCCTTACAGAAATGATGAGTTCTGATTTGATTCATCCTTCTTTAGCACAAATCACTCAAGAGATGAGTCTTTTAAAGAAAGATATGATTTCTGTACTTCATTCAAAATCTGAGGATCATTCTGTACTCCGCGCTTCCTTAATGCCCTCTTTTTTACAAAACCTTGGCTATAACGCAGCTCATAAAAACTTTGATATTTCAGCTTTTGAAATCGGACGTATTCATTTTTTAAGAAAAGGTGAATGTATAGAGCAAACTGTCTTAGGAGTTTTATTAACAGGAAAAGAAAAACCCTTTCATTGGGAACAAAAAGAAAATTCTTTCGATTTTTTTGATCTCAAAGGAAAATTGGAAAATCTTTTTCAAGCACTTCTACTACCTTGTTCTTTTCAAAATTCGGTCCATCCTAGTTTTCATCCCAGTAAACAAGCTAATATATTTGTCGAAAAAGTCGATATTGGAGCTTTAGGTGAAGTACATCCTATTCTTTTAGAAAAATTTGGCCTAAAACAATCTATCTTCTTTGCTGAAATCAATCTTAATTCACTTCTTCGTCTTCAGAAAGATGAAATTTTAATGAATCCGCTTCCGCAATATCCCTCTTCAGAAAGAGATGTAACTTTTACCCTACAAAAGACTCTCTCCTATGATTACATTCAAAGCATTCTTCAAAAAATCTCAGTTCCACTTTTACAAAACGTGTTTTTGATCAATATTTTTGAATCAGAAAAACTGGGACAGAATCAAAAAAACATGACACTTCGTTTTGTTTATAGAAGTTTAGAGAAAACTGTTTCTTTCGAAGAAGTAGAAAAATCTCACGAAAAAGTTTGTAAAGAATTAAAAAGCCATCTTGAAAGCTGATTTTTAAACTGGAAGTAGTACATAATTTTAAAGGCCTTAACATACCCAAAATGTCTACTTTTGAAGTGAAAGAAGTATAATCTCTTGAAAATAGATCTTTTGCTAGCTATCATAATAATTCTATTCCGGAGGATCATTATGAAATGTTTTTGGCTTAGCTTAATCGCTCTACCTTTTATTTTTTCTTCTTGTTTAAACACAAGTAAGGAAAATATTATCTCTCAAAGATTCGTTCACAAATATGGTTTTATAGTAGATGAAAAGGAATGGAAAAACCGTGATCGAGATGGTAAAATCGAACAAATCCTAGATAACGGCGTTCACGTTGTTAAAAATTATGAAAATGGAAAATTGCAAGGTTTAACTACACATACTTTTCCTTATAGCCCGATGATTGAGAAGCATTATGTGTATGATCAAGGAGAGCTTTTAAAAGAAATTATTCATGATCGCCAAGGTATACCCATTGTGGAAGAAGTCTATGAGTATGATCAACGAACCATTATTACTCACTGGGATGCTAAAGGTGCACCTATCCGAATTGAGGAATATGAAGACGCTCAAATCATTACAGGAACGTATTTTAACTCCCTAAACGAAGTTGAATCGAAAATTGAAAATAGATCAGGTACTAGGCATAAAAGAGACCGCGAAGGAACCCTTTTATTGATAGATCAAATCCAAAACAGTATTCTTACTCACCGTGTGACGTACCATCCTAATAATCAAATTCATATGACTTCTCACTTTGAAAATTATCAATTACAGGGAAACCAAAAAATCTATAGCCCTAATGGTCAAGTATATTTGGAATTAAACTGGCAAGATGGACTTCTCAATGGCCCAAAAATCTCCTATAGAAACGGAATCAAATTTCAACATACTTCCTATGTTCTTGGGCTAAAAGAAGGAATCGAACGCAATTTTGATGAACAAGAAGCTCTTGTGTCAGAAATTACTTACCAAAATGACCTCAAACACGGAATGAGTGTTTACTACTCTAGAAAAGACTCTGTTGCAAAAGAATGGTTTTACTTAGGACATCTTGTTACACAAGAAAAATTTGAAATGCTCATAGCTCGTGATGAAATGGTTGCTCAAATGGATCAATATTAGCCTGAGTTTTAAAGCTCTTAATTCTAGAAGCTTTAGATTCATGCGTTTGAATAGGAAAGAGTATAAATATTTTCTTGGTCTTTGAAAGGTGATATACCCCCTTACCCTCTTTTTACAGGGAAAACAAGGGGGAATATCTGTTTTTGAACATAAAAGGCTTCAGAACTTTCTGACTAAGCAAAACTTACAAATAGGACTTTACGCCCTTTTGAATTCTTGCTTTAACGTATCAGAGCTCTTAGTTTCTAAAGCTTCTTACGTTTCATTTGACTTCACAGATTCAGCTTACAAAAGCTGATTCCTTATTCTGATCCAGCTAGAGAACCTGATTCTTCAGCTCTCTGATAGCCAGCAAACCCTTTCGCTGTGCTTTTTTGCTGTTTGTTGCCTTGAGAATAGTCTGAACAGTCTCCTGGACATCTTGGTGGACATGTTGGACATTCTTCTGGACATGGACATACTTTTGGACAGCATGGCTCTTCACAGCATGGTTCGCATGGCGCTGGACAACATGGCTCATCACAGCATTCTTTGCCATATTTACTTTTACCATGTGGACCACCTGTGTTAGTACAAGATGTTGCCATCAAGATCACAGCCACGAGTAAAAGTTTAGATACACAAAACATCTTTTTCATACCGATCACCTCATTTACGTTACAAATACCTTATAATCTCAGACCTTAGTCTATATGAAGAAAATTATTCAATCGTATTTCTTCACCCTTATAACTCTGTTTTCTCATATTAAGTTTTTTTACCTCTAGGTCTTTTTTCAAATTTTTAAAAAAAAACCTATAATTTCAGAAAAATCCTTCATTTGGCACGGTTTTTGCATGTTAAAAGATTGAAACAATTGGGGGGAGACTATGGATCAGAAAAAATTACAAAAGAAAATAGCAAAACTTGAAACCGTTAATGATCAGCTAATTGCAGAAATCCGTTACCTTGATGAAATCGCTATGAAGCTTGGATTTTCAGAAGGCTTAAAAACTTTAAAGGAAGCAGCTATAGAACTTATCGAATTAGAAGAAGATATTGGCACCGATGACAACCCTATGTTTGATTCTTGAGTGAGATGGAACTAATATAGACTCCTTCCACTTCAAATGTATGGATTTTGACCGTGCTAAAGCTCCTAGGATTAACGAACGTTGATTCTAGGAGCTTTTTCATATTTTGGGGTACTGTTTTGATATTTTTTTTATTACAAAACCCAAAAATAGAGCTCAAAAAATAGGAAAAAAGAATTTTTAGACAAATATTTTAAATAATGGAAAAACTTTCCTATTCTCTTTTACCCTAGAAATTTTATAAAATAAGGAAAAATTTTCCGCTTAAGGTCAAAAATGAAAAAGCCGAGCCTACAGATTTTACAAGATTTTGAAATAAAAAAGAAAAATTGGGAAGAAAAAGCAAATAAAGCCAAAAGGGAGCATCCCTTAAAAATCTTAAAAACTCTTCCTAAAATGGTTTTTATCACCAAAAGTACCCACCGCTTTCTAAGGCTCAAGGCACTGATTTACTTATTGAAATACGATTCTATGAATCTCGTAAAAAAATATGTTTTAAAAAACCCTTTAAAATATGGCTTTAGACTTTTAAAGTCTTATATATCAATATTTTCCTATACTCAAAAAGATGATTTTTTCTTTTATAATCTGAAAACAAAAAAAGAACTCGTACAAAAAATCAAAGATCCTCATTCCCATTTTATCCTAGGGTTTTCTTATTGCCATAAGCCTTTTGAATGCCCGAGCGGTCGATTTACGGATCAATGTGTGAATGACCCTCAAAATCCTGTCTGTAAACAATGCTTTATCGGAAAATGTGTCTATTTATCGGAAAATATTGCCCATCAACCTTTGTTTATCAAAACAGTCCATCATATTGGGGAAAAAATGTTTGAAGCTTGCAAACAATATCCTAAAAAAAAGATCGTATTTTTGATCACAGCTTGCGAGCTGACTTTAAAAATGTTTGCTGATTGGGGAAATATGCTAGGTATTCAAGGAATCGGAGTGAGACTCCAAGGCAGAGTATGTAATACGATGAAAGCCTTTGAACTTTCTGAAAACGGGATCAAGCCAGGGCTTACTGTAGTCACAAAATCTACTCAGGAAGAAATTTTAACTATCCTTAGAGACTGTCAATTCCCTCTTGATTTTAAGAAAACATCCCCAAAATTCAGGTTTAAAAAATTAATCTCTAAATTACGATGAGGATAACTTTAGCTTCTCTTCATGGGGAAAGCGCCGAAAAGGCACAGGACATTCACTAGAGTCGAAAGGACGAACTCTTCCTTGAGCACACGAATCAGAACAAAGTCCTTTTAAGAGTTTACTACACTCCCTACAGGATAAAAAAAGCTCATTACAATCCATATTGGCACAATTATAATAAATATCAGTAGGTTTACGGCAATGAAAACAAAGGCTCAGCGTCTCTGTATTATCTTCACTGATCGGTGTAATCATACGATCATCGAAAACAAATAATTTGCCCTGCCAAAATTTAGATCCCACTTTATTTCCATAATTGATAACTCCTCCATCTAGCTGACACATCTTTTTAAATCCTTTTTTCTTTAAAAAGGCAGAATAATACTCACAACGAATTCCCCCAGTACAATACATCATTAACGTATCTTTTTCTGGATCCATCATTTTTTTTAGCTCCTCAATATAAGGAGCAAACTCTCGAAAAAAATTCAATTTGGGCTTAATGGCACCTTGAAAGTAGCCTACCTCTGATTCATAGGCATTTCTTACATCTAAAAGAAAAGTCTGTGCATCCTTATTTTCCAACATTTTCTGCCATTTTTCAGGGGATACCTTTTCGGCTGTATTATGAAGATCTACTTCTTGATCAAAAGCGACAAGCTGTTCTTTGAATTTTACTGTAGTTTTATAAAAAGCATGCTCTTTACACAGTTGAACCTTAATTTTTAACTCAGAATTACGCGCATCTTTTTTCAACCACTCTATAAATTTTTTACCGTCTTCCTCTCGGGCGCTTATCTGAGCATTTATCCCTTCTTTCGAAATATAAATTCTTCCTTTAATATTTTTATTCTCAAAAAAATTTTTATAGGATTTAATTTCTACATGAGGATTTTCAATAGGAAAAAAGTGGTAATAAGCTAAAGCCCAATAGTGCATTTCAATCTCCTAAAAAGATGTTTTGCCTTCTATTTTATCTAAATAAAATCAATAGAGCAATGTGAAATTTTATTTTTTACCCGCCTGGACTTGTTCTAAATTGATTTTTTAGCTATGATTTGAGCCTTAAAAATAATGGCAAATTTGTTTAGGAGAAAACATGGTCAGATATAGAGGTCCTAAAAACCGTATCGCGAGGAAATTTGGAGTCAACATTTTTGGACGTTTACGAAATCCCCTTATTCATAAAGCTAATCCTCCCGGAATGCATGGAACCAAACGGAAGAAAAAATCAGACTATGGTGCCCAGCTGGAAGAAAAGCAAAAATTACGAGCAGTTTATGGAATGCTAAGCCAAAAAAAGCTAGTCAGGGTTTATAAAGAGGCTGTGAGAAAAACAGGAAATACCTCTCATACTCTATTAGAAGTCTTAGAGTCCCGCTTAGATAATATTGTCTATAAATTGAGATTTGCTCCCACTATCTTTGCTGCCCAGCAATTAATTTCTCATGGTCATATCTTTGTCGATGGGAAAAAAGTAGACCGTAAAGGCTTTTCTGTACGTCCTGGAATGCTTCTTTCGATTAAGAAAAAGACTCAAAATAATCTTATAATCAAAGCATCGATTGAAAATACAGCAAGAGAAATTCCAGAATATCTCAGTCTTGAAAGTGAAAAATTCTCTGGAAAAATGGAAGCGGCTCCTAGTTATGATAGTATTAGTCTACCTCTGCCTATCAATATACCGCTTGTTTGTGAATTTTTAGCACACACTGCTTAAAACTTTATCTAGATCCGATACAGTTTTCCCGATTATACCAAAACAATTTCAAAGTTTTAAATTTTGAAGTTGTTTCGGTATAAAAATAAGCGCTAAAATTTTAAAAGATCCGAAAAAAAGAGCTGTATAAGTAAGAAAAAGAATCGTAAAAATTCGAATTTGACCAAAAATTTCTCTTGTAAAAACTCCATCATTTCTAAAAAATGCACTTGGATCTTCTATAATATCCCCTATAGACCAAGTTAATAAACAAGCAAATACCGAACAAATAACTCCTTTGACAAAAAGGATTTTGAGCCTTCTTTCAAATAGATTTTTATACTCCTTTTTTAAAAAATAGCTCAAAAATACAGCTTGAAAAAGAGCGCTTATCGACGTTGCTAAAGCAACACTATAGGCGCCTTGGTTAAATCCAAAAACAAATACTGAGTTTAGTAAAATATTTAATAAAATAGAAAAGACTGAAGCTAAAGCAGGTAATCGATATTTTTTTTGAGCATGAAAAGCTGCAGTAAGAATAAAAATAAAAACAGAAGGAAGAAGCGCTAAGCCATAAAACCAAAGACATACTAAACTATTTTTTACACTTAAATCTGTAAAAAGGCCTCTTCCGAACAAAAGATTCATCGAAGAGCCTCCTACAGCAAAGATGCCAAAAGTACAAAAAAGCATCCATACAACTCCCCTACTTAAAGAATCATTCAAAAATTGAATAAATACCTTAGAATTTTGCGCCCTTGCAAGAGGCGGAAAAACAGAGGATGTGATCGCAATAGCAAAAAGAGCTGTGGGTAATTGCTGTAAGCGAATGGCATACCAAAGATAGGAAGGGCCAGCTAGGTCTGAAAATCGGGCAAAAATGGCATCAAGAGCTGTATTAATTTGAACTGCTGCCACTCCTAAAAGAGCCAAAGCAATCGGTTTTTTGAGTTTTTTAATTTCTTTAGAAAAAAAGCGAGCTCGTAACCATTCTTTCTTAGTTAAATTTAAAAGCTGATGACAGCTCCTATGTGTCAAAATCCACTGCATAAAAAAAGCAATAACCACCATCACAGACAACATAGTTGCGCTTTGTTTAAACAAAAGAAGTGCTAAAATCCATATCATATTAAAAAAAACAGGAGCTACCGCAGGCAAAAAATATTGTTTTTGACACTGAAGATAAGAGTTGTTCAAGGCATATAAGCAAATAAAAATAAGCCCTATGAGCATGATCATTGTATACAACAAAATTTCTGAAGAATTTTCTAAAAAAAGATATAAAACCCCATTGATACAGATGACAAAAAGGGTTAAAAATAAAGTTAAAGAACAAAAAAGATCTCTGTAAAAAAAAGAAGCCTTTTGTTCACTTTCTTTTCTCAAATGTTCAAAGTGAGGAACAAAAGTAGCCCCCACCAAGGCTTCTCCAAAAACTCTTCGAAAAAGATTTGCTAGGCGATAAGCCACTAAAAAAGCTGCAATCTCATAAGAAGTTCCAAAAAAAAAGGCCAACATCATATCTCGAAGCATACCGCTGATGCGACTAAAGAGCGTTCCTTGGAAAAATCGTTTAAAAGAATGTGTAATGGATGCGTAGGTGTCGATTGTCATAGAAATCAGCTTATACTTCTTTTTACCCAAAAGTAAAGAATATCCCCATAATGATTCAAAAATTGGCTTTTTGACTCATTATGCGTATAATATGCATAAGAAAAAGCAAAACACTGGTTTCTGAACTACACAGCAGCCCCTACACATATTCTTTAATGAGATTTTCATGAAAAAAAAACTTTTAATCGGCGCTCATACATCTGCAACAAAAGGTTCTTACAACGCTCTTTATCACGGGCAAAAAATGGGTTGTCGAACAGTACAGTTTTTTACGAGCAATCAAAAACAATGGAAAGGGCGTAAAATTGAGAAAGAAGAGGTCCTTCAATGGAAAAAAGCTTTAAAAGAGACTCAAATTACAGATGTGATGAGTCATGATAGCTATTTGATCAATTTAGGTTCTCCTTCAAAAGAGCTTTTAGTAAAAAGTCGAAAAGCTTTTCAAGAAGAAATTGAAAGATGTCATCTTTTAGAAATTCCCTATCTGAACTTTCATCCAGGAACAGCAACTTCTGGTGAGCCTCAAGAGTGTTTAGATCGTATTGTGGAAAGTATCAATAGTTTTGAAAATCTTTTACAAAATAGTCCTACCCGACTTTTACTAGAAACAACTGCAGGCCAAGGGAATACAGTAGGCCATCAATTCAAACATTTGCACCACATCATTAAGCATGTACATTCAAAGATCAAAATAGGTGTTTGTATTGATACATGTCATATTTTTTGTGCTGGCTATGATATTCGAACAAAAGAAGGATGGAAAAAAGTTTTAAAAGATTTTGATGAAAGCATTGGGTTAGAAAACCTTTACGCTTTTCATTTAAACGATTCTTTAAAACCATTCGGATCTCGAGTTGATAGACATGCTTCTTTAGGAAAGGGGCATATTGGACTTGAATGTTTTCAATTTTTAGTAACTCACCCCAAAACAAAGCACCTTCCTATGTATTTAGAAACTCCCGATAAAGAATTGTATAAGGATGAGCTCAATATGCTTAGAAAATTTGCAAACGAACCCCTTTTTGAGAATGAAGAGAACAAAAATTAAAGAACTTTTAGATATAGAGAATCCCCTACAATGGGTCGGTAAGAATGTGATGATTGCCGGTTGGGTAAGAACCGTACGTGCACAAAAAAACTTCTTTTTTGTAGAGATCAATGACGGATCATTTTTTAACTCTCTTCAAATCCTATCTGATCAAAAAGAAGATCTTACAATTGGCTGTTCCGTATCTGTTGAAGGAACCGTTGTAGAGAGTCCAGGTAAAAATCAAAGCATAGAAATTAAAGCCTCCCATATTTTGATCCATGGCACATCTGATGTAGAAAGTTATCCTCTTCAAAAAAAAAGACACTCATTTGAGTTTTTAAGAACCATTGCACACTTAAGACCCAGAACAAATACCCAAAGCGCTGTGGCTAGAGTCAGAAATAGACTCGCTTTTGCCACACACCAATTTTTTCAAGATAAAGGGTTTATTTATGTACAGACCCCCATTATTACAGGATCTGATTGTGAAGGTAGCGGTGAGATGTTTCGTGTAACCACACAAAAAGATTCAAAAGATGTACAGAAAGATTTTTTTCAAAAGCCCGCTTACCTTACCGTTTCAGGTCAATTGGAAGCTGAAACTTACGCATGTGCACTTTCTGATGTCTACACATTTGGCCCTACATTTCGAGCAGAGAATTCTCATACATCAAGACATTTAGCGGAATTTTGGATGATTGAGCCCGAAATGGCTTTTTGTGATCTAAAAACAAATATCGATATTGCGGAAGAATATTTGAAATATCTTATAGACTCTACTTTAAAAGACTGTACAAAAGATTTAGAGTTTTTTGATCGTTTTATTGAAAAAAATCTTCTACAAAGACTGGATCATGTACGAAGTACTTCTTTTATTCGTATTTCTTACACAGAAGCTATTGAAATTTTAAATAAATCGGGTAAAAAATTTGAATTTCCTTGTAACTGGGGCGCTGATTTACAGTCTGAACATGAAAGATTTCTTACAGAGGAACATTTTAAAAAACCTGTTGTTTTAACAGATTACCCCTCTACGATTAAAGCATTTTATATGCGTGAAAATAAAGATCAAAAAACAGTAGCTGCCATGGATATTTTAGTGCCCAAAATCGGAGAGCTCATCGGTGGATCTCAAAGAGAAGAAAGACTTCATTTACTCCAAAGTAAAATTCAAAAAATGGATCTGCAAGAAGAAGACTATTGGTGGTATTTAGATTTAAGAAAATATGGAACTGTTCCTCACAGTGGGTTTGGTCTTGGTTTTGAAAGACTCGTTCAGTTTATTACAGGTATGGAAAACATCAGAGACGTCATCGCTTTTCCCCGTTATCCAGGTCATGTTGATTTTTAATTGGTATTAAAGAGCTAGAGCTGTTTGTAATTTATATTTTTGCTTCTGTTCAAATGTACTAAAAAGACGATTAACATGAGAATGCAAAATAATTTCACATTCCTGTCTTTCTTTTGAATCCGCATGAACGGTAGGGCTGGCAATTGTATCAATATCAAATAAATCGACAAAAGGATTACAGCTAAGCTCTGGCTCTGCTTTTCTAGGAACACTTAAATCAAAAATTACTACGTTGTCTTTTACATCTAAGAAATGTTCTTTTTTTAGAATCATCTCATCAAAATTACTAGCTATGATAATCAAATTGTATTCATGATAATCGTAAAAATTATTCCATTTTACAAAACGAAGATGATTTTTTTTAGTAAACTCCATGCAAGAAGCATATCTAGAAGAAAAAGCCATAGAAGTAATCCCCTTTCTTAAAAAATAAGAGCAGATTTGTCGATTCGTTTTTGAAAATCCTATAAAAAGAGGTCTGCTATTTTTCAATAAAAACTGAGAAATACACCATATACTAGATTCCAATGAATATTTTTTAGAACTTTTGACAGTATTACGAATCGACTTTGCAACTTTTAAAGACTTTTGAAAAAGAAAATGCATACATTCGGGAAGAAAATAGTTTTCCTTTCTTTTATGATAGGCAAGTTTTACCTGTCTTTGTATTTCAGTTTCTAAAAAAATAGCACTGTCTAATCCTGCAGTTACTTGACACAGGTGTAAAAAGCATTCTTTTTCAAAATAAGAATAAAGTTTATGTGTAGGAATTTCGTCACTTAAATATCTAAAAATTTCTGAATGTATAAAAGGCAAGTCATCGCCTGTAAAGTATACCTCTGAGCGATTGCAAGTATTTAAAAATACACACGGAAAAGAAAGGGAAAGCTGTTGATATTTTTTAGCTAGAATTTCTCGTAGCTTCAAATCACCTACTTTAAAGTTCATTCCAATCACACCAACTTGCATAGTCCCACCTATACTGAAATAAATTAAAACCTTACAGAAAAAATCAGTTTTTAAGTTGATTTTTCAATCATCTCTCGAGAAAACCCTTTTCTATATAAGTAGGAAAGGTCCTTTTTTTTACGTTTCTGTATAATTTTTTGAATCGCTTTTTTTTGCAAGTCTTCTGAATAGTATTCTTTTAACTGCATTCGAGCCTGTGATTCATCTACTTTTTTACTTTTCAATTTTGCATAGATCAAATAAGGACCTATCCCTTTAGCAATTTCTCTTTTGATAAAAGAAGTCATCCAACTTTCATCATTTAGATAGCCTAGTTTTTTGAATTTTTCAATGATTTCATCTGAACAAGAATATCCTTTTAAAAGAAGCTTTTCTTTGAGTGTTTTTGAGTAATAAGACCTCAATGCGAGAAGATAGCTTGTATAGCGAACTGCTCTTTTTTCTTCAAATTCCTTAAGGTATTGATTTACATCATTTTTTGATGCAAACTTCATAGGAAGTTTCAAGGTTTTAAAAAGATCAAATGGAACTTTTTTCAAAACCTTCTGATCTAAATAAAGAACTAAATTTTTTCCCTCAATCTCTGACTCAAGTAACATAATGAACCTATCTCATTCGTATGGATTTTGATCTCTCTAAAGGTTTTAAAATCAACGCTCATGTACCAAAAGAATTTCAAAATTCGGTTTGTGAAATTGTTTCGGTATAAAATGGATCTAAAATGAAGCTTATAGCTCGACTTTAGCCATTCAGCCGGTTTGAGATAATAGATCTATCATTGAGGCTATCTCTTTTTCTAAAATAATTTCCTTGGGTTCGTCCTTTTTCATAGAGCTTTTTAAAACCCTTTCTCTCCATAGTAGTTGCTTTACTTT
>PVBE010570467.1_pt1 | contig 42214 bp, 34 predicted proteins | sample 1631181 | NCBI WGS metagenome assembly PVBE01 (sample SAMN08397723, study PRJNA350692) | Marine metagenome, whole genome shotgun sequencing project. | isolation source: water | place: Pacific Ocean | collected 2012-04 | reverse complement strand
TAACTCCCATTCCTACTTTAAATCCGTGAGCAGCTGTAGTAGTGATAGTAGCAATACCCGTTTGATGAGTATAATTAACTCCTGATATAGTGAATTCATCTGTTCCTATATTAATAGTCGCTTCTTTCTGTGATACTGCTGCAGTCGATGTAACAATACCGGAATATTGTAAATCACTAAGACCATTAGCAACTAAACCATAAGTACCAAAACTACAGTTACTATTTGCTACGTCTGCTTGACCACCTGCATGACAAGTAATTGCTTTATCACAACAAATAGTAAATACAGAAACTAATTGGGCAAATCCATTATTAGTAACAGCAACACCTACACCACCCTGATTATATTGAGTGAAGGCATCAACGTTCATTGCTTTCAATAATCGTGCTTGATCTCCATCAATGTATATTCCAGTTCCTGTTGTTGTATTACTTGTGCAATTCTGAATATAAGGTCCTTTCCATGCACCACCACCCACATTCTCTGCAATTTCAGTAGTGGGGAATCCTACTGCAGCAGCAGGTGCAAGATGATCCTTAAAGGTCATATTTGATAACTTAGTTCCTTTTCTTACATGGAAGATATCTTTAGTAGGTGTACTTGGACTAACGTTTACAGTTCTTTGGTCATCCCCAACAATAGAGACATATGCAGGAACTTCAATAGGATTACTTTCCTGATAGTTTCCAGAAAGAACTTTAATAGTATATCCAGATGAAGCAGCTCCAACTGCAGCAGAAATAGTCAAGAATGCATTATCAATTGATGTTCCATTATTTGTATCCGCACCATCCTTAGCAACATAATAAACGTTCGGTGCAGAGTTAATACCAGTGGCAGTAGCAGATATAGATACGTTTTCACCAATAGTAATCTGAGAATTGGTTATAGTAACATCTTCATCACCAATATTAATTTGGTTATTAATACCATCAATAGTAATAGAACCAGAACCTACTGTAAGAACACCAACAATTCTAGTATCGCCATGAATTAGAACACTCGTTCCTGCAGCTCCCGGATTACCAACAACTAATGAATGTCTTCTATTAGTGGTTCCTATTCCAATCCCACCTCCAGTTACATTAATACCATCTTGGAAGGTACTAATACCAGTAGAATCTACATGAGTTACATCATTCCAATGAACAGTTCCTAAACCAGTAACACTACCAGTAAATAATGCATCACCTTGAACATATAAATGATAATCAGATTTTGCCTGAGTGGTTCCAATACCTACCTTTTTACTAGTACTTACACCAACAGAATCAACTGTCCAAGTTCCCGCAGCACCTACCGCACCACTTCCTGTGATTGCTGTACTTGCAATACCAATCCACTTAAGACCATCATACATTAAAAGTTGATCAGTGGTTAATCCGTACCCTGACGCAACACTATAAGTTGATATACCAACATCTTCCAGATCATCAAGACGTACTGCACCACCTCCACCTAATGCTGCTAATTGATCCTGAACCCTATTAGTAAATAAACGATATTGTGCTGCTAATTGTTTAAAGCTTGTTGCTTCTCTATCTAAAGGAGTAAGAGGGTCAGAATTATCAGTACTTGGTGGTTGAGCTAAAAAACCTTCTTTTAAATCATGCTGCTTTTCTTGAAGATCCTCTACAATTCTATAGAGTTCTTTGATATTAATTGTATTATCTTCCGTTAATTTAGATACATCCTTTTTCAAACGGAGTATATCTTCATCATAATACCTTACTTTGGGTAGGTTATTAATATCTTCTTTTAAAGTATCAAAGTAGTCTCTTAGAGATTCAGTAATAACATTCTGAGATTCGGTATTTTTACTATTAAATTCCTCTACCTGTTCTCCAATATTCTTTTTAAGAACCTCAAATTTTCCTAAAACAAATTTCTTTAATTTTCTATCATCATCTTTAAATTGATCCCGATGTTCCCATATTCTTAGAGCAGTCTCTTTTAATTCGTCATAAATTTTATCCTTTGTTTCACCTAGATTTTCTTTGAGTTCTTTAATCTCAACTCTCTTTTCAAAATCTTTAGTGTCAAGATCTTCTGCTAAATTTTGAAGGTCTTGATCTAATTTATCTTTAACATTCCCTAAATTTCCTTGAAGGGTTTCAAAGTTTTCATGGACAACATCAAAAGTATTACCAATCCATTTAAAGTCTGGAATAGTAGTAGTTTTGATTTCCCATAACTCTTCTCTTAGAGATTTAAGGTCATCCTCATAATGCCTTATCTCTGGAAGATTAACAAGTTCTTGGCGGATATATGTAACTTTATCCTCAAGAAGATCAAGTTGTTCATCATAATATTTTGGTTTTGGCAGACTTGTAACATCTTCTCTTACAAGATCAATCTGCTCACATATTGCTTCTACTTCTGCATCGTAATCTTTTACTTCTGGAACTTCAGGAATACTTCCCCTAATCTCTACAAGTTGCTCAGAGAGTAGCCTTAATTCCTCATCATAATACTTAATTTCAGGAACATCAGGAATATCCCTTCTTAAGTCATTAATTAAACGTATTACTTCTGTAAGATCTTCTGGTTCTTCCTCTTCTTCTACTTCTTCCTCTTCGTTATTATTATTAGCACCACCTCCAAAACCTCCATCTTTGCCAGGCTCGTTACCTCTCATGGTAGGTTCTTCTACCATAAACTCCTCAACAGAAGGTAAATCTTCTTCTTTTATAATATCATCAATTGATGGTAATTCACTGGGGTCTTCAGTAAAATCATCTATTGACGGTAACTTATCCGACATGTTATTAGTAACCTTTATACTTTGGGATTTTTCTCCCTATCTTATTTAGAAGAAGTGCTTAGGTCACTCTCTTTTATCATTTTTGCCAACTCTGCAGTGGATCCTACAAAGAGAGCATTATTAACTGTATTAGGACCTTTAGGTTTAGATTCTTCCTCAACGTCCTTTAATTTCTTTTGAAGATCCATTAACTTATCAGTTGCATCCGACACACTCTTAATCAACTGTCCAGCAACTTCATATGCTCTTGGCATTTCACTCTCTTGAGCCAGTTCAAGGATTCCATTAATTGCTTCTTGCCCCTTTTCAATTATACTATAAAGATTACCTCTAGTATATTCATAATCTTTTTCAATATCGTCTTTACTCAATCTATCAGGCTTTTGAATACCTACAGGAGATTCTTCAATACTAGTCTCCTCCACTACAACTTCAGTAGGAGCAATATTAAATGCTTTGTCTAATTGTTTTGTCATACATAAGATCCATCAAATCCAAAGTCATCTCCCACTTCAATAAGAACATTATCAGCCGCAGTTATCGTACCAATATCTGAACCAGCTACATGTCCTTGTGCTGTGGTTCCATCCTGTCCTCTAAGAACAGTGATTTCATTACCATTAATCTTATCAACATACATAGATTCATTGTCAACAACAATGTATTTGTTCACTGTCAGAGAACTTCCACTGCCTACTTCAAATGTTACATCTGCCAAACTTATATCATTGGTGAGATTAGTAGCAACAACTCCATCGTAATTCTTTGTTGCCCTTGGAGTAACTGAATAAGTAACATCTCTTCCACCCGTTCTGGAATCTGCACCAGAAGAATCTGCAGCGATATATCCAACACTGACCTTTTTGATGATGTCAGTAGCAGTAGAAGAAACAGGACCAAAGAGGTAAGTTTTTGCACTAAACCTTAAAGTATATAACAATACTCTTCTTGTGCTGAAATCACCTTCATAATCATCAGTCATCGTAATACTTTCTAGCACCACAGGAACATCTCTCTTCTCCCCAATTGATTCTACAAGATCAACAGTAAGAGAATATTGTGGTTGAAAATAAGGAACTATTTGTTCAACAATTTGAAGTGCATCATCATTTAATTTACACATAATGCCAAGTTCAAAAGTCATATTATATGGAACAGGCATATATGTTTTCTTTTCAGATGCTTTATCTGAAGTTGCACCGGAAAGAAATGTCTGAGTAGTTGTTACTTTTCTACTAGGATCATATGACATTCCAATCATCTCAAACGACATTCTTGGCAATGTAATCTGAGTTGATTTATTAAGATCTGGTTGTTGCTCCAGACGTGCTAAAAACTTTTGAATAGGTCCATAAGCAAGAGGAACTTTAATAACACTTGTAGTATTATCACTAGAATCCTTATGCTTAATGTTCAATCCATTAAACAAAGTACCAAAGGAAATAATGGTTCTTCTTAATATTTCGTGGTAAAAATACTCAAACATTACTTAATACACCTATCAGCTCTATTTATGGGTCGCCAAATGGATTACTATCAGAGAAGTCTAGTATAGAATCTGCCGCTGTTTCAATTTCAGCATTATCTGCAAATGCAGTGACAGTATCATCAGTGTTTATAACCCTTAGTTCTCTAGTAGCATTTGTTCCAACAATATCTTCTCCAAGTGTCCAAGTACCATCAACTATCTTAATTTCTAAAATACCAGTGCTTGCATCCCAATTATTAACAATAGCAGTCGTACTACTTGCAGAACCAGTAACAGTGTCTCCAACTGCATAATCTCCAAATGCACCAGTATCTGGAGCACTAATTGTTAGTGTAGGAGTATCTCCTACCGTATATCCAATACCAGCATCCTTCCATCTAATAGCAGTAACAATACCAGCAGAACTTATAACTGCCCTTGCGGTTGCAGTAGTACCAACTCCAGGACCAGCTACAGTTACTATTGGTTCTGTAACATATCCAGAACCGCCTGCAGTAAGGGTAACGATACCAAGAGTACCATCTGCTATCTCTGTTGTTGCAGCAGCACCTACACCTGTCTTATGGATGAATCCAATACCAGGAGCAACTGTATATCCATAACCAGAATTCCTTATTTCTACTCCCTGAACCTTCGGTGATTTAATTCCATCACAGTCAATAGAATCACTGTATAGTGTAGCGATTCCTACAGCATCAGTTCCTCCAGATGGAGCAGAACTAATGGCAACTCTAGGAGCACTAGTATAATCATTTCCTCTATTGGATAGAGTAACTTTTCTCAATCCACCTTCAGTTACGATTCCAGTAATAGCAGTTGCTTGAACAGCGTCTGTAACAAGAGTAAGAGATTGGAAGTATCCCTTATCAATTGCAGTATCATCTACAGCATCTACACCAACATCAATAACCTCATCCTCATAACGGAAGAGTTCACATCTTAATTCATAAACATAATTCTTCTGTAGCATGTAGAAAGGTTTTTCGTGCTCTACATACTTAATCTCAAAAAGTCTATCTCCTAATGGGAAATAAATTAAATCTCCTTCTTTAGGTCTAGTAGCTAATTCTATATTAGGTATATTTTCAATAAGAGGGGTAATATAGCTCGTATATCTTTCTTGAGAAATAATAAGGTTTAAATCATCAAGTTCCTGAATTCCAAATTTAGATAATAAAGTTCCTACTCCCTCATAACCTTCATAGGTATCAACATATGCTTCTATGGGATATGCATCAGTAAACTTAGATTCAATTACCTCCCTAATAACAGTATTTTTAGTTACATACTGTCGGGGTAGATAATAAATCTCTACTCCATAAATTTTAAGCTGCTCATTAATTAAATCTTGTACAAGATTCTGTTCGCTTACTGCTCCTTGTTGAAAATATGGATTAAGTACCATGGCATTAACCTACCATGTCTAACGGTGGCAACTCATAGGTACTGGACATTTGTTCCATAAGGTAATCAACGTCCCTTTGGCCATCATCATATATTTGCCTACCATTAAGTTCTATCCCTCCTGGAAGTTTTACTCCACCAAACTTAAGTAAATTTTGTCCCCACTGCCTTTTCATTAATGCGACAGCATATTTTTTCAGGAATAACGAATTCCAAACTCTACCATAATCACTTGGATCAAGAAGTCTATAACAATCCATAATCAACCAATCACCTTTACTAACACTATCCCAATCTATATCCAAATACAATCTATCTGATCTTTTATTAAATCTAATTTGCTTTTCTGTAGTTAGAAGAAAATTAATATCTTCCAAATACGTTTTTGTCATTGCATAAGTAAGAAGTTCAGTAGCACCCCAAAAATAGATATCATTTAAGAATAACTGATACTTAACACTAAACATGTTATTAGTTACACTGTTACTTCCATCAAAATGGAAGATTTTTGTTACTCCCAAAACTTCAGGAGGAACTTGTAAAAAGTTATTATTTTCTTCCCAATTAAAAGATGATGTTATGCCAACAGTAGATGTAGCAGTAGTTGTGGTTATTCCTACAGGATCCGTAGCACCTGGACCCTTTGATCTATCAATATCCCCTTGGGTTATTTGATATTTTAAGTATGCCTGTGCTGCCCCATCATAAGTTCGCTCTTGAAACATCTGCAATGCATCATCAATCAAATCTTCACACTGCTCCGTCGCAAGGTTAATCTCCAGAACAGGAGCACCCAACTGCCTTAAACAATATGTTTTAAAATCTGTCCTACTTGATGGTTGCATTTAGACAATAACCCTTGATATATTTATGGAGATGATGAAATACCTGCCACTACTAAAATAGTTCCCTGTGCCACATCAAATATTGTTGAAGCAGTTCCTGCTCTAGTAAAGGTTACTGCAGTTCCTGGCATTACTTGTGCTGATGCTGTATTACCAGCTCCAACTTCAACTACATTAGTATTAGTTCTTACTCCAACAACAGGAGCATTTTTTACAGTAGAGAAAGTAACCGAATCACCAACAGCCACATTAGTTTTGGCATTTATAGTAAATGCAGTAGTTCCAATTCCAGCAGTAGAACCTGCAGAAATGGCCGTAGTTAATATAGTCTCAGTTTCTGTATCTCCTGTAAGTAAAAGATTCCAAACATATCTTCCTGCACTTAAATCTGTAGTTTGAGTTGCTGCCAAAGAAACATTAAACTTGCCATCTGCAGCACTTGTAAACCCAACAGCAAAAGTTCTATTTGCACCCAGAGTTGCTCCAACAGCAACACTTTTTGCCATTTGAGCAGAACCACTCCATCCTGTAAAATCGAAAGCAGTAGAATTGGGACGTGTAATGGTAAAACCATCCTTAAACGTTGACCCCGTGTTAATCTTTAAATTAACTCCTTGAGCAACTCCTGCATCAGTATCAAATTTAAAGGAATGTTGTGCCATTAGATACTTCTCTCTGCTAGGGCTTTAAGTAGTGATTTAATTTCACCAATCTCAGATTCTAAATGATTAAGTCTTTCACTCTCATTTTCCTGAAATTCTTTTTGAGCCATATAAGACTCATATCCACTCTTATTGGTGTTAATAATTGCATTAGATTCTGTATCTCTATAGAGATAATTTTCGCCTTCAACAGGTATAAGATTCTTAGTCATATTAAGCAAGGGCAATAGCTCTCAAATCCTGAATAACAGGAACAAGTGCTTGATTAGTGGAAGTCATAATTAATTTAATTCTAAAGATCTTAAAGGCAGGAAGTTCATCAATTGTCCATTCAATTTCTTTAAATGATCTTGATTGTGGTATAAAATCATAGATTGAATTTTTCTTCAATTGAACATCAGGTGTTCCGTTATTTGCTGAAGGATCTATTACTCTACCAAATGTTCTACCTGTATCCAGGTTCGCAAATCCAGGGAATGGAGTAAAGATTGCTGTTTCTTCAATATCATTTTGAATTGCATAGAATGCTCTAATATCATTTGCATCATTAATTGCACCAGTCAAGAGAAGTCTGATAGCACTAGCAGAATTATCTAAAAGAACTGGTTTAGAAGCATAATAGAATGCATTAGGATCAGTATCAAGAGTGTTTACTCTCTTATCATTGACATAATCAGTAATTGGTCTATTAATTCTATTAGAAGTAAATATCACATTACTCCTACTCAAATCAATCATTGGAGAAAGCTTACTTGCAACACTTAATAGGTTTATATTTAAACTAAATGACTTTCTTCCTGGAAGGTTCTGTAACCTAGCATCTTCATTAACCTTAGAAGCAATAAGTCTTGGACTGTCAAAGAAGTTTTGTGCTCCCAAAGCAATAGGTTGGAATCCCTTATCTACATATGGAGCTTCTGAACCATCAATACTTTGACCACTAACCGTTCTAGCAGAAGCAGATATTGCAGTCATTTTAGGACTAATTGTTTGAATCTCAGGAGTTATTATTTCAAATGGAACATTATAAGTGGATTTAACTTCTGTTCCACCAACTTCCTTAGTTTGATTAAAGAAGAGTTTTTCAAATGTAGTTCCATCTCTGGTAGTTATATCAGTACCAGAAGTCATATCAACTTTTATGTAATAATAATCCAGACCTATTGGTCTACTAACACTGGCATCACTTAATGTGTGAGTCTTATTAATCCTTAGGAGAGATACCCCATCCATTTCATACTTATAAACTAAGTCTGTATTAGAATGTGGGAAGGCAGTTGTGCCATCTCTTCCTCTTGTAATACCCGTTAGATTTTGACCGGAAAGACCAGTGTATTTGATAATCTCACTACCAATCTTAACCAAACCTGGATTAGTTGCACCGACACTAACATTCTCAAATTTAGCAAAGTTCGCGGTGCTTCCTACAGAAATATTTCCTGTAGCAGATGCAGTATAATCAGTACTTAAAGTTGTTGGAGTAACATCAGATTTCGCTGCCTTAATAGTCACTTGGTTAACATCAGCGTGCATACCATGATTTCGCTGATTTACCTTAAAGTGCAATCCATCATAAACCGTTTGAGGAGATCCATCAAGAAGAACATTGCCACCAAAATTACCATTCATGGTTGTAGCAACACCAACAGCAGTATTATAGGTTAATGTATATCCTACTCCAACGGTAAAGTCTCCTTGAACTTCATCCAATGTTAATTCATTTACACCAGCAATTTGCTGAACACTTAACCTTAGATTTCTACCGACTGAAGCAATACCAATAGAAGAAGCCGTTACAACATCTCCCACAGCATATCCTATTCCACCATTAGCAATGGTTGCTGCTGCAGCGACTCCACCACTAATTGTCACATTAGCTGTAGCATTTCTTCCATTACCACTGACATTAGTTAGACTAATATCACTATAAGTTAGAGCACCACTGCTTGGCGTATATCCAATACCAGCATTAAGAACATTAAGTGTTCCATGTGCGGTTCCAGCACTTCCTACGTATGTACCAGTAGCACCGGACTTCAACTGTACAATAGTATTTCCTTTTGTTAAACCAGTATCCCGTAATGTAGTTCCTATTCCAATTCTAATAGTCTTAGAATCAATGTCAAATGGATTTGCTCTCAGTTTTTCAATATCTGTAGGTAATGTAGGATTAAAGAATTGTACAGATCCTTCTTGTGTAAAGTCTGCTCTATAGAGCTTAAACTTCATATCTTCATATTGACTAGGATCCCAAGTAGAAGCATTCTGCGATTTGAATAGAGATCCAAGAATTGGTTGAGATGTAACTAAAATTGTTCCTGCTTCCTGAGCAGTAGATGTTACATCTGCTTCTCCCATACGAGAAATCCAAAGTCGATACTCGGTAGAATCAGAAAGGAAGACTAAAGCATATTCTCTCTTACCATTCAGATAAACTGGAGAATCAAATGTAATTGTAGTAGCTACTGATGCATCCTCAGATACGTTAACATTAGCAGAAGATATTTCAATATCTGCAAAAGGTAGAACCTTTAAGGTAGGAAGACCAGTTTGAATTTCTCTTAATTGACAGAAAACTGGTAAAGTAGGATCCTTTGTTTTAAACCATACATCAACCTTCGTAATAAAGACACCTTCAGTATCATCAACAAAGAATGATTGTGCTAAAGGATCTTGCCTTGGAGGTGGTGGTGGTGGACCAACAATAACACTATCACTTGCTGTTTGTGTGATACTTTCTCTAGTTGCTAATGTTCTGCTCTCATCAAAATCTTCATGTGTAACTCTTGCATTCCTAAGAGAAAGTGTAACTTCTTGAGTATTATCAAGGTCACCTTGAGAATAGAAAATCTCTTCTGCAGAAGTAGTTACAACTCCACCCGTTTTATCATTAGTAGAACTATTAGTTAATCTAAAGATTCCTCTACCAGTTTCAAATAGTGGGTTTCCTGGAACATTGCCATCAGGAACCATATAAGATCCCTGTACAGTTCCTACATTATCCGTAATGAACCTTAAATTGGTTAATCTAGCAACAGCACCACTCTGCTGACCTCTAAGAATCATACCTGTCTGAACCCAACCCCAATATTCAGGTTGTCTTTCATCTGCTAAACTAGCTAAATCAACGTTTAAAAGAGTTACATTACCAAGGTATTGAGAAGGAACATCTAAATCTCTATTGTAGGGATTCTGAACATAGATATCATCTCTTTGATTGAAAGGACCATACTTATGATTGCTTAAAGCAAGTCTAAATGAAATGTATGGAACAGAAGGTGCAAAAATATCATCAATCGTCTCAGATTCTGACATAGTTCCAATTACATTCTCACCCCAAGCAAAATCACCACTAACCATTTCAATTTCCAATAACTTAGGAACGATGAAATCATTAATATCTACGTTATCATAGAAACCATATACTTGAGTATTGGGCTTCATTCTTCTGGCAGTGAACGAAATGTTCCTTTGCCTCATGAATTGGACTATATTTCTACTTACAATCCTATCTCCTAAAGATTCAGTATCAATTTCTTCTCTAACAGTATGTTGAATACCTGTTCTATCTTGATCAAGAGTAGTTGTGAGTGTTGTAGTAACAGAAACGTCTGTTGTAACAGAATCCTGTGGACCATTTCGGCCAGTACTCATATCTACATTAACAGCCATATCAAGATCTTGGGTCACATTATTGGTTTGCCAAGCATCCCAGATAATAGGACTTACACCCAGACGACTACCATCAGCAGCATCAGTAATTTCTGCTTGTAGTGCTTCAGCGACTCCTCTAAAGGAACCTTCCATCTGAACGTCTCTCACTTCCACCCTATTAACATCAATCCATACATCTACACTTGGATCAAGTTCAATAGATCCGTCATAACTCTTAACTAGGAAAGGAGTTACATTTTCAATACGTGTAGCAAATGGTTGATTTAACCATTCTACATCCTCATAATCCAAACTTACAACCTGACCGGTTCTCTTAATATTCGTACCGGTTATATTTTCTAAGAAATTGAGATCAGCATTAGTAGAAGTTGTAGTTCCTAATCCAGCGATTGCATCAGAACCGAGCTCCAAACTAACAGAAGTAGTATAATGTGAAGGTCTCAATCTTCCCATTTTAAGATCAACACTATTCTTAACACCAACAGTAAGATCTTGACCTCCCACTGCAGAGAAATTATCAATTAAGAATCCAGATTTAAATCTATCTTTTCCTTGTGAATCTGAAATAAAGAGGTTAGCAGTGTTATTCTCTAGGAGAGAAAGAGTAGTATAATATTCAAGGTTCTTAATCCTATTCTCCAATTTAAAGATATCACTCATTTGATATCTCTTATGATCTACATATGTAATTTGCGCATTCTTAACATTAAAGAGATATGGAGGAAGTGCTATATTCGCTACATTTATAGCATCATTGACTGGTTGAGGTAACTTAGGATTATCTGCAGGTTCTCCTATTTTAACTTGGAATACTCCATCACTAGTCAAATAAATCCTATCAAGCCTTGGTAAGTAGTAATTAAATGCTATTGTTTCAGATTCATCAGACGCAAAGATATATTTTGTACTATGTAAGTCATCCGTAAAAGAACGACCTCCAAATTCAAATGGAGATGCTGCATCTACTGCTACTGTATAATCATCAACTCTTGGACGTGCATCAATAATATCAGTATTACGGAAAATATCTATTTTCTGAATTTCCGTTCCATAATCAAATCCTTCATAAGAATTGGCAGTAGTAATATCTCCCGTATCATTGGCTTCATAATAACCCTTCGTATAAACAACTTTCAAACTTTTAGTAGGTGCTAGAATCCCCTGCTTTCTTAAAATATAACTATAGTCATAATAAGTTAAAGTTTGACCATTGTAGAAAGTATAATAATCAGTTATATTCTTACTACCTTGATCTAGAGTAGAAGCAATAGCATTAACCCCAGATTCTAAGAAATTAATAATTTCTCCATTTTGGAAAGTATTCTTATTCAAGTAGATAAAGCTTATTTTACTACTATCAACTTGAACAGCATATGTTCCTCTTGCACCACTTAATGTCCCTACAAATTCTTCTCCAATTATTAAATCATCAGTTTTACCCGTGGGACCATCTAATGACCCAAGAACTATATTGGGGAGGGTAGGTTCAGAAGTATCCGAAGATTCATATATTCCATGAATTTTAATTACATCAGGAACATTAAGAGAAATCTTCTCATCTTGTACTCTAGTACCATAAGGATAATTTCCATATGTTAACCCATCATTTCTAGTTGTAGAAAGAGTACCAGCATTTGTACCAGATCCTTCTGATGTTGACTTATTAACAACATAAACGTTTATAGAACTTTTCTTCTTAGATTTAGAAGTTACTTTATTCTTTCTTAAAGTAGCAATTAATCTTGCTTCTCCAGTAGAATCATTAGCTCCCAATCCATTGATTTGAAGACTAGTACTTCCATTAGTAAAATCAAATTGATCAGATGCAAGTTTTTCTGTACTTCCATCTCCTCTTGTCAATACATACCTTTCTTCATCAAAAGGTAAGAATACTTGATTAGAACCAGCTTCTGCTGAGAGAACATTAGAAGAATTATTGGTGATTGTTACATCAAATTCTCTTCTAATAATAACGCTACCACCATCAAGATCAACTGAAGAAACATTCTTCTTAGGTAGAGGAGCAAAAATCCTTTCGTTATTCTCAGTTTTTTCCGTATATGTAGTTAAAACTGATAAATCTGTAATTTCTAGTGCGGAAAGACTCAGACCACCATCACAAATTCCGCTTACAGTAGTAATTCCACTTATTATAATATTATTAGTGTTTACAATATCAACCTTGGCAAAAGATGGGTCAGTATAACCAGGACGTGTATACCTAACATAATTACCACTCGTTACAATACCAGGGAAGGTTAGATTGGGACTAGTGACTGTTGAAATATTTCCAGGACCAGCAGATGCGGGAGTTAACTTAGCAACTCCAATTTCAAAAAATTCTGAAGGAATAACATCAGCAGAGAATGTGGAACCTGCACCCGCATTATCATGATTAACCAAAGAATAGACAGATCTTACATCTCCTAACCCATAATTAGTCCATCCAATACTTACTCTACTATCAGATGTATTATCAAAGACTAATTTTTCACCATTAATAAAGTTTCCAGAGATTTGGTATACAGTTAACGCAGTTCCAGCACTTACAGCATTCTTAAGGAATGCAGTTGCTCCACTAGAATCACCTTTAACATGTGTTGGAACACTTAAAGTAACTGCTTGATTTATCTGCAAATCCCCATAAGTCTGTACATCATATACAGAGAGATCCCATCTATTTAAATTATAATTACTAGTTTCATAACCACCAGATTCTAAAGCATAATCATAAACTCTTGCAATTCCAATTTCCTTACCTGCAGGAGTTAATGAACTTAAACCAACTCTATCTCTTCTTAAACTGAGAGTTTCAGAAGTACTCAGACCAATTTTAGGTGATCCAGATGCTCTATCAAGTCTTAAAGTAGATCCAAAAGTAAAATTAACTGCTTGATTCTCAAGTAAATTAGTAGTTCTAGGTTTTTTAACATCTAAAAGAGTAGGTGCAATAGATTCAACTTCAAATCCCCTTACATATGCCTTTCCTGGACCAACTTTATAAACCATCAAATCTTCAGACGGTTTTTGACCAGAATCTGTTAATTGATTTTCCTTATAAAGACCATTATTTCCTATTCCATTATTAAGGCTTTCCTTGGCAAAAACATCATATGATTTAACATAATAACTTCCAGATTCATCAAAAGTTCTCCTAGCAAACTCATTTGCCAAAAGATTATATTCTGTCTTATTGTTTATCTTTCTTAAAACACCATTTTTTACATTCGCTAATTCAACAAAATTAGGAACATCAAAAACATCTAAATCTTTCTTTGCTAAAGAAGCAGTAATCTTTAATCTATCTCCACCAGGAGCAGCAAAGTTATTAAATCCTTGAGCATTATCATTTAAATAAGGATCTTGGTCAGCATTTACAATTTCTTCAATAACATCTAATCCAATCCTATAACTAGGACTATTATCATATTGATCAAGAATAAGAATCTCTGAATCAACATTAACTAAATATCCTCTTAAGAAATATACACCTTCACTAATACGGAATGCAGATCCAATAGAACAAGCATTCACTGCTATAGTTCTTGAAAATCCTTCTCCAGCAGTAATAAAACTACTTCCAAAAGTAATATTGGAATCTGTAATCAGATTCTCTCCATCACTGAAATCTCTTGCTGAATTATTATTCCCAGATTCTCCATAACTTACATAAAGAGTAATATGACCTCTATCAGATTCAGTTGCTGAAATTACTTTTTCAATCTTCGCAGTTACACCACTAGTTTCTCCTCTAATGGAAACACCTACTAAATCATCCTGATATAAAGATACAGGAATTCCAAGAAAATTATCTTCAACCTCTACAGCATAAAATTTATCAATATACGTCAAATCACCAGGAATTATTTTAGCACCTTCCTTAAAGAAATGGTTGCCAAATTGCTCCACTTGATTTTGCAGCATAGACTGCAAAGTTGTTAGCTCTCTCGCTTGAACTGGAAAACCAGGTTTAAAAAGAACTTTATAGTAGTCTTTAGCTTTCCCGCCTATTTCAGGTTCATTGAAGTCATCAAAATAGGGAGCTACGTTAAGATTGGTTTCCTGAGACATAATTCCTTAGAATTGCAAAATAACTTTGATATCTTCTTTTTGATTGGTAGATCTAGTAATCGACGGTCTGTTATCAACATAGATGATATTACCGGAATATTTTTTCACCTCTGGTTGAGATACGCCCTTTATAAAAGATTGTCCTAAGTTATATGTACGACTAATTATTACCGTATTAATACCCGGATTAGCAGCACTACCAAAAGAAGTTTGAATTGCTAGTGTTGCACTACCACCAATAATATTAAAAGATCCCCCACTGCCTATATCAGCAGTAAATCTCTCCATTGTAAATCCATAAGTAGGAGATGTATTTTTAGTTCCATCAGTATTAAATCCACAATGGAATTTATCCTGCCAATACTTCAACACACCCGTATTTTGATCATAAGAAACTACTCTACCAAAAGCAGTTGATCCTATACCAATTGTTTGAGTAATCTGAACATCTGGATTATATGTAACTCCACTATAACCAGCTCCAGCTAATTTAAGTGCATAAACCGCACTTGCTTTATCGGATTCTAAGTTTGCAGTAGATGAATACGCTTTAGGACTTTCTACAACCCCAACTCTTGCTATTTGATTTCCAGTTACAAAATCGGGATTATCTGTATCATTTTCAATTCTAGAATATAAAAGAACATTATAAGCACCCAATTCTCTATAGATATCAGCACCATGTCCTCCTTGAGGAGGAATAATAACATTAAACACAGGAGAAGTAGTTCCTGTAATTCCCTTAGCAGCAAGATCTAAAGTACCGAAGGTATATCCAGATCCACCGTTAGAGATTGTTACATTTGAAATTTTAGCATCATTATTAGTAGTTACTGTTGCTTCTGCACCAGCTCCATCACCTTTGATGGGAACTTGAGTATAAACCTTATTAGCAGTTCCTACTCCCACACCTCTATCGCCAATAGTTACAATCTTTAATTGTCCACTACTTGAGGCATTATTTCTAACAGCAGCATCAGTGGTATTGGTTGACCAATCTTGAGGAACTGGTAGATAATTTGTAGAATCAAATTTAACAATATCACTAGGACTAATAGTATAGAGATATTTCCAAATATAACCATCACCACTCGTTCCCGCTGCCCGTGGTTCTAAATCAGTAAACGTGGGTTCATCCAGCGATGGTCTCCCAGAAGGATTATCAGGGGAAGTTCCATTTTGAAGACAAATATAAACTCTATAATCACTATTCAGTATATAATAATTTGCATCATATAAGGTTACAGAATCAGAAGGTTTAGCTACATCAGTTGCACTAATATTATTCCGATACATGTCATATGTAATACCTGAAGTCCAACTAGTTTTTCTAACAACTTGTCTGACATCAGATTTACTAATCTTTTTCAATGCAACCATTGTATCCCAATAATTATCCTCTTGATTAAAATTATCAATAGGAGAAGGTGGGGTAGTTTCCCAATCTGCATCATAATCTGTTGGATTTGGTAACCCCACAAAGGAGTAGTAAGAGTTGGCTGTTGAAGCAACTCCTGCCACAAAATTCTTAGCATTTAATATACGAAGTTGATCAGTTATAATTGCAGCCATTGGACAATAGTTTTTTACTTATTTAGCAGGGAATTAGCTATAGTTTTTCCATTTAAGAGGATATAGCCTTCTGACTATTCCTCCTGTTATAATTCCAGTCACTCCATCGGTAGTGTAAGCATTATATGCTTGAGCATCAGCCCTATTTCCAAAGAGAACTTTACCCCAAGAGAAGTTTCCATAATAACCACTATATCCAAGACCACTTATAGAATTCCAGTCCTTAACACTAACAGTTACTTTAGCAACTGCAGTTAAACCAGCACCAGTCTTAGACTCTGCTGCAGTTACCCCAATAGAGACAGCTGCAACTTCATATACATTATCTATAAAGGTTGAACCTATTCCTATAGTGCTACTATCTTGATAGAGAGAAGTTACTCCATTACCCACAGTTGAATTGCTGACCGTGAAGTAATATCCAGTAGCAATTCCACTAACAGTAGTAACTCCAACAATATTAGAATCTCTTAGTTCTGAATCAGGTGGAATAAACAAATCAAATACCAATCCAGTTGATGCAACACCCACCGTAGTTGTATGAACACCCGTGATAATTCCGAAATCACCTTGATATGTTACGGTAGTTGCCTTTCCTCTTACAGGAATAGGATCCCCAATAAGAACTTGAGGTGGATTTGTAGATGTATATCCAGACCCTGGAGTAGATCCAATAGTTATAGCATTTACAACACCGCTACTGATAGTTGCCGATGCATATGCTTGACACTCTCCAGGAGTTGTTCCAAGTCCAACAGGAGAACCAATAGTAACCGTAGGAGCAGATGCATAACCGTATCCTCCTCCAGTTATACTAAGTGAAGTAATTGTTCCTGCAGTAGAAACATTAGCAGTTGCAGAAGCAGAAACTTTACTATCTTGAGATACAATCTCTACTGTATATGTGTTTAAATCAGTATTATTTTCATTAATAGGATCAAAGAATGGTTTTGCATTTTGAACCCAAGCACATGTTGATGCTACACCAACACTTTGAATTAAGAAAGCAGTAGGTTGGACAAGTGGTTCATAATGAACTCTATCTTTTCCAATTCTAATTCCATCAATAAACTTATCCTTAGTTTGCTTACACCATTTAATTGGTCTTACTAATGTATCATCAGTAGTAATTCCTGGTCCACCATAAGGATTAGTATTAACAGAATCAGTAGTATTGATTCCAGTAACAACTCTTTCGTCCTGAAGCAATCCATATCCTTGATTATATGGATCTCTAGGTTCATTCATTAAGGTAAGTTCATCACCTACTTTTACAGTTTCAAGTACATCCCGGAAGACAACATCAATATCTCCAGTTCCTTTATAGTAAAGAACCTTGGTAGAATCTCCCTTCTTAGGTGCTTCACTGAATTTAAGAGTGCTTCCCCCACTGAAGGTATATGCTTGCCCTGGGACTTGAAGAATATCATTAATGAATACTAATAGAACTGATTGAACATCAATTGATGATCCTTTAGCAGCTCTAATTGTAAGGTAAGTGCCATCAAGTTTAATTGGGAAAGACTTATTATTTCCATCACATAAATCATCAAAATGATCTAATACTTCTAAATCCCCAATAGTCCATCCTGCAAATGAATCACTAAAGGTATCTTGCAGAGTGAGCTGGAATTCCTTATAAGTCATAGAAGGATCTGTAGGAATTCCTGCGGTTCCTCCGGTATGAACTGTTAATATTTCACCTTGTCCATATCCATATCCAGTATTTTTAATTGAGAAATTAATTACACTTGATCCTTGCCCTACTACTACATCAACCTTAGCATGAGTTCCTATTCCTTGAGTTGACTTAGAACTATAAATCAAATCCAAATTCTCATAAGATTTAGGATCATCAAATTTAACTTTCAATTCTTTATCAACCTTTCCGCCTCTAGCATAGAAGTGAGTTCTGGTCGATACACCCGTCAGCACCTCAAATTTCTTATTATCAATAATATTAGTAATTGTAGATCCACTCTCAGCAGGATCTTGACCGGAAGTAGAGAAGTTCTTCGCCCTAGGAGCAATAATTGCTGCTTGAACTTTTCCTCCACCCTGATAGAATGTAGGAACAGTAGATATTCCAACATTAACAGTAAAGGTAGTTGTAGTTCCTACACTATTAATAGGAACTCCCGCATATGTTGGGTCAGGCTTCCTTGGATAACTATGCTCAGTAGCATGTGCATCTCTAGCACATGTAAAGGTAAGAGATTCTGTAGCAATGGCAACATTCGTACCTTTAATCATACTATGAACGGTACTGCCTGCTCCCGTAAGAGTTAAAACAAGATCCCCTTCTGAGGGGTCATAAGTTGCAGCAGAAACACTATGATATACTAAAGTAGATATTCCAACATTAAGAGTAATTGTAGTAGCAGTAGTTGCCCCAATAGAAATTGAAGTATTAGAATAAGGATCACTAGGACGTGGATAACTATGAAGTGTTTGATAATTATCCATTCCACATCTAAATGTGATTCCATTATCTAACATCCTGACAGATTCTCCTGCCTTCGACAGTCCATTTGAAGTTGCAGATACAAAGGAATGAATTCCTGTATATGCGGATGGTCTTCCTATCCCCTCCTCTAATACATTAACCTCAAATGTGTTGGTTGTAACCCCAGTAATTGGTAACCATTTATTACTTACATAATCACTAGATCTTGGATAAGTATGATTAGATCCATAACTATCTTTTGCACAACTAAAGGTTAAAGAATTAGTTGCAAATTTAATTCTATCGCCCGTAGTAAAGGACTTCGCTGTTCCTACATAACAAGTCATAATACCAGTATTTGGATCATACTGTGCGTCTGTTATAGTCTCAGTTGAAGATCCTGCTAAAGTATGAGATCCGATTGTGAGTACCATATCACCAGTGGATCCATTATAAGTCGCTGTAGATGGCGTATAGAAGACGCTTCCAGAGGTTCCAACGTTAACAGTGATTGTATTATCACTAACAGCTGTAATAGAGGTGTTAACACCCGTTACAGGGTCTGTGGGACGAGGATAAGCATGACTTGTAATACCTGCATCCATTGAGCAAGTTAATACTATGCTACCAGTATCAAATCCAACAGTGTCACTGGTAGTGTAAGTATGTCCACTACCCACTGTTAAGACCATAGCACCAGTGGTCGGAGCATAAGTAACATTTGTAGGTACAACCGAACCAATACCTGTTACAGTAATAGAACCGACTCCTACACTCACAAAGCTATGAGAGTAGTTGCCACCAACAATCAGGCAACTAGTTCCCGCGCTAACAAAGTTATGTTGATAATTACCACCAGAAACTATAGCATTAGAAGATGCACGTTTAAAGGTATGTGCATATTGATCTCCGGGACCAGCAACACCCACATTAACTGTAACAGTTCCATTATGCTTTATTAATCCATCATCAGAAGCAGAAACAAAAGTATGAGCAGAAGTATTGGATGATGGAGTTACATTAACAGTAAATGTATTAGTTGTTTTATTAGATACTTCTAACCATCTGTTATTTACAGGATCAGTGGGTCTTGGATAAGAATGTTGAGTAGCATGACTATCTTTAGCACAAGTAAAGATCAATGATTCGCCAGCAAGTCTAATCAAATCTCCATTAGAGAATCCATGACTAGTAACTGTTAAAGTTAATACTCCCGTAGTAGGGGCATATGTCGCATTACTTACCGTATAAGCGGTTCCATCATTTGTAATAGCAAGTGAATTATTATATGCATAATCAGCACCTCTAGGATAATAATGTGTAGATACACCAGCATCAATAGCACATGTCATTCCCAATCCAGTGAATATTACAACACTTGATTTATTAGTAGCATTGAATCCATGAGCAGTGCTGGTAGTGACCGTCATAACACCAGTACTACTTGTATAGTCCGCTGTATAGATTCCAATAGGACCAGCATAATCACATGTAAGTGCAATACCAGAAAGTTTGATATTTTCTCCTCTCTGCAATCCATGAGGAAGATGTGTTGTAACTGTAGTCAATCCAGTAATTGAACTATATCCGACATTAGAAATATCTTTTGGTCTATAGAATACCGCAGGATTAGTAATTGCAATTCCTGTGATACCACCATTTACAATCTGTCCTGTACCAACTCCGGTATAATTAGCAGCATACAAACTTGAGGTTTGAATTGCTACATTAACTGTTGGTTGAATATTAAGTCTATATCCACTACCGCTAGTACCAATACCAATAGATTGAATGGTTCCTGCTGTAGATACAACTGCTGTTCCTCCAGCAGCGACTAATGGTTGCAATCCGAATCCTTCAGTAGACCCGACAGAAACAATAATTCCACCTACAGGAATATTTGCATTGTTAACATCGTAAGTAACAGAACTTGCTGTTCCTGTGAAGAAGATACTAGAAATACCAGCACTTTCCTTCATGTCATAATCTTCTTCGCGAGGTTGAGTTCCCTCAGGACCTTGGAAAACACCATTGATTAAAATTATACCATTGCTGGTAGAGAATCCAGTAGCACTCGTTCCACCATTCTTAGTTAAAGCGAATGTCTTAGCAATTCCTGTAAATTCATTTGAAATGTCATCCAGGATCATATTATTAGTATATGTCTCTGCAATTGTTCCTGTCTTTCCACTCCTCATAAAGGTTCTACCTTGGAAAGTAGAATGTGTAGCAATCCCTACCCAATCTCTATCATCAGGTGCATTAGTATCTGATGAGATTGGTTCTAATCCATAAGGTGCTTCAACAAAATGAATCTTATTCTCACGAATATTATAATTACCCTCAATTATCTGAACCAAATCACCAGAACTATGGGTAGAAAGTCCAGTACCCATCCATGGTCTATCAACAAGAATAATATTAGTGCTACCAAGACCAACAGTGTTGATCTTCATAATCTCACTATTGATTTGAACTAGATCCCCACTAAAGAACGAAGTTATTCCAGTAAATTCAATTTTCTCATCTACTAAGGATATATCTTTATCCAGAGTGGTAGTTATTGCTCCACCGACAATAGGAGATTGGAACCAATTATCAATTGCAATAAGTGCCTTAGCATTCTGATTAGTTGATGTAAAGGAGTGTGAAGTTCCAATACCAACAGCACTAATATCCAACACTACAGGATTCTGGAGAAGTGCTTTCTCAGGACTTGCTGCCAATTTAATCGTGCTGCCATTAACCTTAACTGCATATACAGTTGGTGGTACTTTAGTAGTCGCTCCAAAACCAGGACCACTAGTAGAAGCAATACTAATTGCTTGAGTAGACCCTATACCTGCCCATGAATAAGTAAGTTCTTCACCAGTCACAAAGTAATGATCTGGAATGGTAATTGTATCCGCAGAAACACTAACCAAAGATGTATCACTTGCATCGACATATCTTTGGAATATTGGCAACTCATTATGAAGTAATCCAAAGGTTCTCTTAATATCCGTATGAGTTCCTCTATACTCTGCATAACTGGAAGTAATCTTAGCAGATTCAAAATCAAGAGATGAAACCATATCATCCTTAACCACACTTAAAACATTCTGGAATACTCTTACTTGAACCTTAATATTATGATTTGGAATAAAGGTTAAATGATTTCTACCGGAACCATCACTATTAGCACCAATAGTTCCTAATCCAGTAGTATGTAATTGAACATTACCATATTCGGTGAAAGCATTGTAATCATCGTCATCACAAGCAACAACCTCACACATCTCATAACGCTTATTAGTGGTATCCTCTAATTGAACAACATAGTAGGCAGCATGAGAATCACCATGGTACTCAGCAATAGTGTTTATACCAGGAGTTCCTGAAGCAGCAATAGATGTGTACCAAGAATCTAAAAGACCAGTACTCATCTCTTGAGCAGTTCCTACTCCAGTTGCAGTAGATGTGCTACTTGCAATAGAAATAGACATTGCACTTACGCTATGACCTACACCAAGTGCAGAATCAGGAGTAAAGTCAATTTTTAATCTAGAACCCTCAATATAAGGATAATAAGTTCCTAATCCACCAACACCATAGGGACTGAGATTATTATCTGATAATTGACCGTATTCAGTCAGATCAACGGTTGATCCATCATGAATCAAATTAAGTTCATCAAATTCATAGTATGAACCATCATTTGCTCCAATCTCAACAATAACCTTAGCAGAACGATAGGTGGATGCAATTCCCACAATAGTGGTTGCAGTGCTAGTTCCACTAGCCATTTGTTTATAGTGGGAATTAATATGAGCAACACTTCCAAGAGCAGTGCTACCTATTCCACTATTATTACTCAAAAGATCATGTGAAATATAAGTAACATCATAATTATTGTCTTCATACTTAATAGGATAGAATTGAAGTCTTCCTTCCTCTCCACTGACATTCCAATCAAAAGATCCCAAATCAGGATGAGTTTCTATTCTCGCATATTGATTGATAAAGCCATTGGTTCCATCATGAAGAAGTGATACAAGAAGAATCTGTCTTTCCTTAGTATATCTCTTATCTCTTACATAAGTAAAATATTTTCTACTTCTATATGCAGTTAATTTATCACTATTAATAACAGCATATCTTGTTGATCTTGGTTTGTGATTAAATTCTCCACTAAAATCATCAATAGTAAGAACCCTATTTCCAACAGATTCTGAATAATCAGTCAATACTCTATTTTCAAATATGATTTGATTAGAGACTAATGCTGTTCCAATTTTAACTGCTTCTTCAGATGCTAAATCGAAAGTATAAACACAATGAAGATGTCCTTCTCCTGTTAAATCGGCAACAATTTCAGCATCACTATCGAGACCAAAAACTCCACCTGTATTTTCTGCTTGAGTTTCAACAATCAGATCTGAGAATTTTAAGAATCCAGAAGTATGGTTTAGTGAACTAACAGCATCATTCCAATCTTGATAAGCAACTTTAGATTTTAAAGAGTAAGAGAAGTATTGATAATAATCGTTATCGGGCAATCTTTGAACATTATTATTCAGAACACCAGTATCATATGTCCATCCCTTGTTAACCTGAGAATAGGGTCCTAATTTAATATAAGAATCAAAATCAACTTTACTCTTAATACGACCCTTAGTGTTAGAAGTTTCACCCGTAAGAATAGATCCAACCAAAAGATCGCTATCAGTAGCAACTTTAAGTGTTTCTATCTTATTATTCCAACTTTCTACAATTCCACTATCATCACCAGTAGTAACAATTTCTCCATCCTTAAAGTCATTGATTTTTAATTTTATATCAAAAATTGGGAATTGCTTTTTAGGAATTATTCTACCAAAAGAAGTAATAGGATCAAAATAACCTGGATATTGGTCACCCTCCAAAACAGAGCTCATATCATAAACTATAGAACCTGTGTTACCACCTAAAGCAGAATTTACTTCAGTAACAGGGAAAAGCTTATAGTTATAAGAAGAAGAATTATATCCTAACGATGTACTTCCAACACCAACACTGGTATTCTCAATAAGAACGTCATCTCCTACAGCAACAGGGAATAAATCACTAAATCCAGTATTAATCCCTACAGTTACTAGTTTAGTGGTGCTATTATAGGTAATGGTATTAATTCCAATTCCATTGGAATTGTGAATAGGTATAATAGTTGGGAGAATATTATTCATCCCATAAGTATTCTGTACTATCCTTACCTGAGTAGATCCAACATTATATTCTAAAATAACATCATCAATTACCTCACCAGTATATCCATCCAAAACAACTAAACCAGGATCAGTCAAGTAATTCTTACCACCAGATGAAATACCAATACTCTTGAACGATGTAAGAGGTTCAATTGTAAGAATTTCTGGAAGGTTGAGAGAAGGCTTCAAAGTAAAGTCAGTAGGATAATCAAATCCAATATTGTCAATCGTATCCTTTTGAATTTTACCAATAGAAGTACTTTGAACTTCTAAAATTGCTCCTTTTCCATACGCAGAGGAAATTGTATTAATACCTGGATTAAATTCATACTTTGTACCACCATTAACAACTTCAATTTTAGCAATAGCACCATAAGCAGTTGAAGACCTAGTAGTGTAGTAAGAATTTGCAGTGGCTGATGTATAAGAATCTGCTTCAGGATATTTTCTTATATTATACTTAAAGGTGGTAGTTCCTAATCCAACTACTTTCTGAGTTCCTGCATACTGACTATCAACCAGATTAACCTGATTATTATTAATTACATCAGTATCAACAACAATCTCCTTTTTAATATCCGCAATATAATCTTCATTAATAGGTTCTAGATTATAATAAAGATTTTCAGGAATATCATCATTTAAGAACAACTTAACAGTGGCATCACTTTCTAATCCAATCTCACCAGTCTTAACAACTTCAAACTTATTAGTAACTCCGGTAGATTCAAACTTATATTTGAATTCAGGATCCTTATAGAAATTAAAGGTAAATGCTGAATAGGAAGTTACTCCAACCTTTGATGATAAGGTAGAATCAGATAAATCAAATGTAACAATCTTATTTCTATAAACATCAATCTGAGGATTAATCTCACATAGAGTTCCAATTGTAGCACTAGTAATATCAATATAATTGGGAATATTTAAATTTAAATCATATCTAGTTTTACATAACCTAATCTTATCTTTTGTATAATAAAGAACATAGTAAAGTTCTTCATTAGTTAATCCACCAGAAGGAGAAGAAGCTTTATAAAGAATCTTATCACCAGTCTTCAATCCATGATTAGTAATAGTAATAGTATCAGCAGCAGTGTCTATATCCGATGCAGCCCAAGTGGTAGAGTTATATACGGCTCTTCTATTATCATCATCATATTTTACTGTTATAGTTTGGGTATCCTTTCCAAGATTTGTAACTTGAATTTCATCACCCAAGGATAATCCATGTGTAGAAGCAGTAGAAACAGTAACAATATTCTGTCCAATTTCACCACTTATAGCAGTTCTCTTTGTAGTAAAACTATGATAGTTTCCTATACCAAAATTCTGGAAATAAGGTAACCGTTGGGTAGTAGTTGAACCAACCCCAACAAAAGTTCCTGTAGTTCCTAAACCTACTCTAACAGTCGCAACTCCAATAAAATCTCTTGCAACATTAGCAATGTATAAGTCTTGACCTTCTGGCAATTCAAATGTAGTTCCAGATGTAATACCAGTTATAGGTTGCCAACATTGAATTCCAGTTCCACCATGATTTGAATAAGTAACCTTCTCACCAGTCTTCAATCCATGATTAGGAATATAAATCTGACTATAAGGAACAAATACTTGTGTTACTCCCAAACCAGGCATGGAGAATACTGCAGTAGATCCAACACCTGCAATTGCTGATGTTCCCACACCTACCGATTCATTGGGATTAAAATAAATCTCTTTATTTGCGCTATAACTATAATCTGTTTTAAATCCAGTATTAATAGTAAATTTACGTGGATTTTCTCTAAGAATAGTAGATGAGCTATACGCAAATCCTACAGTACCATCAACTGCTCTTCTAACTCTAATTCTTCCACCAACTTTGTCTATATTAAGAACTTTAACTTTCTCAGTATTACCTATTCCAAGAATATCATTCTCCCTAATAAATGGGAAATCAAGGAATCCAGTAGTGTAGAAATAAGTGGTTAATCCTGTTACATTAGTACTTCCAATACCTAAAGTAGTTACAAAATTATCTGTCCTAATACCTATAGTATAATCATCTTCTAAATGCGCAAAATAAGTGCTTAAACCAGAAACAGTGATTAATTCGCCATTCTCTAATCCATGAGGAGCAGTGGTAAATCCAACCACACTTCCTCGACCATCTATAGTAGCAAATTCAACACTAGAATATGAAGTAGTTGCAATACTTACTGAAGAAATACCAGGACTGTAAAGACTCTTAACTCTAGCAGAAGCATTATTTCCACCTGTTAGAGAATTGTCAAATAAGACTCTATCCCCAACATTATAATTATTACCCCCAGTTAAGATGCCAATAGAATCAACCTGGCCAGTAGAAGCACTGTCAATATTTACTGTTTGATTTCTAACATTATCAGGATCAAAAACAAATTCATAATCACTGTTAGAAGATTTAAATTGATAACCTAAAGTGTTTCTAAACCATTCTGAATCATTTAAATTAAATTCTTCTTGATTTAAATCATTACTCCAATCTGATGTAATGGGTTCTGAGTAAAAACTAGTTCCAATAACATAAGGAAACTCTGGTCTATAATATCCATCAAAAGATCCAGAAGTATCCGTTTGCCCACCTTCAATAGTAGTAAAGTATGCATAAACTCCATTAGGATATTCGGGTGTTATTCCAAATCTACCATTATGTTCGTCCAGATCTCCACTATTCTTAAATCCATAATCTTCATTGAAAAATCCTTGTGGGAAAATAGTAAGAGATGGTCTATTAGAGTGGGAAATCAATTCATACCCAGTTTTCAGTGCTCTAGCAACTCCACCCTCAGGAGTAGTGTATCCATAAGGACCATAAATGGGATTTCCATCATAAGCCCATCCTAGAAGTGGTGAATGCCAAGAAGAAGTTTGTTCCTTCTGTTGCGCCATCCTTAAATCACCAACACCATATTGTATTACTCCACCATCATTTCTTACAAATACAGATTTCCTAAGTTCCCTAGGAGCATACATGTGGCAATATTGTAATCCAAAATCTTCTCTCTCCGAACGAGCAATAATTCCATCATCTGCACTTATAGTATCTAATAATTTACGGAATAGATTAACTGTCCACTTCTGAAGATGTCCTTTAAGTTCACAAGTAGATCCAGCAGGTTTTATAGTAATAGTAGTGGTATCATCGTATCCAATGCCGCCACTTATTACCTTTACTTCTTTTAGTTGTCCACCTTCAACAACAGGAGTAAGTGTGGCATAATTTCCACTTCCATTAATTACAAGATCAGGAGGAGCATTATATCCTGTTCCGTTTCGTGTAACTAATACTTCTTGAATTTTCCCATTACTAACTACGACCATCACTTCAGCATTTAATCCTTGACCATTAACTTCACCTCCACTTCTAAAGAAGAATTCAGGTTGTCTATCCCAATTAACAATAGTATCTGACCCGTAAGAACTTCCAGCGTTAGTTAAATAAACAGACTCAATCTCTCCTCTAACAATGGGTTGAACTTGTGCAGAGAAATCTTGATTAGATAATGTAGAAACTCCAGTATTTCCTGTGATAACAACAGAAATTGCAGGATAATTAAAAGAATGTATCCCACTACCAATCGAACTTAACTGAACATACTGTTCACTATCAAGATACTGTGTTTTAGAGGTAGTTCCTAATCCAACAGGAGCAAGTTTAAAGGAATTAGTATTTTCCTTTTTAACCAAATATTCTAAGGAAGTATTAAGACCATCAATAACAGTTCCTGTTGTAGCATAAGTAACAGTCTCGCCTGTCTCATATCCGTGAGAATCTATATTAATAACATTAAGTGAGGTACTGACACCAGTAGTTTGAGTACTTCTCTTTTTATTTGCATATCCTTCACCACTATTATTAACAACAATATCGGAAATTATATTTTTCTTTGAAGTAGAATTAATTTCTTGTCGTCCGACTCCATAACCACTAATGAAAACAGTGTTTATTCCACTTATAGCATCCTTTTGTTTGGGATAAATCTTAACTGTTTGAGCATCTACTACACCGACATGATAAAGTGATCCTGTAGTTAAACCAGTTAAAGCAGTTTGCTTACCGGGATTATATACAACTTCTTCATAATCTCTAAACTTATGATAAGTGGAAAATCCAATTAAACTAGTAGTAGCACTTCCTGCTTGAATAAAGACATTACCACTAGATCCTTGGTTAGTTGCATCAAGAGAAACACTATGAGATACAGATCTCATATTGACTGCTGCCGATGCATCCTTACCATTTCCTCCAGTAATAGTAATAAATGGATCACTTACATAATCAAATCCACCATCAATAATTTCAATTCTTTGAAAAGATCCTTTTACTGCACATATACCAGTTGCACCACTACCAACAGAATCTATAATATCTAAACTAGGTGGAGTTACTACATCATATCCAGATCCAGGAGATTCTACTTCAATACTTTCAATACCTCCATAGAATACAGTATCTGATGATTTGTAATTTAAAACCTCAACTCCATTAATTAAAATACCTGTTCTTCCAGGTTCAGTTATATAATTACCGCTCTTATTTTGAGGATCTTTTACTTCTCTGAAAAGATTTTGTGCTTCTATCTCTTGTCTAGCAAAATCATAATCTTCAATAACATTAGAAGTTACAATTCCAGAAATAGAGATATAATTGCCACTATTAATATTAGATCTACTTTTTGCAAAACTTAATTTAGACGCATCAATTCTTTTAACAAAATAAAGTCCTTCTTGAAGTTCTGGGAACTTACTCATTGAAGTTTGAATCCCAGCAAAACCATCACTATCAACAATAGTCTCTTCTTTCACATATGGTTGATAATAGATTCTATCACCAGTATAAAAACCATGATCTAATGGAGCATTTGGATCATTAGCAAGTACATCAATCTCAGTTCCACTATACTCACCACTTAAAGTAATTTTTCTACTATAGGGGTTAATATAGGTATCCCGATAAAAAGGAAGAGATGGGGATCCAACTAAAATTTGATTATTAAAGTTAGTGTAGGTATTTTGAATATTTGCGTTATTCCTATTCAGATAAGGATATCTGGTAGAATCTACTTTTGTTAATTTTCTTTGAACTTCATAAGTGTAATTAGATAATAATTCACCCTGTCCTCTAATAGTAAAGATCTTAGATCCAGATACCGAAACAATATCACAATCTCTGTTTACTCCATCACTTCTCTTAACAAGTCCTCTATCTCCAGCTTTAAAATTATGAATATCATAAGATGTTACTTCATAAGTATAATTTGAACTATTAGTTAAACTAAAATCACTAAGATTATAGGTATTAGCAACATTACCAATCCAATTCTCTCTTCTAGTAGTAGCAGAAGAAATTCCTAAACTCTTAATCCTACCAGTATCATTCTTAGAATATAAATGAGTTTCTGGAAGTACAACCTCTTCCAAGACAGATCCAATTCTAACTTTAACTACTTCATCGGTAGTTATTCCAGCATAACCATATGCATTAGCATCTAATCTAATTTCTGCTGCTGTTCCAATTCCAGAAACAATAGTAGTACTTGCTATACCAAAAAACTGAGTAATAGATTTGGAAGAGTAAGATGCTATTCCAGATATTCCATTATCATATTTAAAAGCAATCTCTCCAGATTGTGCAAACCCAACAGTAGAATCAACATCAATAGTGGTAGATCCGGAAGAAACAGGAGTTATTACTAATGTTTTTGGATGAACGGAAAAATCTCCATAGAGAGTGCCCTGCAGAGTTACATCTTTATTATAATCAGCATCAAAACTTAACTTATAGTATTCTGTATTACCTATAGCAATTTTTTCTACATCTGTAACAGATCCATACGCTTCGGTAATGCCATATTTTTCATTAGCATCTTGATATAAGGTATTATTTAAAAGTTTTGTAGGATCTCCCTGAATGCCTTCAACAACTAAATCTCTAGTTCTTCTCCACCCAGCATCCGATGGTCTGAATAAAAAATCTCTTGGTTTAATAACCGAAACTTCTTCACCAAATAATGCACCAAATAAAATTTCAAATGATGGATCAGCACCCTTTGAAGAATAAAAATCTTTAGATTGTTTAATAAAAAGATTCTCATTTAAATCAGATGTTAAACTTCTCTCAGCAAATCCTGGAATAAATTGTTGCTTTAACTTATTGAGAAATTCAGTGAAAAATAATCCACTTAAATTATAAACAAGAGGACCTATAGCATATCCCTCATACGTCTCCACAGGGTGCTGTGCTGCCACAGAAGAAGAGAATACGAGTTCTTCTGGGGAATTTACCTTAGAGTATTGAGTAACGCCACTGAACCCCCTTACACACCCCTCAAAGGTCGTATCTGTCTTACTAGTGTAGGTAATTATTTCATTATCAATCTTAAGGATTCCATACCTATCAGGGAATCCTCTTGTACCTGTTAGAATATTACCGTCTTTATCAGTACTTGTACTTACCGTAATAGTAGTATCACTATATGATAAGTCATCACTTAATATACATGTATTAACATTCTTAAAAATTTCATCAAGTTTAATATATTTGTCAAGATTTTGGACGAGATCAGTAGCTCCACTAGGGTATTCCTGTGAAATATAATATTGCTTTAAAAAGTCTACAAGAAGTGGATTCTCCTCTGCAATAAAATCTGGTAGTTGATTCTCAACTATCGATTGAATTTTAACTCTAGTTTCCATATCTTATCTTACAAAGACTCCGTTTGAATAACTTGACGATACTTGAAGGGTACTTCCTGAAATTTCTGCTCCAGATGCAATTTCATCAGGCCACATATTAATACTTACCTTACTAGTATCTAGTTGCAAATAAAGATCCTGTAATCCAATAACATCATTCGAATATGGAATAGCTTCAATCTCAATAAGTGGAGTTCCTCTATTAATAGTGGTTCCTATAATATTAACGGGATTTAATTTAATTTCACCTTTTTTATAGTCAATAGATCCAATATTTCTTCTAATAATTTGTGGTTGAGTGGGAGAATCCAATCTAAAGAAATTAAGAGTTCCCATATGGCAACTAATAGGTATATCCGCTAGATATACCGTTCCTGCGATTCCACTAACCGTAAATCCGGAAGATTTGATATTGTATCCAGATTGATGGGCAATATGGAATCTATTACCATAACATATTTCATATTCAGCAAAACTATTTAATATTGCTCTCAAATCTCTTCTCATAACCACTGTAGTGATGTTAGAAGTGACAGATTGATTACTTTGGTCAATTATATTCAAAAATTGACTATATTTGAATCTTGCACCAAATTTATTCAATTCTGTGGAATCAGCATATGTGTTAATACTTGAAAAAATGGCATTTTTCGCCGAATTAGCAGAAGGTGCTAAATTTGGGTTATAATAGACATTTGAAGCGGTTTCAATGTACAAATATTTCAAATCCACTATTTCTGGAACAATTCCAGCAACAGTATATTTTTGTAACTCCCTTTTTATGCTATCTTTGATCAAATTTGACAAATAGCGGTCATTATAAGGTTTTATGCTAACATAAACTTTTCCAAATCGAGGTGGAGTAAGAGTTTCTCCGCCATAAGCAGAAACTGACTCCGTTTCGGGATAAATTGTCGGAATTAGTGCTTCATAGTCAGATGAAGTGACTGCTCTGTTCCGAGAAGCATAAACTTGGGTTCCATATTTCTTAATTGACTCTACACTTTCAATACTTTCGCCAGAATGTGAAGAATCAGTAACTGAAATTAGTGAAATTCCGGTTTCTACTGCTCTATCCGAATCATCTTGCAAAATTCCACTAAATTGGAAGGAAGAAAGATTATTTGCAGCACTACCATTACAAACAACGTAATTGGCGGCAATAAATTCGGGTTCTTCAAGTTTTTTACCAAAAATACCGTCTCCAAAAATCAATTCATACTCTTCATTTTCAACTTCTTGAATAAAGAACACTCTAGAAGTGGGAGTGAGGTCAAAAAGACTATCAGCAAACGTATATGTGTTTGCTGCACTTGAAGTAGCATTAGCACTAACAGTTACTGTAAGTAAACTAGTGTCAATACCAGCATTATCAAGAATAAATCGTTGATTGGGTGTAAAAGAGCTAACTGTAAAGGTTTGAGTAACTCTTGTACCTTCATATATTGTAATATCAACAAATTCTGCAATATTGTTAATAACAGGAACAGTAATATCTGATGGAATAGAAAAAGAATAACTTTGCTCTCCAAAAGGATCAGTTGTAGCAACCACTCCTGCCTTTAAAATGAGTGATGCTGGTGCATTGGTAAAATTACTAGTGTCAACAAAGAAAGATACCTTTGCTCTTGCTGATTTTCTTGATCTAGGAACATATCCAATATTACGAGCAAGAGAAACAACATTTTCTCTTAATGTTGCACTATCAATGAATACTTCATTCGTTACCATGTTGGTATTGTATGAAGTAATATAAGTGTTATAGGCTAACGTATCAACAATGACTGAAAGGTTTGATCCTTCAAAGTCATAATCGGTAAAATTAGAGTTTGCTCTCAGATAATCCTTAATTGAGGTTTTTATCTGGTCAAAATCTAGATCTGCGTAATTTACTAATGCCATTATCGTGTTGGTTGTAATGCAAATTGTAATTGTTGAGGTAATACATCAATTCCAACAATATCATATTCTAAAGTTACGTTGAATTCACCATTGTCATAATTTGGAACAACATCAACATTGGTTAATACTACCCGTGGCTCAAAGTTTTCCACTGTTATCTTGATTTGATCACTAATTTCCTCTGCCGTTAACTCATCAATACTCTCAAAAAGGAGTCCCATAACATCTGAACCCAAAATAGGGTTAAAAAATCGTTCTCCAGGAACCGTCATGATCAAATTTCGTATAGAACGAGCAATAGCAGTTTCATTTTTGATTGCAATAAGGTCTTCATTCAAGGGATTTACCTTAAATGAGGAGCTTATATCCTTAAAAGATTGACTTACCCGTTCTAACGGCATGAAATTATAAAAATACTTTATTTATTGAGTTATTTATTAAGGAATTATAACTAAAATTCTGCCAAAGGGATCATATCAGTGTCATAATCAAGCCCATCGTCCTCAAATTCACTATCTTTACGCTCATATAGGTCATTTGGGATCATTTTATCACTTTTTTTAGGTGTTAGATCATCATTTGATATCTCACGAAGCATTTTTTGATGTTGGTGATTTGCTAAGTTGTCTAAAAAATCGTGTTCTTTCATCTGTTTTACCTCTCTTCACTAAAAAAGGACTCTTCCGAGTCCCCTTTATTTATTTTCCTTGTCCTCGATACTTTTTGGGTACTGAGTTACGAGAGGTCGCGGCATATTTAGTATGTTTACCTCTTCCTTGACGAGTTTTTTTCGGTACGGTATCAATATAATAAGTTGAACCCCATGCACCTTGTTTAGTTTTAACTGCCATAATGGAATTTAATGTGGGTTATAAGATTTAAGGTATAAAACGAACCCACAGATGGATAAAACACCTATGAGCCCGAGCAACGCGATAACGTTCATTATATTATACGAGTTTTTTCGTGTCCCACTCTAATCCGCGGATCACACCAGATTTCAAAGTCTTTGTCAATTGCATCAAGACAGAACGAGACATCCTCGCCACACATATCTTGTACACCACCAGACTCAAAGACTTGCATCTTAGGAGCAAACCAAGGATAATCTAATGTCTCAAAGACACCCTTCTTAATAAAGACCCATCCGAAACCAGTATAGTCTACTGTGAAAGGCTTGTTACGCTTACTCATTGTCTCAACGGTTTCATGATTCATAACACCACCGTTCTTACGGAAATCATCTTCCTCTAACCAGTGTGCTACTGAGGTTGTTTGCCCGTCTTCTGTTGCATACCATCCTGCACTAATTGGACGATCCTTCTCAGGGTCAATACTACCATCCTCTTTAACTGATTCAGCAGGTATTGCTAAATCTGCAAGTTGCCAGAACTTCTCTGTGTTAAAAACAATATCAGAGTCTATCCATAGTTGGTAATCATACTCTAACTTACCATCCCATGGAGCTTGCTTAGGTCCTCTTAATACATTAGCACCTAAACACTTACAACGTGCGAAGTTAACCATTGATGAATAGTCCTGGGATATCTGGATAGACATACCATTATGAACCATATCAAAGCATAACTGCACAAAGTTTTTCAAAAAGACGTATGAACATCCACGTCCAGGAAGACAGAATACAATCGTCTTTCCTTTCATTCGTGCCTTGATAGCATCAATATCCCATTCAGGTGCTTTCTTCTTTGGGGTATTTGCTTTAACTGTAAATCCTCTTGCCATAATTGTTTAATACCTTCAATTCAATTATACTATGATATATGTAGAGTGTCAATAAGAATCACTCCCCGGCGGTTCAGTGTAGATAACCTTACCTGAGCCACCATAACCTACCTTGGGAGATAGTTGGACATATGACAAATCTTGTTCAGTATAGTCAGTCTTTAACAGTCCTACCATGACATTTAATAACTCCCACTTTTCTTCGAAATCTTCTTTTGGTAAATTATGATATAGTACCTGATCCTTTGCATATATGTGATAGGTTATGTCGTTCATTACTCCGTGGGGAATTTTTTATATTTAGAAAAAGGTAAGGGGGGTAAAATTTTTTGGAGCGATTTTTATATATACATCTCGAATTCGGTTCGTTGTAGGTTAGGGTCTCTATCTTTTTTATAACCGGGCAACGCGACGCCGAAGGGCAACAAACAACGCGGAACAACTGCCGAATATCGATAACAACGAGGACTGCCTAATCGTGTCTTCGTAGGTGTTATAAACTGTTTGTGTACTATGTGTTACTTAGATATCATAACATAAAAAGGGCAGAGTGTCAACAACCCCGCCCTAATATGCTATTCAGTTTGTGTTACTTATAGGACTGTAGTTTGTACCTCCGAGATGTCATCGAGAACAGCAAGGATTTCAGTGCCATTGTTTGCATTTTCTAGAAGGAACATTGCAAAGGTTTTAGACATTTTAGAAACGAACGGTTAGTTACACTATAGTGGCACTTTATGCGTCACCCCTTACTGATAACGAACAACGGACAATAACCACTGACAGACTAACACAAACTACGTGCTAATCTGTCCTGGCATTTGTGTTACCAATCCACCGGAAGTGTCAGTTCTTCGATGTAACTTTCGACTGACTCATTACCACCGAGGTCGAATACTTTATCCCAGTTAATATCACGGGGATTAAAGTCACTTTCTACATCTAATTCTAACGTTATTCTATACCTACTCTGTGTACTGTTGTAGATAGAAACTGGCATAGGATTGCTCCGGTGGTGGTAACTAATAGTATCATAACATACCAGGGAGTTACTGTCAATTAGTGTCAGTTATTTATGTGTCCTTGGGTAGTACTTATGAACCTAAACTGTGGTTCTAGTTTGTTACTGAACTGGTTTGGTATTAGTGTTACAAAATATATCCGAGGTCTTGTATATTTCGCTCGCTCGTGTTATACTACGCTCGCTTAGATAACAAGGAAAAGTGACATTTAAAGACAGGTAATAAGAACCATTATGCAACCATTCTCTGAGTCAATATCAATATTAATCTAACACTTTAATCCTTCTTATTATCACACTAACTAACATAATCAACACCCTAATCACCCCCTCTAAGTGATACGAATTCGGATCAACATATAACAAAGGGTTCTATTTATAAGACCATTTAAAACCTTCTTTAATGTTATTTAACCCCTATAATCAGTAATTAGTTGACTTATCTGGGGAAAACATATATAATGGTATAAAGTGTTAAGACCTATGAAATGTGTTGCTCTAAGTGATATTAAAGGGTATGAAGATTACTGGGGTTATAGTGTTAATGAAGCAGGTGAAGTCTTCTCTACTAGATGGTATAAAGACGGACGCAATCATAAATTAAAACCAGGATTTAGGTGTAAAAAGTATCCTTATCAGTTTGTTAGATTAACCCCTAAGAATGGTAAACCTAAGCAACACTACGTCCATAGATTAGTGGCACTTGCGTTCTTACCTATTATAGCAAATAAGGCACAGGTTAATCATAAGAACTTAGATAAGACTGATAATCGTTTGTGTAACTTAGAGTGGGTTAATAACAAAGAAAATATGTTACATTGGAAGACAAATAAGAGTCTCCAATGTAACACTGATGATGATATACTAATGGTGGGTTACAGACAATTAGTGAATGAAGATGGTTCGTTGGTTACTATTAATTAAGAGACCAATTGATGCGTAGGTAGTCATCATCGTGCCATCTATCTTTTGCTTCTCCGTTCTCATCTACAAATATAAATTCCTCACAAAAGTATTCACAACTGATATTACCTAATTCTTCACAAGCACGTAGAAGTTCACCTATTCTATTATCATCTAACTCCAATTCATCTATACAATAAGCAATGTCCTTTTCAAGTTGTGTTGTACATTTGTTGCTCATGATTTAGTCTCCTCTGATGATAATGTTTCAATGAGATTGTCAATTGATTGTAGTAACTTTGCACCTGCAATCTTTAGTTCTTTAAGTTGTACATTGATTGGTTTCTTTTGTTGCTTTTCTATTTCTTGAATGTAAGATTTGATTGTCATTGATATACGGCATAGGGTGAAACTTTGGGTACCTAAAATGATAATCTAATAGGATTTCTTCATAGAGGTTCTTGTATTGGGGTTGGGTGTAATCAATCATTGGGAGTAATACGGAATAACGGTAATTGATACTGGTTTAGTTGTGCAATAGGACTGATCGATTTGACACAGTTGTTGCATCTTTTCTTGCTGTATCTTGTCTGCTTTATCAATACTTTGGATAACTAAATTAGCACCTAAGATTGTAAAGAAAGCAAGTAGAATAATACGCATTGTTTGACTAATAGTTGTTTAATGTTCTCATTGGTTTGTATAACTCCCATGAATTATTCCATTCATCAAGTATTCGTGCACCATCAATATTGTCAGGATTCCACTTCACCAATTCAGTGGGTTTGTTTGTTTGGACTTTCTTAGTTTGTTTCATGATGTTGTTAGTTACGGGGGACATAAAAAAATAACTTAGAGAGAGGATTAACCCCCCACTAAGTTATCAAGAATTGATTGATCTACTGTCTCGGCAGTAACACCTTCTAACCACTGATTGATGTGCCTAGTTGTTGTTTGACTCCACTTTGTTGCTGTCCTTATGTAATCATAATTTGGCAACTTTGCGGCAACTGGTGTTTTGTAACTGAAGAAGACTTGTGTGCCGTCATTGAGATTTAACTGGGTGCGATTGGCGGCGATTGGTGTGAGTTGCATTTGGATTGATCCGTTGCTTACACTATAGTGGCACTTTAAGCGTCACCCCCTTCTTATATCCTATCCCTTCTATATGTCTTTATAGTCTCTCGAACAAACTGCACAAAGTTAGTTATATAGTGGCAGAATTACACTGCTGTGGTTTATATTTTATTGTTACAAAAATCGGCGCGTTCGCATCTCGTTCTGTAAGACTTACTGTAGCTATGGTATACTTAAGAAGACGAAATAAACGAGGTGGGTTGTTAAATCCCACCGTGTATTATAATGTGAGTTACTAATACTATCGTCACCCCTTGTATGAACCACAGTGTAAACTTCATAACCTAATCTGTTCCTAGTTCATCCTTACATAGTTTCATCAATTCGTGTGCTCTAGTATCATCTATCATGTAAACATATTCATCCATTATTTCCTCTGCAATGTCCTTATCTTGTTTGATTAACCAATACAAATCATCACATAATTGTCTACGTTGTTTTAACTTAGTGTCCACTGTTTCTGTCTCCCAGGTCTCGCAATTAACTAATTGGTCATCAACATAGCACGAAACATTTAGATCTTCCATTGTTACTTAACCTCCATTAGTTTACGGTGAATGTCATAAGTTGTATAGTTCTTTATATCTCTTTCGTACTCATCTAATACACTATTCTTATTACTTAGAAGCGACAATAGTTTCTGATATCTCTCATCTACCATCTCCTTAAGTACATCAAACTCATGTTGTTCTAGTGTTAGTTTCATTAGTATGCACTCCTTAATAATGTATACATTGCATCACGAACTTGATGCGTATCTTCTTCTGCCCCTTCATACGGTTGAGACTGTGCATAACAATCAAGTGCCTGATCTATCACATCCCATTGTACTTGAGTGAAGAATTCGTACATTGTGTTTAACTCTCTGTGAGAGTAATCTTTGTTGTTGACTGTGAATTTAGGCATTAGGTTACCTCAAATGGTTTGTGTAATAGTATAAAATCAGATTCAATATTACTGAAATAAGTATGAATCTTGATCTTAAGTTGCTTCCAGTTTTGTCTACTCCACGGGGTATAAGTTAAAGGACGATGTTGATAACAATATCCATTACTTATGATCGATTGTTGTTTAGCAGAGCGAACAGATAGAATTTGGGGTTTCATAATTAGGTAGAAAAAAATGGGATCAAAGTTGTGTAACTTTGTCCCATAGTTTGTCAAATACATCAGGACTTGAGTCCTGTTCGTTCTCATCATGACCTTCAAATAATCCGAGGTCAGATATACAAGAGAACATATCGTTTAGAAGTCTTACTTCATCGTGTGTAAGTTTCAAAGTAGGCATAATTAAATAGAGTGAAAAAACTTGTGTAGAAGGGGTGAGGAGTCGAACTCTGCTTAGGGCAGCATCCTCAACCCCCTACACTATAGTGGCACTTTAAGCGTCACCCCTTATGGTTTCGGATTTGCTGCAATTACCCTTGCTTTTGGATTACGTGCTAGTGCAGTTTCCTTAGCATCTTGATAATCTTTGGCATGAACTTCTTCTTTGAATACTGAACCTGAAACATACAATTGTACTTCCCATTTCATTAGTTTACCTCTGATAGATACCAGTCTTGTTTGTTAATCATCTCTTTGCAATCAGTACAACCCAATGCACTCCAAGCAAAGTGATATACGATCTGTTGATGTTCACATACTGGGCAAGTTATGGATTTTCCATATATACCTGCCCTGGTGTGTTTGTTGACCTTTTGTTTCATTGGAACGAATAATGTTTTCATGGTTTGGTAACAAGTTTGGAGAGCAATTCAATGATCTTATCTAACTTTTTGTTTTGTTCTTTGGCATAGTAATAAAGATCTTTGGTTGAATCAGTTGGGAGTTTCATAATAACTTAGCAAAGGAAATTACCATTAAGAATGTTAACATTATCACCACATCATATGCTTTAGTTCTTGTAAAGTATGGTATGCTAATTGCGTCTGCTATTAGATGCATCGTAGCCCCAACTGTTGCGCTTACGTGTAATATCGTAAAGTATGCAGTTACTATCAAGAATGACCCGATAATTCTGCCTTGAGTGTCAATTTGCATCATTTGTTTGCTGGACTGGGTGTTCATAAAATACATCACCATTATCACCAATCATTATTACTTTCCATGTATTATTGTCCTCGTCTTGTTGATAGATCTCTAAACATGTTTCCTGTTCATTGTTAGTAGACCAAACACGACTCCATCCCTCACGTTCTACATCAAACTCAAAACCTTTTGCCTTTAAGTTCTCAATGAACGGATCAATCACTGGTTCTTTCTTGTTAAGAAAGAAATTCATAATTGCATTGTAAAGAGAATCTAAGGGTGTCATTGTTCTGAAAATGAGTATAAAAAAGGGAAGGCAATTACCCCCTTATATAGAGGTAACCGCCTGCCCAATCTGCATTGCTAAAGCATTCTCTACGTTGATGAATCCTTCTTAGATCATAGCGTACATGTTTAGCAGGTGCTTTATAAGAAGCAGGTTTGTAAACTTCACCTGTATTCTTATCAACAAAGGCATGAACTCCTTGACCTTTAGCAACTATCTTATGATATTTGCGTCCGGTTTGTATCTCAAACACATAACGACCTGCTGTAGAATTAGTGTCGTAATCCTCTTGCAATCTTGTTACTAACTCTTTCGTCCAATCTAATACCATTTCAGGAATTGAACGCTGGTAATGTAACTCAATTGGGTGAAGGATTTCTTCAACTGATAATTCTTTGGTTGGCATAAATCCTCTGATAAGTGAGTGGGAGAGACAAAAACAGGTCTTACGATGCTCCGCAATTTGCTCCGCAAATGCCTGGTTTGTCTCTCACTATAGTGGCACTTTAACCGTCACCCCTTGTATAAACTCAGCATAATATTGTTCCTCTAATTTATATGCTTCACATTCTCTCTTTGTATCATCAGTTAATCCTAAGATATCCTGAGCACAATGCACTAACTCATGAAATAATGTCTTAATGTATTCATCTTCATCTAAATTTGCATCAATATGTAACAAAAACTCATCACCATTCTTTTCTTGATATCCTTTCACGTTATCATCACTTAAGTCGCAATGATATACTTCCACCACGTAATTTCCAATCAGTTGATGATGCTTTGACTCAAAGAATTGATACACATTACGTGCTAACTCTGAGTCAGTATATGCACCGGAAAAACATACTGTCATCGCGATTGTACCCCCATGCTAAAATTTGCTTTACTAAATCCTTCTCTGTTCACTATCTTAAATGTTCCATAATCATTGTGCAGAACATAACCTTCATGGTCACATCTCTCTTCACCAATGTAACATTCCAGAGAATCATCTGCATCAATAAATGCAAACATATCCATCTTAATTGACTCAACTAACTTCCACAAACGTAACACACTTACATCACATTCATTATCATGTGCTAGTGCTTCTAATGTGATATCATCCATCTCAACATCTGTCTTAATACATGCATTTAAATGCCTCTTAATCCTCTTGACTGTCTTATCATCAGGGAACTCGCATAATGTTGACATTTGACGGGCAAAATCACACATATCCTTTATATCATCTCTGTGCTCACTAATTGATACATTAGGTCTCACAAATAACACTTCATCATTACTTGGTAACGATTTTGTTAAAGGAAATGCAAAAGAATCTCTTAAATCTTTCTCGGCACGATATCCTGTATGAGGTGCAATTATAATGTTTTGTGTTACTATCTCATCAAAGTAATATGTGATAGTATTTGCTTGATAACATTCTTCACCACCAAATCCAATGAAATCACCTTGAATAATACTATCAACACGGGGAAGATAATCAAAGCAAGCATGAAGTATGTCACTGACTGGTTTTTTGTGGTTTCTATCTATATCTTCATGCGATTCATTGATCTTGATTAAAACTTTGTTGAATACAGACTTAGTTCCTACAAAGAACTTGCCAGACGCGGGATTACGTCCCCACACTACTGCGGGAGCACCGTCAATCTTTGCTGAAATAGTTCCATTGCTAGTAAACCAGTCAAGCACGGTCAAATCACCGTTTAGGATGGAATCTTCAGGATGTTCGATGTGAGTGTTTTTCATAATCATAGTATAAAATAAAAAATCCCCTAGAAGGGGATTTAGTGGTCAGTTTGCCTTCTGTCCCTCCGTCTCATTGAATGCTCTGTCGTATGATTCTTTGATGTAGTCTACAGTTTTAACAACAAATGGTTGAGCAATGTTGTAACCTTTGACCATATCTTTCCAAAGTTCATTAACTTCATAAACATGAATTTGATAACGAACTTTGATATCAGCACGGTAATCTTCCAAAGAAAGATTAGGTTTTTCAGGGCGAATCTTTGAGGCGGTTGTTGATTCGGTCATGATTACACGAGGTTGAGTAACTTTATTTACGCTCACAACGTGAGACGTAACAACGGGAGTGGACTTTTTGACTGTTGCAGTTGCGCTTGAACGGGTTCTGCGTTTTGTCATAGAGTGCCTAGTATGGTTACACTATAGTGGCACTTTAACCGTCACCCCTTATGCTAAGATAGTCTCAACCATTGCTGTTACTTTCTTTGCTGTACTTATTCCCACTCGATCATAAACAGGGATGGCAACTAGACCAAACTTCTTATCACTATCTCCCGTCCT
>PVBE011281859.1_pt1 | contig 42217 bp, 34 predicted proteins | sample 1631181 | NCBI WGS metagenome assembly PVBE01 (sample SAMN08397723, study PRJNA350692) | Marine metagenome, whole genome shotgun sequencing project. | isolation source: water | place: Pacific Ocean | collected 2012-04 | reverse complement strand
GGCACAGGAGATCACGGGTTCGAATCCCGTCGCTCGCCCCAAGGCTACCAAGCGATACCAACCTGCGCCTGTAGCTCAACGGATAGAGTACTGGGCTTCGGACCCAGGGGTTGTGGGTTCGAATCCCGCCAGGCGTACCAACAATCGTATCCGAAATGAGGCCTCCGGCTGGTCCGGGGGCCTTTCGTTTCTGGGGTTATGGAGCATACCCGGACCAGCAAGAAAGCTCATCCGGAACGCAACGCTATCTCCCCAACATTGGCTGCCGGCTGGAGAATGAATGACCGAGCCCCGAGAGGGCGCACGGGGCTCGGTCGGCGCAGAGAACGCCTCGTTAAAGGGTCTAGTTAAGCGAGGTTGTGGTGTCCAGGAACACCGGCGTGGTCCGCTCGATGAACAGCACCGCGCCGGAGGGCGGGATCACTTCCAGGCTGAACGTCTTGTTGGTCATCAGTTGGCTGGTCAGCGTGTCGTTGCCGGCCCCGGTCGTTTCCAGGTCGATCATCTGAATCTCGTACACCTCGTTGCGCTCCAGCAGCTTGTCCGCGTCGGCGGTTCCCAGCGAAGTTACGGTGAACCCGGACGTAGACTGGAAGATCTTCGACTGCGTGCTGTCGGTGTACTTAATGATGGTCTTGCCCGGGGTCAAGTCGATGGACTCACCGCCGGCCGCGCTGGCCACCTGGAAGGCGATGTCTGACACCACTCCCGATGTTCCCGTGGTGGAAGAGGTCAGAATTACCGAGCCTTTGAGTTCCATGCTGCCCCGGGTCTCCGCCAGGCCAGCCTGAATGGTCTCCTTGGCTTTGTCGCTGGAGAACAGGCAGGTTGACAGCGCCGCGAAGGCGAACACCGATGAGACCACCACGAAGGCGATCAGCACGATAGCCGTCTCCAGTCCGGTAATTCCCCGCTGGTCCCGCAAGCGCTGGATCACCCCACCAAATTTCCCGCTTATCATCTTTGACATCGATTCCCCTCCTCGAGGAAGTGGCCTGTTTCTCCCCTAGCCACATTCATGTACTGTAAGTGTGTACGGTGAGAGCGGTACCCAACATAGGGCTTCCACCTTTTCGAATTGGAGGGTAATCCCACTTTGGCCAGTGCTAGCACACCCAAGAACGGCTACAGGATCTCGGTGCAGAGAAGGGGAAAGACGTAGGGCTACCCACGCTTTCATTCTGGTGCCTCAGATACATCCGTGGTCTTCACGGCGATGCCAGGTGCTTCGGGGTTTAGCGAACGGCCGTGCTCGATGGCGACGGGAGGGGCCGGCCGGCGGCAACCCAGCCGGGGCCGCGCGGCAAGGTTCAGCGGATCCGGAGTCTCGGCGAATTCGGCTTCGGATAAGCTGCGGTGCGGGCCGAGAGAGGTGTGGCACTGATTATGTCGAGCAGCACCAAGCCGAGGAGTGATGTTCCACCCCGGCTGAAACCTGGTGAGGGCATCAGGCGCCGGTGTGCCCGGTCGGTTTCCTGCTCGGGTGGAAAGAGTTCATCAGGAAAGCCCAGGGGAACCCCTCGTGGAGATCCGCCAGTGAAGCGGGATCCAGCCTCTGCCAGCGAGCCCCCGCCCGGTCCCTGATAACGATTTCCGGTCTAGTTGACCCGGTACACCCAAACCCGGTAGAAGATGTCGGGCTCGCCTTTGGGCAATGGTGCGAAGCGATCGGTGACTTCCACCAGTTCCCATTGACGTTCTGCCTCCAGCGAGGCCAGCTTCTGGTCGAAGCCACCGGCTTCGAAGGCGTCGAGCCGGATGCTGAAAACCAGGTATCCTCCCGGCTTGGTCACACGAACCAACTCGTCGAAGGAGCTGGCCGGGGCATGGCCCATGGTGAACACTCCGACGCTGATAACGGCGTCGAAGGCGTGGCTGGGAAAGCCCAGAGGCTCTCCCATGACCATCTGGTGAATCTCCCGGTACAGGTTCTTCTTGCGGGACTCCTCGAGCATCGCCGGCGACAGATCCATGGCCGTCAGATCGGTGTACCCCAGATTGGCAAGGCATTGGCCCACCAGGCCGGTCCCGGCGCCGGCGTCCAGAATCCGGGCGCCTATTGGCACGTGGCGGCGCAGCAGCGACGTGGCCGTCTGAGGACCGTTGTAGGCGAAATCATCCCTGAGATCAGTATCGTATTCCGAGGCCCACTGGTTGTACCGATCCTCCATCTCTTTAAGGTTCCGCGCGGTGTGCAACCACTGGATTTTGCCCTCATCCGGCATCATTGCCTCCTGCCGTAACGGCACAAGCCCTACGGCAAAGCGTCTAATTCGGGATTTCCGGGATCAAGTAGTTTCCCCCAACCCCGTGACCCCGCGGGGACCGGCGCTAGGGACCTCCCAAGCTCTTTTCGTACTCGCCAAGTGTCGTCACGTAATCCTTGGCGCCCTGCATCAGGAAGACCGTAACCACGGAGGCGCAGTAGAGAAATCCCTTGCCCCGGTACTGCTTGTACTGGTCCAAGTTACTCACGATGGTGCCCGCCACTTTGCCGGCCTCGATGACCTGGCGGCCTAGGTCCTCGATCACCTCGACAACCTCGGGATGAGAAACCTGGCCGGGGTAACCCAGTGCCACCGAAAGGTCCATGGGCCCGAAGAAGACGATGTCGATGCCGGGCACCTTGAGAATCTCGGGGCAGTTGGCTATTCCCTCCGGAGTCTCGATCTGAATGCAGACCAGGCTCTCCTCGTTCCACTGTTGGATGAAATCGGCGGTCCCGATCCGGCCGTAGCCCGCCAGGCGAGGCCCCGCCATGCCGCGCTTGCCGACGGGCGGATACTTGACCGCGTCCACCACCGCCTGGGCGGCCTCTGCCGTGTTGATGAGAGGAATCTGGACGCCCTCACTACCAGCGTCCAGGTATTTCTGGATGCTCTGCTGGGTATTTTCACCGATTCGGGTCAAAGTGGTAACGGAGTAAAGCTGAGCCGCGCGATAGATCTCGCCGGCGGTCTCCGTGGTCATCGGGCTATGCTCGCAGTCCACGATGATGAAGTCCAGCCCGATCACACCCATCATCTCAGCCATGTTGGGGGACATCTCTTTGAAAAAAGCTCCGAGAACAGGCTTGCCCTGACGCAGCTTCTCTCTCAGGGCATTCTTGTATGGCATGGGTCCCCCTTTTCCGGCGACTTCGCCGGAATCCGCTCCTTCTGGCCGGGGCGAGTCTAGCAGTGAGGCCATGGGCTGTCAAGCAAACTCTCTCCCTCTCTTCACCGCAGTTTTTCGCTCTCCGGCACGACTGATCGAGGAAGATTCCAAAACCGGGGACATGGGTAACACCACAGTAAGTATGGGTAGGATACGGTTGGCATGCCCGTCCGGCGGTCCAATCCGAAGCGGGCATTCGGAGGGGGTTCGGCCAGACAAAGCGGGGCGCCAACGGCGGGTGAAAATGGGTGTTGCCCGCCCGGTATGACGGGTCCGTCCCGTAAGGACGATTCGCGAATCGCCCCTACGGTGCCAAAGGGGCCGGCTTCGTCGAGACTCTCGACCTTGGGCCGGAGTTCACCTCGAAGTAGCGAACCGGGATTTAAGGAGCGGCCGGGCCGAAGGGCTCGGAATGGCAATCGTCAGCAATCGAGTTGAATTAGTGCTAGCCGCCAGGTTCACCACTGGGTTCGACGGCGTAGAATACAACCCGCTTTTCGGTCCGATCGGATACCGTCACGATCGCGGAATACGCTCCATATCCCGGAAGGGTCCAGCTCCCATTTATGACTGCCATTGCCCTAAAGCTCTGGCCTGCAGTTGCCCCAATCGGACGGCCCACCGCGATGCTGGCGGCCGCCTGCTGGCCAATGGTGTTGCCATCCCCATCAACCAATTTGATCTGCAGGCTATGCTGCTGATTGGTCAGGGTCCAGGGTACCAGGACACCGATGACCATCGAGATCCCAACGGGCACCTTGATATCTCGAATCATGCGCCGGTCCCAGGCGCCACCCATCATATAAAGCTTGCCGTTGAGCACCTCCGCCTGGTCGGCGAGGATCAGGAAATCGATCTCCACATCTTCAATGCCCATTGCCTTATTCCATCCGTCTGTTTGTTTACCCGGCCATCAGAGATGCAGTTGCCGCGGGCGAAGTATCGCATTCTCGCATGGTGTTGTCCATGTGGAATGGCGCCGTGATTGCGCTCGGAGCGTTTCACAATCACCCATGCCGATAACCGGGTGCTGGTCGATTGGCACGGGCATCGCGGGACCTACGTTGACGCCTGGAGGCCCAGACCATTAGCCCATTCAGGGTCGGCGGTGGCCGTTTCCCAGTAAGGGGACGTGGCAGACCGGGAGCGCACCGCTACCCGAAACAATAGTCCTGGCGGCAGCGCCCGAGATTCCTCTCCGAGCGGCCTCGCTTCAAGAGTAGCCAGAAATATGTCACCCCGTGTGACGCGAAGGATCTGGGGTGGGGGGTGCAGGCTGCGATGGAAGGACCCCGCACCAGATTCCTCGTCGCTCCGCTCCTCGGAATGACAGCGTAGCTTCGCTCTGCGGAATAACGCTGTACCTTCTCTGGCAGAATGACGCCCTAACCTCGCTCTGCGGAGCGACGGGTTAGAGGCAAAGCCCTTCCAACCAACTCCCACCCCGCAGAGCTGAGATGCTGTCCATGAAGCTGCCTTGTCAGCGAGCCGGCGTCTAAGTCAAAGCGCCCGGCCCACAACGGTGGGACACGGGCGCTACCGGTACTGGCAAGGCCGGAGGTTAAGGACGCGGCGTCACATGGTCTTGAGGCGGGGGATGGACAACTCGCCGGTGATGTCCTCGAACCACTGGATGACCTCTTTGTGCAGGGGAATCCCATTGGCCCTCCGGTCCTGCTCCTCCTCGTACTCCGAGAGCCCGGCGTACAGGACCCGGTCGTGGCCGGGGGCCGGCTTGGTCTCCTTGAGGGTTTGCAGCATCTGGTCCATGTTGTCTTTGAAGGTGTCGAGGTCGGTGAACGCCTCGATGCTGTAGGCGGAAAAGTAGTGGCGGGAACCGACTCCGCCCATGCCCCGGCCCGCGACCATGGGGGGAAGCACCCCCGACAGCATGGTCGCCATGATCTCGGACATCATCGCGAAGCCGTAGCCCTTGTGAGAACTCCCCTCCCTGGTGCTGCCCAGAGGAAGCTGATAGTACTCGCCGCGCCCTCTAACGGGAATCTCCTCGGTGATGGGAGAGCCATCCAGTTCGGCGACCCAACCCGGCAGGAGCTTCGCCCCAACCCTGGCGGCCAACCCCAGCTTGTTCCCGGCGATGGCCGAGGTGGCGGCATCGAAAAGGAAGGGAGCCTCTTTGCCGGCCGGCGCCGCAATGGCGATCGGGTTCGTTCCCAGGCGTCCTTCGGCGGCGAAGGTGGGCACCACCTGAAGGCCGCTGGCCGTCATGGCCATGCCGACCATGCCCTCTTTTGCCGCCATCATGGCGTGGTGACCGATGGCGCCCGAGTGGCCCGCGTTGTACATGGACACCGCGCCGATTCCCACTTCCTTGGCCTTCTTGATGGCGAGTCGCATTGCAATGGGGCATATCATGATCCCCAGCGCCCCGTCGGCGTCCATAGTCGCCGTTGCCGGGGTCTCTCGAACTATCTTCCAGTTGGGCCGGGATTTGAGACCGCCCTCGTTGTACGCCTTGACGTAGTTTCGGAGCATGTTGGAGACGCCGTGGGTCTCCACCCCCCGCAGGTCGGTCGAAACCAGGACATCGGCGCCTTGGGCCGCGTCCTCCGGCGTCACGCCCATCTTCTCGAAGATGGCGGTGACCGTCTCCCGTAGCGACTCGTGGGGTACCCGGATTTCATCCCCATGGGGGACTTTGAACCGATCAAGCATCGAAATGACTCCTGAATACATAACCAGATTGGGCGCCGAGACGAATTGTACCACACGCCGTGCCTGGAGCCCGGCGTCCGCGTTATGAGGCCAAGCCCAGCGCACACCACCGCACCGGGCGGGCCGGCCGCGTCTTTACCGGCCAGTAAAGTTTCCCGCTCTCTTTTCGACGAAGGCCCGCAGTCCCTCCTGGGCGTCCTCGGAGGCCTCGAGGATCTGGATGCAACGCCCCTCGTATTCGAGCCCGGAGCGCAGGTCCATCTGGGAGCCGACGTCGATGCAGCTCTTGATGAGCCGTAGCGCCAGAGGGGGTCGTTCCAGCAGCGTCTGGGCCAGCTTTCCGGCCTCTTCCAGAAGCTGGTCTCCGGGCACCACCTGGTTGACCAGCCCCCATTGAAGGGCGGTTTCCGCGTCGACGAATTCGCCGGTGTACATCACCCACTTGGCCCGTCCCGCGCCGATGATCCGGGGAAGCCGCTGGGTGCCGCCGGACCCCGGCAGGAGACCCAGCTTCACCTCGGGCAGCCCGAAGCGGGCGACGTCCGCCGCCAGCCGAAGGTCGCAGGCCAGCGCCATCTCGCAGCCGCCGCCGGTGGCGTACCCGTTCACCGCCGCGATGCTGATCTTGCCCAGACCCTCCAAACGAGTGCAGAGCGCGGTCATGCGGTGGACCAGTTCCCCCGACAGTTCCCCTTCGGCCATGGCCTTGATGTCGGCGCCAGCGCAGAAAGCGCGGCCGGCTCCGTGGAGGATCATAACCCGGACCTCATCATCGGCCTCGATCTCTCCGATGGCCTGGGTCATTTCCCGGGCCAGCTGCAGGTTCGCGGCGTTGAGGCGGTCCGGCCGGTTCAGGGTTATGTCAACCAGGCCGCCTTTCTTCTCGTAAATAATCGTTTCGTAGGGCATATCAGACCTCCAAATGTTTGGCTTCCGCTTGAGCTTTCCGGTGAGACTTCTGTTCCGAAAGAAGTCTCACCGGCCTCGGTTCTTTCTGGAGAGGTTTGGAGGACCTCTTTCTTGCAAGAAAGAGGTCCTCCAAGATGCCGCAACTTCTACAATCGCGCCATGGCCCCGCCATCCACGAAGAGGGTGTGACCCGTGACCAGGTCGCAAGCCTCGGAGCAAAGATAGACCAGAAGCCCCGCCAGGTCCCTCGGGTGGCCGTAGCGGCGCGACGGCAGAAACCGCACCAGGAGTTCCTTCTGCTGCTCCTCCAATGCCTGCTCCTCGCCGATGAACCAGCCGGGGCCGATGCCGTTAACCCGTACTCCGCGCCGGCTCCATTCCAACCCCAGCGCCTTGGTAAGTTGGACCACTCCCCCCATGCTGGCGCAGTATGGCGCCATGTTAGCGACGCCCCGATCCGCCATCATCGAGCTGACGTTGACGATCCGTCCCCAGCCCTGGTCCAGCATGTGCTCTCCCGCTGCCTGGCAGAAGAGAAAGACGCTCCGCAGGTTCTGGGCCAGCAACTGGTCAAACTCCTGGGGCGTGGTCTCCAAAAACGGTTTGGCAGCCATGACCTGGCAGTTGTTCACTAGGGCGTCCAGGCGGCCGTGGGCGTCCAACGCTCTGGCGACGGCGCGCCGCACCCCGGCCGGGTCATTCACGTCCGCCGGTATGACAACGGTATCCGAGGAGTAGCGTTCGGTGGCCCGGCGGGCCGCCTCCAGGGCTTCGGCCGGACCTCCAGCCACGGCCACCTTGGCCCCCGCCTCAGCCAGGGCCGCCGCCAGGGAAGGAGTGGCGAAGTGGCCGCCGGTGGTGACCAGGGCTGCCTTCCCGTTCAGGTCCCAATCGGAAGGAACCGGCATCACCGACCTCCCGTTGTGCCGGCTGCACCGGGTATCAGGGGGGCGTATCCCGTGGGGGAAATCCCGCCGGCCAGCACGCCTCCGTCGATGGGAAAAACCTCCCCGTTAAAATACTCGGAGGCGTCCGAGGCCAGGAATACCACCGCGGGGCCGATTTGCGCCGCATCGCCGAAGTAGCCCACGGGCACGTGCCCGGTATTGGGCATGGCCTCCCGGGAAGGGGCGGTGGCTTCAGTGTAGAAGGCGCCGGGCACCAGGGCGACGCAGGTGATCCCCTCGCGAGACAGGCTAACCGCGAGGGTGCGGGTGAGGTTGATCAGTCCGCCCTTGGCCGTGGTGTAAACGTACTGGCCCCGCACCCCCCGCATGCCGAAATGGGAGGAGACGTTGATGATCCGGCCCCGTCCACGCTCGGTCATGGACTTGATCACCGCCCGGCAGCAGTAGAAAGCGCCGGTAAGATTGGCGTCCATGCCGGCGTGCCATTGGGCATCGGTGATATCCCATATATGACGTAGCGGTTCGGCGGGCTGGCCGGCGTTGTTCACCAGCACGTCCACCGGCCCCAGGGTTTCCAGCACCGACTCGACCATCCGGTTCACCTGAGCGGAGTCCGTGATGTCGGTGGAGATGGCCATGGCGCGGCGTCCCAGGGCCCGCACCTCCGTAGCCACCTGTTCCAGTGGGTCGGGACGGCGGCCCGCCAGGGCCAGGTCGGCTCCGGCGGCGGCAAGCTGGACCGCCATCTCGCGGCCCAGGCCGGTGCCCCCGCCGGTGATGATGACCGTCTTTCCCTCCAGGCTTAAATGATTCAGCATCGATCTCCTTTCAATGGTTGTCCAGCACCTCCATATGAGTGGGGTCCGCGTTCTGAGACGTACTCGGACCCGGCGCCTAGTTCTTCTGGAGATTTCCCCCGGGCCTTCCAAATTGATGTGCGGCTCTCGCCGGTCGGCGGTGAGCCCATTCTATCGAACTGAGAGTCTCAAAGAAACCGGGCCGTTCCCCGGGCGCGCGGGAGACCGGCCCGTCCCAACCACGGTCTTTACAACCGGTCCTTACAACCGGCATACCAGGGCGGCGGATTGCAGGAGGTACTCTCCGGTCCTACTCGCCGCGGGCGGTGACCCACTCCCGCAGCATAAACTTCTGAATCTTACCCGATGGCGTTTTGGGAAGCTCGTCAAAGACCTGCAGGTCCTCGGGCCAGTACTGCTTGGCGGTCTGGCTTCGGGCGAACCAGTCCAGGAGGTCCGCGAAGGCCATGGTTTCCCCGGGTTCCAGCACCACGCAGGCGCAGGCCCGCTCGCCCATCCGGGAGACCTCCGTGGCCACTACCGCCACCTCCCGCACTTTAGGGTGGCGAAACAGGATCTCCTCGACCTCCACCACGGGGATGTTTTCTCCGCCTCGAATGATGATGTCCTTCAACCGCCCGGTGATGCGGATGTAGCCGTCGTCGTCGATGCGGGCCTGGTCCCCGGTCTCGAACCACCCTTCGGCGTCGTGGGCTTCCTCCCAGAGGTCGGCCCGCTTGTAGTAGCCGACGAACTGGCCGGGCCCCCGCGCCACCAGCAACCCCTCTCTCCCGGAAGGCAGCGGTTCCCGCGTGGCGGGGTCGACGACGCGCACCTCCATGCCCGGAATAGGAAGGCCGTCGCTCTCCGCCGCCCGAGACGGTGGGTCCTCGGGCCGGATGAAGGTCACGGCGCCGTCCTCGGTCATGCCCCAGGCGGAAATAACCCGGCAGGGCAGGGTTTCATGCGCCTCTTCGACCAAGGCGGCGGGGATGGGGGCCCCGGCGCAGATGAAGTAACGGAGGGCGGAGATATCATACAGGTTCGGAGCGCTGGCCCGGATGAGGTCCATCAGGAAGGGGGTGGCGCCCATGGTCCAGGTCACTCCCTCCTCGGCGATGAGGCGCACCGCCGTCTCGGGGTCCCAAACGTCCATGTACACGGTCTTGGCCCCCAGCACCAGGGGCATGTTGACGCCGTAGCCAAAACCGGTGAGATGGCCCAGCGGAGAGCCCATGAGGATCTTGTCTTCCTGGGTGAGGCCCAGGACCGAGTTGTGGCCCACACAATGGTACATCAAGGTCGCGTGGGTATGCATCACTCCCTTCGGCTCTCCCGTGGTGCCCGAGGTGAAGCAGATGGCGCCCAGGCCCTGCACGGGGTCGGGGCGGAGCTTGCGCAACTCCGCCTCGGAACGGCCCGCCTCTCGCCGGCGGTCCAGGATTTCAGCGTCGAAGGAGTACATCCCTTGGGGCACGGGTTCCCCGACGACGATTACCGCCTTGAGATGGGGCAACTCCCCGGCAAGCTCTTGCATCATTCCGGCGTAGTCGAAGCTCCGGTAGGTTGAGGGGACCACCATCGCCCGCGCTTCGGTCCGGCTTAGCATGAGCCGGATCTGCCGGTGACGCATTATGGGAGTGATGGGGACGATGGTCGCCCCGATGCGAACACAGGCCAGGTAGAAGAGGGTGTAGTGCCACCAGTTGGGGAGTTGGACCGCCACCCGATCCCCCGGCTCCACCCCCAAGTCCAACAGAGTCCAGGCGGTCCGGTCCACCAGGCGGGAGAATTGGCGATAGCTCAGGGTCACCGCCCGGTCCGTGGTATAGAAGTGGGAGACCAGGGCCACTCGGTCGGGCTTCGCCTCGACCCACCGGTCCAGGTAGTCGGTGATCACCGTGTCGCCCCACCAGCCTTGCCGGCGATAGTGCTCGATCAGCTCAGGCGGTGTTTGCAGCATTTTCATTTCTCCCATCGCCCTGAGTCTAGTGCCGGCCCTTGAACCGACAGGGGACCTTGATCGAGAGCTTGGTTGATGGGCTAGTACTCAGTCAACCTATTGCTGATAGTTGTCATTCAGAGCGAAGCGAAGAATCTCGTTGTTACGCTGAGATTCTTCGTCCCTGCGCTCCTCAGAATGACATCCTGCCAAAACGAGGTTGACTGGCCACTAGATCCCCCTTGCCAGGTTTAGCAGCTTGTTCGAGGGCCGGCAAGTGAATGGTCTAACTAAATCCTCTACCGGTAGGGCACCGCCTCCGGGCCGATAGTCTCCCGGGCAATGATCAGCTTCATAATCTCGATGGTGCCATCGGCGGTCTCGGCCCCCATCACGTCGCGCAGACGCCGCTCGAAAGGGAGGTCTTTATTGTAGCCATAGTGACCGTGGAGCAGGAGACAGCCGTGGATAACCTGGAAGGCCGTCGATGTGCCAAACCATTTGGCCATGGCGGTTTCCTTGCCGCAAGGCTCCCCGCGGTCCTTTTTGGAGAGGGCTTGATAACACAGAAGCCGCGCCGCCTCCGTCCTGGTAATGAATTCCGCCAATTGAAACGAGACACCCTCGTACTTGGCCAGCGGCCGCCCGAAGGTGGTCCGGCCCTTGACGTAGTTGATGGTCTCGTCGATACACTCTTGGGCGGCTCCCAGCGACTGAAGGGCCACGATGGCCCGGTTGTAGTCGAAGAAGCGCATCGCCTGGTAGAAGCCCTGGTTCTCCTCTCCCACCAGATTGTAGGCGGGGATCCGCACCTGGTCGAGGGTGACGCTCCCCCGCTGAACGAGCCTGCCTCCCGGCGAATCATAGACCTGGCGGCTCACCCCCGGCAGACCCATGGGCACCAGAAAGCAGCTGATTCCCCGAGCCCCGGGCTCCCCGGTCCGGGCGAACACCAGGCCCACGTCGGCGTTGCCGGCGTTGCTGATGGACGCTTTCTCCCCGGTGAGGACCCAGTCGTCGCCGTCCCGGACCGCGTGGGTCCGGATGTTGGCCGCGTCGGAGCCGCCGCCGGGCTCGGTCAGCGCGAAGAGCCCGATGCTCTCCAGAGAGGCTATGCGAGGCAGCCATTCCCGGCACAACTCCGGGCGGGCGAGGTTGAAGAACTCCCCGAATATCGCCGGCCTCGACGCGTTCTCGGCGAATCCGTAGTCGCCGCGGGCCGTCTCTTCAATGGCTATGCCCAGCATCACAAAGGAGGCCGGACTGCCGCCGTACTCTTGCGGGATGCGCAGGCCGGGGACGCCAAGCTCGGCATAAGCCCGCGACACCTCGGGCTCTACTCCCTGGCCTTCGTCCCACGCCTTGGCGCGCGGGCCCACTTCCTCGCGGGCGAACCGGCGCAAGGCCGCCTGAAAGGCTCGTTCTGACTCCCCAAGGTCGACCTGCATCCTACTCCCTCACCAAGACATTCGGCCTTGCCTCAAAAGTACCCTGGAACATGTCACCCCGTCGGAATCAGGCCCTCACCCCGGCCATTCCCGTCTGCTGGTGGGGCCCCACCTGGGCATGACTCCTCGGAATAAGGGTTTTAAGGCAAGGCCGTGACATTCCCAGAGTATTCTAGAGAGCGGTCCCGGCGATCCGCCGGGGTCACATCATGGTATAGCCGCCGCTGACGCTCCAGGTCTGCCCGGTGACGAAGTTGCACCGGTCCGAGGCCAGGAAGACCACCACGTTGGCGATGTCTTGGGCGACGCCCAGCCGCCGTAGCGGGTAGCGCCGGCTGGCGCTGTCGCGGCGTTCCTCCGTCCAGAAGTCCACCATGCCTCCGGCCCACATGCTGGTTGATCCCACGGCTTCGGGGCTCTCGGGGACGGTGAGTCCGGGGCAGACGACGTTCAAGGTTACACCGAACTTGCCCACTTCCCGAGCCAGGGACTTGCTGAGGGCCATGACGGCGGCCTTGGCTCCGGAGTACACCGCTTCATGGAACTCCCCCATGCGCCCGGCGTCGGACCCCAGGCTAACGATGCGGCCGTACCCACGCTCCACCATGTGGGGAAGCACGGCCCGTATGCACCGGAGGGAGCCCATATAGTTGAGGTCAACGATCTTATCGTGGAGATCGGGGGTCTGGTCCATGAAGGCGCCCATCTGGTCCCAGCCGACGCCGTTAACGAGAATGTGGACCTGGCCAAATCCCTTGACCACCTGGCTGATGGAGTCCTCGACCTGCTGCCGGCTGGTCACGTCGGTGGGGAATACCTCCACTCGCCCGGTCGCTCCCCCTTCCTTGACCTGGGTGGCCACCGCCTGGGCCGACGCTTCGTCAATGTCGAAGATGGCGACGTTGGCCCCCTCCTCCGCCATGGTCATCACTATGCTCCGGGCGATGTTGGACCCGCCCCCGGTTACTATGGCGGTCTTACCTTTTAGTGTCAGATCCATGTTCTCCCCCTGGCCCTTGTGGACTGATTATCTCCGCAAATCAACGGGGCGAGGGCCATTACCCAAAAATGGCGCTCACCAGAGGCCTTCGTGAGCCTGCCTAGGAATGAAACTGCGTTTTGGTTCTCGCAGCGACCCGGCGGGCCGGCCGGCAAAGCGAATCCTTAGTTGGCCTGAGTCCCGCCGTGCTCGGCGACGTAGGCCGGATAGGGGCGGGGCGTCCGAAACTCGGCAAACGCCGTCAGGCACTCCTGGCGTTCCTGGCTGGTGAGGAAATCGGGCGCGTGCTCCTGAAGCAGCTCCCCGTGGGGTCCGGTGAAGGCCCGGATCATGTCCATCATGGCGTTGAAGGAGCGTTTTCGGAGTTGGATGCAGGTGGGGCTCACCGCGAGGAGTTGCTCGCACCACCGGTCCACCTCGTCCTCCAGACCGTCCAGGGGCACCACCTTGTTGACCAGGCCCAACTGGAAGGCCTCCTGCGCGGTGTAGCGAGGAAGGAAGAAGTGCATCTCCTTAGCCCGCTTCATTCCCATGATCAGCGCCGACAGCGCCACGGTGTAACCGTGATGCGGGCTGCCCACCCGGGCCCCGTTGTGCCCGAAGATGGCGGTATCGGCCGCGATGGTGATGTCGCAGGTGTAGGCCAGGTGGTTGCCCCCGCCGATGGAATAGCCGGCCACCTGGGCGATGACCACCTTGGGGCACACCCGTACCAGCCGGTTCAAGTCCGGCTCCGAGCCCACCGAGTCCTGGAAGTTAGCTTCGGCTTCCCAGGTCACGTCGCCGCCGCTGCAGAAGTTGCCCCCGGCGCCGGTGACGATGATGGCGGCGATTGTGTTGTCGCTTTCCGCGTCCTTGAAGGCCTGGGTGAACTCAGAGATAGTCTGGCCATTGAAGGCGTTGATTACGATGGGCCGGTCGATGGTAACGCGGGCTATGCCCCCGCCCAACTCGACGTGCTGCTTCTTCTCATAATGAATGTGCTCGAATGCTCGAAATGCCTCGGGCTTTTCCCACGCCGTCCATCCCATGGGACCCTCCTTACTGAATAACTGTGTCCAGACCGCACGACCTGGAATGAGCCGGCGTTCGGCAGACTCGGGACGAAGGGAAAGAGAGTTACTCCACCGTTCGTGGGGAGCTTGTCGAACCCCGTTTTGAGACAGACTCTAGAAGGTGCCGATGACCTTCTGGGTTTTTCGTAGCTCCTGGAGGAGGGAGGCCATGTCCGGGCGCTCCAACTCCCCGGGAAGCTTCTCCTCGGCGTTGAGCAGCTTCGACCAGAGGGGATCGGCCATGAGGCGAACCCCTGCGTCTTTGGCCGCCGGCAGGAGCTGTAGAGGCTTCGTCCAGCGCATGCGTTTGTCCCCAGTGCTGGCCAGGGGATACCCCATCTCCGTGGCGGTCCGGGAAACCAGTATGCGAGTGTCCCAGTCCACGAGCAGCGGCGCCCAGTTGAAGGGCTTCCCCGACAGCGCCGCGATGGCTTCTCCTGTGAACAAGATGCCCGTTTCAGCGCCCGCCTTCTGCGCCTCCATGGCCATCACCACCGTGCTCAGCAGGGCGTCCTCTCGGGCGTCGCGTAAGATGAATAGTAATTCCACTTTGCTTCACCCCCGGCCTATTATCCACGCTTCCTTGGCGAAGTCAACCGCGGCGAAGTCAACCGCGTTTGGCCTGTCTCCACCGGTCCGGTCCTATGGCTGGCCGTTGGCGTAGAACCAGAAGGTATACGAGTGGCAGGGGACCACCCCAGACGTTATGGTAGAGTCGGGGTTAACCCCGCCGCGACCGGCCACTGGAACCGGCGTGGATACCCAGGCTTGCGAGACACCCGGGTCCCGGCACTTCGACTCCGGGGGTTGCTGGACAGGGCTGCTCCGCCAGCGCGCCTGGGTGGGTACCTGGAGCATGAAGGAGGCCCAGCATGGCTACGATCATCGGGATGGGCGATTACGTCTACGAGTATCACGGCGATTGGGCGCGGCTCCCTCCGGGGCAGACGTTCCAGTTCCCCAGCGCGCTGGCGGTGGACTCCCAGGACAGGGTCTACCTGTTCCAGCGCGCCGGCCCCCCTGTGCTGGTCTTCGACCGAGACGGCTATTTCCTGGACGCGTGGCCCAGGCGTCCGGGCGAGTTGGAAGATTCCCACCACATCTACATCGGCCCCGACGACGGCGTCTATCTCGCCGACCGAGACTCCCACCAGGTGTTGAAATACACCACCGGCGGCGAACTGGTGATGGCCCTGGGGACCAGGTACCGGGCCTCACTTCAGGCACCTTTCAACCATCCAACCGATGTGGCGGTGTCCCCGACCGGCGATATCTACGTGTCCGACGGGTACGCCAACTCTAGCGTCCACCGGTTTAGCGCCAGCGGCAAGTACCTCTCCTCTTTCGGGAGTCCGGGCAGCGGTCCGGGGCAGTTCCGGGTCCCCCACAGCGTTCGGGTCTCGAACGACGGGCGGGTATTCGTGTGCGACCGGGAGAACCACCGGGTGCAGGTGTTTACAGGGGACGGAGAGTATATCAGCCAGTGGACCGATTTCAAGGCCCCGATGGGGATACACATCGATGCCAACCAGGTTGCATACGTAACCGATCAGGTCCCCCGTCTGAGCATTCTGAACCTAGATGGGGAATCCTAGCTCGGGGGCGGACCCTGGGACACGCGCACAACGTGTACACGGACTCCCGGGGGGACGTGTATGGAGCAGATGTGTTCAGACCGGGCATTCAGAAATACGTCAAGATTGAATGAAGCGCTAGGCTCTCGAGCGCCGCCCGCGAAAGGACACCAACTCCGGCGCCGTCGCCTCAAAAAACTCCCGCCTGGTGGAATCTCCATACCCTCCCACCGTGGCGAGCACGAAGCCAGGAGACCCCATTCCGGCCCGGACTATCCATTTGGTGAAATCACTGATGTCTTCGCGCCCCAGGAAATCTCCCACCGGCATCCACAGGCACTCCTGCAGTTCTTCGCTCTGCATCGTTATAGTCTCGCTAACGGGCCTCAGACGGCACACGAAGTAGATGTCCGATTTTCCGTACCGGTAACCGTGCCAGTGGCGAAAGCACACTATCGACTCGAAACGTGTCTCGACCCCGGTCTCCTCCAGGACCTCCCGGACCACCGCGTCCTCCAGGTGCTCCCCCGCGCCGAGAGCGCCTCCGGGCAGTTTCGGCATGGGGGGCCGGCCACCAAAGCCAACCCTCTCGCGCACCACCAGCAGTTCCTCCCGGTCGTTGATCACCACGCCACCGGCGCCGATGTAATGCGATGCGTAGGGCGGGATGTGAGCGTCCTCCACCAGCCGGAGGGTCAGCATCAGGTAGTCCTCCCCGGAGTGGTGGTACGAGAACCCGGCTTCCACCGCCACGGGCACCAACGCCGCTCGGGCGATCGGCACCTCCAGCCACACCGCCAGGCGGCCAGCCGAGCGCCACGAACCCAACGAGGAGCTGAGCCGGTTCCGGAACTCTCCCGGATCATCGGGCAGGACCTCCGGTTGAACGACGATTCCGCCGAAAGGATTGGTTTTAGACTCAATAAGCTCGACCATGGCTACCTCATAGTTGTGGCAGTGGAATCCCACCGGCCCGAACGGCCGGACCCGGCCGGGGCGGAGACGAGTATAGCACAGCGAGTATTTCAAGCCCGGCCCTTCGTCTGCCGGGGGGGCTGGCATCGGCGGGCCCTCACCCAGCCCAGGCTGCGCCAGAGCATCCCTCTCCCAATGGGAGAGGGAACGAGGGTGAGGGTCCGGCCTAAAGCCAAGCGTCGATTGAAAAACCGGGAGTGCTATGCTAACGTTAGCCTTCAGCGCCCTGCCACTCAGCGGTGGCGGCTCCCGCTGGAACACCCACTATCGCCGAGGGCCAAAGGGGATCACGCCACGTCGGATATCGAACCCGCCACGGGAAGCCCGGTGTCTAGCTTCCGTTTCTCGCCCAACCCCAACTTGGCCCACCAGATCGACTGGCAGCCGTGGGGCGATGCCGCTTTCGCCAAGGCCCAGGAAGAAGACAAGCCGGTGCTGCTCGCCATCTCCGCGGTGTGGTGCTTCTGGTGCCACGTCATGGATGAGACCTCTTACTCCGACCCCGATGTGGCGCGGTTCATCGGCGAGCACTTCGTGGCGATCCGGGTCGACAGCGACCACCGTCCGGACATCAATGCCCGCTACAACGTGGGCGGCTGGCCCTCAACCGCCTTCTTGACCGGCCACGGCGGCCTGATCGGAGCGGCTACCTACCTGCCACCGGACCAATTCCTGGCGATGCTCGCCGAGCTGCAGCAGGCCTACCAGGAACAGAAACCCCAACTCTACGAGCAGGCGCGGGAGCTGCTCCGCCAGCGGAAAGCGCAGGCCGGCCGGGTGATGGCCGGACCCGAAATCGTGGAGTCGCTGGTGGACCGGGCGGCCCGAAGCGTGGCCGGCGCCTACGACGCCACCCACGGCGGCTTCGGGGATGAACCCAAATTCCCCAACGCGCCGGTCCTCGGCTTCCTGGTCCACCTGGCCCGCACCACCGGCGAGGACTTCTACCGCGCCATGCTTCGAAAGACCCTCGACGGTATGGCCGCGGGCGGTATCTTCGACCGGGAGGAGGGCGGCTTCTTCCGCCACTGCGGCAAGGCGGACTGGTCGGAGCCCCAATGGGAGAAACTGCTGGAGGAGAACGTTGACCTGGCCCGGGTCTACCTTGATGCCTGGCCGCTGCTGGATTGCGAGGAGTATCGCCAGGTTGCCGCCAGCACCATCGATTACGTCGTGGGCCAACTGCTCGACGGCGGAGTGCCCGGGTTCCTCGGCAGCCAGGGCGCCCACTCTGAGTATTTCGGGCTCTCGCCGGCCCTGCGCCGCGAGCAAACCACCCCCTCATTAGACCCGTCTTGCTACGCCGGCGGTAACGCCCGGGCGGTGACCTTGCTGCTGGACGCCTCGTGGAAGCTGGGGCGTCCCGACCTGGAGCGCACGGCCCTCGACGTTCTGGCCACGTTGGACGCCATGGCCCAGGCCGGACGGTTGAGCCACGTGTACACCCAGGCCGGGCCCGGCGATGCGCCGGCGTTCCTGACCGACTGGGTTCACCTCCTCAACGCCCTGATGTCCGCCCACCAGCATACCGCCCAGACGGGCTACCTGGAGCGGGCCAAGGAAGTGGCCCTGGTTCTGGTGGAGCGATTTTTCGACGAAGGCAACGGGGGGTTCTTCGATATTGAAGAAGACACTGCCGCGGTGGGATACTTGCAGGTACGGGAGAAGCCGCTGGCGGAGAACCTGGCGGCGGTCATGGGCCTGCTGAAGCTCTACCGGAGCACCAGAAGCGACGACTACCGGAAACTGGCTGAGGCAACCCTGAGCGCCTATGTCGACGCCTACCGCGACTACGGGGAGTTTGCCGCCGCCTACGGCCTGGCCGTGGACCTCTGGCGAAGCTCGCCGGTGGAGATTACCATCGAGGGCCGGCCCGGCGAAGCCGGCACCCTGGCGATGCTGCGGGCCGCTGCTCGGGTCCCCTACCCGCACCTGGACATCAGGCTGGAGACGATTGACGACACGGACCAAGCAACCAGGGCCCTCATTTGTCTGGATACGGTCTGCCTGCCCCCGGTCAGCGACCCCGACGCGCTGGCGGATACGGTCCGGAACATGGCCCAGGCCCAGGACAGCCCCTTCGAGAACATCTTCACCCAGCTACCAGGCCTCTGAGGACGCCCCTCTCGACCTCGGCCTTCGGCGGCCGAGATGAGACGATCCAAATCGAGCCGACCATTCAGACGTACCAGCACGGAAACGTTTATCATGCCGGGTAGCCCGGCGCCGGCGAAGTCAACCACCACGGCTGGATACCAAGCTCGCCGGGTAAAGTAGGAGAAGAAGCACGTGTTAAGGAGCGCGGATTGCGGCGCCCTTCGGATAGAAGACATCGACAGCCGTCCCACCCTGGCCGGATGGGTCAGGCGGAGGCGCGACCACGGGGGCATCATCTTCGTTGACCTGCGCGACCGGTCCGGCCTGGTGCAGGTGGTCTTCAACCCCGACCTGTTTCCAGAGGCCTACCAGGTTGCCGATCAGCTTCGAACGGAGTGGGTAATCCAGGTAAAGGGCCTGGTCCGGCGACGCCCGGCCGGCAGCGAGAACCCGGCCATGGACACGGGCGACATCGAAGTGGTGGCGGATGAAGCCACCGTTTTCAATCCGTCGCTCACGCCTCCCTTCTACATCACCGAGGACTCCGGGGCGGACGAAAGCCTGCGTCTCCGTTACCGGTATCTGGACCTGCGGCGCCCGCCCATGCTGCGGACGCTGACGTTGCGCCACCGGGTGACCAAGTATATCCGCGACTTCCTCGATGCCCGCGGCTTCCTGGAGATCGAGACGCCCATCCTGATCAAAAGCACCCCCGAGGGGGCCAGGGACTTTCTGGTCCCCAGCCGCTTTCAGCCGGGGAGCTTCTACGCCCTGCCCCAGTCGCCGCAACAGCTCAAGCAGCTTTTGATGGTGGCCGGGGTGGAAAAATACTTCCAGATAGCCCGATGCTTCCGGGATGAAGACCTTCGTGCCGACCGCCAGCCGGAGTTCACCCAACTGGACCTGGAAATGAGCTTCGTCGAAGAAGAGGACATCCTCCGGCTGACTGAGGAGCTGTACACCGGCATGATGGAAACGGTAGCCCCCGAGAAGAAGCTGATCAAGCCTTTTCCCCGGCTCACCCACGAAGAGGCCCTGAGCAAATACGGCACGGATAAACCCGACTTGCGCTACGGGATGGAGATGGCCGAAGCCGGCGACCTGGCCTCCGAGACCGAGTTCCGCGTCTTCCTTTCGACCATCAAAGCGGGGGGAATAATCAAGGGGTTTGCCGTTCCCGGCCAGGCCGGCTACACCGGTAACAATCTCAAGGAGCTGGAGCAGGTGGCCAAGGACGCCGGCGCCGGGGGCTTGAGCCACATGCGGCTTCGGGGCACCGGCTCGTTGGACGAGTTGGGCGATGACGACATCCTGCTATCGCCGGGGCTACGGATGCCCGCCGAGTGGAGCCGCCGGATGGCCCTTCGCCTGGGGGCCAACCCCGGAGACCTGGTATTGCTGACGGCCGGCCCGGCTCGGGGCGTGAACGCCTGGCTGGCGGTCATGCGCGATCACCTGGCGAAAAGCCTCGGTCTAGCCGATCCAGAATCCCTGGCTTTCTGTTTCGTCACCCAGTTTCCCCTCTTCGAATGGGACCAGACCAACGGACGCTGGGACTCGTCCCATCACCCGTTCACCTCACCGGCGGAAGGCCAGGAGGAGTTGCTGTCGGGCGACGATTTGGGCGCCATCAAGTCAAAGGCCTACGACCTGGTCTGCAACGGATCGGAACTGGCCAGCGGCAGCATCAGGATCCACCACCGGGAGCTGCAGGAGAAGGTTTTCAACATACTGGGCTACAGCAAGGAAGAAACCAACAGCCGCTTCGGTCAGATTCTAGAGGCGTTCGAATACGGGGCGCCTCCCCACGGAGGCATTGCCCCAGGAATCGACCGGTTGGTGGCCATACTGGCCGGCGCCGGTTCAATCCGGGATGTGATCGCCTTCCCCAAGACCCAGAGCGGCTCCGACCTCCTGTTCGAATCCCCTGCCCCAGTCACGCCGGCCCAATTGGAGGAGCTGTCCCTGCGCCTCGCCGAATAGCTCGCCCCGGCAACATCGGGCTCTGCGGCCCCGCGGACGGCTAATAGGGAATCTCAGACGTGTGCCGTGATGTAGGGGCGGGTTTGATACCCGCCCTGCTCCGGATTCAAACCCCGATACGCAATTCCAGAACACCAATCCCGGCCCAGCACCAGAAAAGAGCAGGGCGGGCCAGCCGCGCCAATCCCCTTCCGCCGAAGAGTCCGCGAAACAGAAAAGAAGGGCCGATGCAGCTCCATATTCAGCGGAGCGGCACGGGCCCTTCTCTTGTTCCCCGAGGAAGGTGCCCCGGTACCCTATTCTCGAAGCAACACCCGAGAAATTCGGCTAGTCGCCGTCGCGAATGGCGAACCGTTCCATCAGATCGCCGATGCTCTGGCGGAACCCCGAGTACTCCAATTCGCCGTAGGGCAGCATGGCCGCGCCGGACCAGCCCTGGGAGCGCATGGCAAGCGCTTTCTCCTGAGCTATCTGCCTGACGTAATCCCAAGCCGTGTTGTCGAAGAAATCGACCACGGAGTCGGAGAATTCGCCCCGTGCGCTCAGTGAGAAGCCGACGCAGGACACCAAGGGCAAGCAGTAGATGCCCGTGACGGCGGTGTTGATGGGCACCGGCATCAAGGGCATCACGTGGGAGCCTCTGGCGTCGCCACCGATGTAGTGCGCCTTGGCGTAGGGGGAGACCAGCTCCTCCGGGGCGGGGAAGATGCCTTGGTTGCGCACCAAGGCCACCGGGTCGTCCTTGCCGGTATAGGTGCCGGCGATGTTGTGCATGCGGGTCGCTGAGATGGCGGCCGCGGTCTGCCCGGAATTGCGGGAGACGATGGAGTCGATGCCGAACCGCTCGTTGTCGCGCAGCAGTACGGCAATCCGGTAGTAGTCCTCGGGTGCGTTGAGGGAAATGATGCTGTCCCCATCGGTGTTGTCCATATCGATGATATTGAAGGTGAAGCCTTCACAGAGGCGGGGAAGCATCAAACCGCCGCAATACATCGGGTCCGCGAAGCCCAGGAACATGGGCAGGTTGTAGGCTCCGGGGCCACACTTGTCCGCCGCCAGCACCATGAAGGACTCGGCGGGCCGGACTTGGTTGGTCTTGACCGGGTCGTGATCGAATTCCACCTCGGCCACCGCCGGTCCCGCGCCTCGAATGTTGCCCGAAGGGGCGTCTACCAGCAGGTCCTGACCCGCGCCGTACAACCCGTACTGACTCGCAATGTCGGTGGCGTGCAGGAAGGTGTTCCAGGCAAATTGGTGAACGTCGGTGTTATTGGGACCGTTGGTGTGGGACGCAACAATACAGATGTCGTCGCCGGTGTGGCCGACGAAGGTATCAATCAAAAGACCTCGTTTGACCGCGTCGGCGGCATCACCCCGTACGGCGTCCATCATCCGCTGCGACGGCTTGGTGTGGCCTCCGATCGATCCGACGTCGGCCTTCAAGATTGACAATGTGACCTTCATGTTTTCTCCTTGCTATGTCCGACAATATGGATTGGCGACGCACCTTTCGCGGGTGGGCTCCGGACAAAGGGGCAGGTTAAAGGCAGGTCAAAGTGCGGTGGCGGCAATACCGCTGGAAATCGAACGTAATTATTTTAACACCATCACTTTACCTTGTCAAATATGCGTATCTATTACCGATAACGTTAATACTAACCTCTTCAACTACGCTAGCAGTCTATTCTGGCAGGTAATCCCTCGAATGTTATGTTAAATCCTGGCGGGGGCATCGCCATTGGCCGGAAGGCCGCCAGGCAAGGCCGGCGCCGGGGGCCGGGCGCGGCGCCATCCGCGCGCAAATCGGCTACCTCCGGCTGGGGAACCATTGTCGCCAGACCCTGGATAGGTGTATATTCAAGTATACTGAATCTCTTGGTATGAGCCTTGTTCGAGGGTCACCGGCGTTTAGTTTCGAGGCGCCGAGGACTTGGGGAAGCCGCCGTGGTTTCATTCTTACTATACCTGTCTCTGGCACTGGTGGTGCTCTGGACGGCCCGGGTGGCCCGGTCCAAAGGGCGGAGCCCCTGGGTATGGGCCGGAGCCGCGTGCTTGCTGCTACTTGTCTCGAACTTGGACCTGCTGGCTATACCTGACCTGCTGGGCATAGTCCCCATGGTTATCCTCATGCTTCATAAGAACCCGATGAGCCGGGCCAGGCCGGCGCCGCGTACCTGCCCGAAGTGCGAGGACCCCCAGACCCGGAGTCCCAAGTTCTGCACCAACTGCGGCTGGGAATTGGCCACGCCTTATCCCGAAGTTAGCGTCGCCGAAGCCGAGAAACCGGTGAGCCCCGCCGTTTTTGCGGAATCGGCGTCCCTGGAAGTCCCGGACCCGGCCGCGCCAACACCAAGCATTGAGGCCCAACCGGCAGCCGCGCCGATTTCGACCGACCAGGAAGCCTTGCCCCCGGACGAGCCGGCCGTCAAGGCGCCGGTCCCCTACGGAGTTCCCACCGCGAACAGCCTGACGGAGCGGGGAGTGCGGCTGTTCAATCAAGGCCGGACTCAGGAGTCCATCGACCAGTTCACCAAGGCCATCGCGCTGGACCCGAACTACACCCAGGCATGGGCCCGCCGGGCCGAGGCTTACGCCCGGCTGGGCCGGGGCAAGGAAGCAGCGGAAGACCGCCGCCAGTTGGACGCCCTGGACGCCAGGTCGTCGACCGGCTAGCGACCCTGCCGGCACTCCTCTCCACGGCCTTACCCCAAAAGTACTCCGGACAATGTCACCCCGAGTGAAGCGAGGGGCCTGGTGTGGTGGGTCCAGGCTCTTATGGGGGAACCCCGAACCAGGTTCCTCGTCGCTTCGCTCCTCGGAATGACAGTTTTGAGGCAAAGCCCTCTCCGCCAGGGAAACCAAACCGTTTCGTTTTCCGGCCGCCATCCACGCGGGCCGGCCCGATCCCCAGGTCACCCGCGGCGCTCTCCAGTCCTCTCCGGAGAGCGGGCTACGGGCTCGGCGCTCAGACCGCCATGATGTGGTAGCCGGCATCCACCGGTATCACCGAGCCCGTGATCCCGCTGGAAAGGTCGCTGCACAGAAACAACGCGGTCTTTGCCACCTCGTCGCTGCTGATGTTCCGCTTCATCGCAGCCTTGTCGGCGTGGGTCCGCCGCATATCCCTGAAGCCGCTGATCCCCCGGGCGGCCAGGGTCTCCAGGGGGCCGGCGGAGATGGCATTCAGGCGGATGTTCTGCTCGCCGAACTCGGCGGCCAACTGGCGGACCTCGTGCTCCAGCGCCGCTTTAGCCGTCCCCATCACGTTGTATCCGGGGTAGACCCTCTGAGAAGCCTGGAACGTCATGGTCACCACGCTGCCGCCATCCACCATGAGAGGGGCCGCGTATTTCACCATGGGAAGCAGGGAGTAGGCGCTGATCTCGAGGGCGACCCGAAACCCTTCGCGGCCGGTTTCGGAGAAGCGGCCTTCCAGGTCCTCCCGGTTGGCGAAGGCGATACTGTGGACCAGAAATGAGATATCGCCAAACGATTCCTTCACCCGGCGGAACACCTCGGCTATCTGATCGTCATCAGCAGCGTCACAGGGGAGGACCAGGGCCCCGTCCATCGATTCCGCCAGCCGGGATACGCGGTCCATCAGCCGGTCACCTTGATAAGTGAGGGCCAGCCGGGCGCCGGCCTGGCTCAAGATGTTCGCGATTGCCCAGGCGATACTCCGGTCGTTGGCCACGCCAAAGATGATGCCTTTCTTGCCTGACAAGTCTATCGGATACAACGGTCATAACCTCCATACTGGGCAAACCGGGCAAACCGGGCGAATCGGGCGAATCGGGCACTTCGCATCAGGAGAAGGCCGGAGCAACCTTGTCCAGGAAAATATCCAATTGCCGCTCCAGATCGAAGGAGGCGAATCGCACTATCACGGTTTGGGCCCCCGCCTCGATGTACTCGGCCATCCGAGCTTTGACTTTCTCCGGGTCTCCGAAGGGCCCCCACCGCCACCCCCAGATGTTGGCCCCATAGTAACCCATGAGGAATTTCTCGGACTCCGCCTCGGCTTTGGCGAGGTCGCTACCCATATTGACCGTCAGGTAGAAGACTGTTTCAAACCGCGCCATGTCCCGGCCCAGGCCATCCGCCATCCCGCGGACCCGCTCCAGCAATTGGGAATACTCCTCGGGGGTGTCCGATATCGAGATCAACCCGTCTCCCAGCTTCGCCGTCCGCGCCATCTGTCTGTCCTGACGCGCCCGCCAGTGGCACGCCAACAGGATGGGGATCCCGCCGGGCTGGACCGGCAGCGGCCCCAACGACACTTCATCCAGGTTGAAATGCTTGCCGGAGAAGGTCAGCGGCTTACCCGACCCCAATCCCTTTACGATCTGCACCACTTCCTCGAGCCGCCGGGCTCGTTGGGCCGGGACCACCCCGGCGTGCCCCCATTCTTGCTTTTGCTCCTCGTTGAAGGCGCCGCCGACGCTGGCGCCGAGCACCAGGCGCCCCCGGGAGATCAGGTCAACGGTAGCCATGGTCTGAGCCAGCAGGACCGGGTGGCGCAAACCCGCCAGCATGACCGCGGTTCCCAGCCGGACCTTCTTCGTCCGGGCCGCCACCGCCGCCAGGGCGGCCAGGGGCTCCAGCCGGGGCTTGGACGTTAGGCTGTCGCCCACCCACACCGAATCCAACCCGGCGGCTTCCACCCGCTCGGCCATCTCCATGACCTGGTCAGCGTTGGTTGGAGGGCGGTCTCCCAGCAGGAAGTCCCGGCTGGGCAACTGCACTCCGATTTTTACTTTGGGAGAGGACATGCCAACCTCCTTTTTGAATAAGAGCCATCTGATAACCGGCGCCGCGCTCCGGCGGGCTCACCGCGAGCGGGGAGAAGCCGTGGTCCCTCCGGCCTACAAGCTTGTCGAAGGGCCGGGGATCGCCTCCACCGAACGTCGGATCCGATACCCCGCCGGGACGCCTGCCCCGCTCCTCTTTCGCCTTCCCGTTGCCATCGGGGGACGTCCTATCCCGCCGGGGGCAATTTCGACCGCTTCGGCACCAGCCGATCCAGCAACCCCGGCTCCATGAGTTCATAGGTCTCCAGGTCGCTGGGGGTGTCCAGGTCAAAACCCAGGCCCGGACTGTAGCAGATGGCAACGGACACACCGAGCTTGGCGGCCTGGGACAGGTGCCTGATGAAGCTGAGAGGGCCCAACTCCGGCAGGAAGGGCGTACCGGCGGGGACCAGGATGGCGTTGGTCCCCCCGTCTCTTCGGGCGGGGGCAAGGCAGATGTTGTTCTGCCGCCGGGAGGCTTGAAGCACACTGTGCACGTCACTGGTTTTGAGGAACGGCAAATCCGCCGCCAGGTACATCGCCGAATGGCCCTGCTTGAAGGCCCGGTCGAAGGATTGAGCCAGAGTATCGTTGAGGTTGCGGCCCATATCCTCCAGCCATACACCGTCGGAGTTTCGGGTCAGGTTTCGCACCCGTTCGTCGCCTCCCACCACCCAGAACAAGCCCACTGCCGCACCTCGAACGGCGCTGATCACCCGGGCCAGCATGCCCAAGGCCAGGTCGGCCCGCTGCTCCCGGGTGAAACTGCGGTTCAGCCGGGTCTTGCTCTCTACCAAGGGCTTCATCGGGATGATGGCGATAACGCTCGGGGATTCTTCTATCTTCGGCTCATCCATCGGCTCAACCAGCTCTCAGCGCCAGAACACGCTCCGCCATTGCCACTTTATCCGCCTCATTGTTCATGATTATCGATGCGGTCACCGGCCCGATCCCCAGCTCCGCGATGGCCGGGCCAAGGTGGGCGTCCCGGTCATCGATCAAAAACAGGTCGCACAGCCCCCGGTACTGCCGGGCAACCCCCACGGAGGAGACCTCTTGGCCCAGCTCAGCCATGATCTTGGCGGCCGGGCCTCGGACCGCCGCGCCTCCGACGATGGGGCTGACCGCCACCCTGAGTCCCTTCGCGTTCTCCAGCCGCTCCCGTACGCCGGAAAGGGCCAGGACGGGCCCCAGGCTGAGGAAAGGGTTGGAGGGGCAAAGCACGATCAACCGGGCCTGCTCCAGGGCCGCCTCCAGAACGGGGGACGGCCGCGCCGATTCCGCTCCATCATACCTGATTTCGCGGACCCGTGGCTCGGCCCGCCGCCGGACGAAGTAGCTTTGCATGGGCAGCTCCCCTTCGTCGGTGCTCAGTACCGTCCGGACCGGGTCGTCGCTCATCGGTACCACCTGGTGGGCTATACCAAGATGCCGGCACAGGTCCGCCGTGGCCTCCGACAGGGTAGCGCCTCGGCGAAGGAGATCGGTACGCTGGATATGGGTCGCCAGGTCCTGGTCGCCCAGATTAAACCACGCGTCGGCCCCGTACTCGCGCAACATACCCAGGGTGTTGAAGGTATCCCCTTCCAGCCCCCAGCCGGTCTGGTGGTTGGCCAGGCCCGCCAGGGTGTACATCACCGTATCCAGGTCCGGGCATACGTGGAGCCCGTGGAAAATCTCGTCGTCCCCCGTGTTGACGCAGATAACCAGCCGGCCGGGGGGTACGACTCGGGCCAGGCCCAGCGCCAGCTTGGCGCCGCCCACTCCACCGGCCAGTGCCAGGATCGTGTCGTTCATCGGGCCGGCGATGTCCGAACCCGGTGGCAGCAGCACGACGGGTTCGACGCCCGGCACAGTCCCAGGGTTCGGCCGTTGAGCGGAAGACGCCGGGACAGTTCCACGGTCCCACCCGAAAGAGAAACCAAACTCCGGCTACCTAGCGGGTGCCGAGGCCCTGCCGGCCTCGACGCCGCCTTCCCGAGACTGTTTAGGGTGCTCGAAGCGGAAGGAACCCAGCTTGAGCAGCCGTTGGTAAGACCCGAATACCTCTTCCACGTTTTCGCCCACCAGGTCCAGGGGGTCCAGCTCCTGGTCGGCGTCGCCGTACACGCGCCGGACCCGGTAGGTGGTGTAGCGTTCGGCCGGAACGCGCCCGGCCTCGCGGATCATCTGCCGGAACTGGGACGGGCGCATCAACTGCCCGTGCTGGGCGCCGGCGGAGGTGGAGATGCTCTCGTTGATCAGGGTTCCGCCTAAGTCGTTCACACCGGCCGTCAGCAACAACTGGGACATGCGCGACCCTTCCTTCACCCAGGAGGCCTGGATGTTGGGGATCCAGTTGTTCAGCATGATCCGGGCCACGGCGTGGACCTTCACGACCTCCATGCCGGTGGGACCGGGCCTGATTCCGGCCACCAGTCCCTTCCAGGACATCGGGGCCTCGGAACTCACGAAGGAGAGGGGAACGAACTCGGTGATCCCGCCGGTGCGCTGCTGGATGTCTCGCAGCAAGCCGATATGCCGGGCGAGGTGCTCGCTGGTCTCCAGGTGCCCGAACATGACAGTGGAGGTGGTGGGTATACCCAATTCATGGGCCGTGGTGATCACCTCGACCCATTGCTCCACCCGAATCCGGCCCGGCGATATCCGGTCGCGCAGCTCCTGGTCGAGGATTTCGGCGGAGGTGCCAGGCAGGCTGTCCACGCCGGCGGCCTTCAGCGACCGCAGGTACTCCCGGATATCGCAGCGGGAGCGGACCGCGCCGTAGAGCACCTCCTCGGGAGAGAAGCCGTGGATGTGAATATCCGGAAGCTCCCGCTTGATGGCCTCGCAGAGCCGGAGGTACAGGTCCCCTTCCATTTGGGGAGGGAGCCCGGCCTGGAGGCACAGCTCGGTGGCTCCGTAGTCCCACGCCTCCTTGGCCCGGCGGATAATCTCGTCCACCGGCAGGAAGTAGCCCTCCTCTTCCCGGAAGTCCCGGCTGAAGGCGCAAAAGCCACAACGTTTAATGCATACGTTGGTGAAGTTGATGTTGCGGTTGACCACGTAGGTCGCCACGTCCCCCACGGTGCGGCGGCGCAGCTCGTCGGCCACCATCACCGTGGCGGAGTACTCCAGGCCAGACGAATCCAAGAGGGTCACGGCATCCTCGGCGGAGATGTCTTTTCCCTCCAGGGCCTGGTCCAACACCCCGGCAACCCGAGGGTCCAGCAGGGAGACCAGAGACGCTAGATCGCCGGCTCTGGGCCTTTCCTCACTCAATCCCGGCATATCGCTGAATTCCACCTCGTACATATCCTTGGGCATCGGCCAGCGCCGCTACCTTGGGCAGCAGGCCGGCGGGTATGAACCCGTCCGGCTCCAGGACGTATTCCGGGTACACCGGAAGCCTGGGCCGCAACTCGAACCCCATGGACCGGGTCCGGTCCCGCAGATCGGCCATTCCGGGCCAGGGGGCCTCCGGATTCACGTAGTCCATGGTCAACGGCGAAACGCCGCCCCAGTCGTTGATCCCGGCATCCAGGAAGATCTGGTAGTCGCCGGCACTCAGGTTTGGCGGCACCTGGACGTTCATTTCCGGCCCCAGCACCAACCGGGCCATCGCCACCGACCAGAGAAGGTCCTCGGTGGCGGCGTCCGGTGCATCTCCCATCGGGGTATCGGGCTTGGCCCGGAAGTTCTGAACGATCACTTCCTGTATGTGGCCATGGGCCCGATGCAGCCTCCGGATAGCCAGCAAGGATTCGATACAGTCGTGGCGTGTTTCCCCTATGCCTATGAGGATACCCGTCGTAAAGGGAACGCGCAACTGGCCGGCGATTTCGAGGGTGCGCAGCCGCACCCTGGGCCGCTTGCTGGGGGCGAACTCGTGGGGCCCGCCACGGGCGAACAGACCGTTGCCCGTACTCTCCAGCATCAGTCCCATCGACGGGTTGTGGGTCTGCAAGGCCGCCATCTCCCGGCGGCTCATGGTCCCCGGATTGGCGTGGGGAAGGAGCGAAGTCTCTTCGACGACCAGCCGGCACACGTCGGCCAGGTAGTGCAGGGTGGTGGCGTAGCCCCGTTTCCGCAGCCAGTCACCAGCCTCGGGGTACCGTTGCTCGGGGCGCTCGCCCATGGTGAAAAGGGCCTCGGTGCACCCCAGCCTCTCTCCGGCCCGCGCCACCTCCAGCACCTCTTCAGGCGTGAGGTAGAGCTTGCCCAGAGCTGAGATTGGGTCCTGGCGGAAGGTGCAGTACCCGCAAAAGTCCCGGCACAAACGGGTCAGCGGGATGAACACCTTGGGCGAGAAAGTGACGGTCTTGCCCTTGCCCCGGTCCCGCATGCGGGCGGCGGCGGCGCACAGGTCACCCAGGCGGTCATCGCCCGTGGCGGCCAAGCTGCCGGCTTCCTCGTCGCCGAGGGCGTGGCCCTCCTCGGCTGCCGCCAGCAGGTCGTCCAGAGAAGGTAGCAAACCGATGTCTGAAAGGGACGCTTCCCTGGGTTTCAGAACTCTCAACTCCGCATCACTCTTCGAGGAGCCGGGAAAGGAAAATCAAATAGCTGCTTCGGTGTGCCCTGTCGCGGGCGGACAGGGTTATTTTAGTCCTTCGGCTGGTGGCTAGCAACTGGGGGTGGGGGGGAGGATTTGGGGGGGGGAAATCCCCCCCGGCCCACCTTTTGGAATGGTAACTATGCTTTGATTGTAGTGGATTCTCTACAAATGATACTTCGAAACAATATCGGGAACAACGTAGTTTATCGTGTGGTAAAACTCCGCGACGCTTACACCGGCAGCAGGTCCTCGACTGCCGAAAGCTACGTCTGGGAAATAACCTAGATTGACGTCCGTATCTGGACCTGGGACGCGGCAAATTATTGTGTCCTTTTCAACGGGCCCGTTGTAGAAAAAGACTTCGTCATGTCCGACAGGGAAAGGAGGGTCAATCCCTCCCCCGATGCTCGCGGCGGCCACCAAAGTCACGTTCCTGTGCTTATCACCGTTGCAAATGTCTTCGAGGTACCAGAGGAATTGCCCACGGTGGGTATTCTTTGCAAAGCACGGCTGTTCAGACCGGATGAGTGCGACATGGGCAGCATACATGCCAGCAACCTTGTTACCGCTTCTCCTTCTCCATCCGTCCGGGGACTGGAAGATAGGGAAAGCGGTGGTTCTAGTTGCTTTGCCCCCATTAGCTTCCACAAGTCGGTTCGCAAGGATGTCAAGAGCAGACCGGAAGTTATAGACCATGTCTCCAACGATGACACCGCAGTCAGGGGGGATTGCCTTCGGCTCTTCAGTAACCCGAAAGATGTTCTGCCCTCTGTCCGAGTCGAACTCTCGGGTGATACGGTAGGGATTAACTTTGAAGAAAGACTTGACCATCTGGTCAAGGTCTTCGAAATGTTTCCTCGCCCGTGCAATTTTCAGATTAACGCCATCAAGGACATTCATCGTGTATATTCACTACATTAGCGACACGAAGACTCAGAAGACCTTCCAAAGGCCACGAAATCCCCGTACCCACACGGGAAAAATTCACCCCCCCCCAACCCCCGTTTACGAAGGGGGGGGCGACTGGAGGGTTTCTGCCCGCCGGTTCTCAGGGCGCATCGAAAAGGTTAACAGCCTTCTTCACCAGGGTGGGGCACCCCCCACCTCAGAACCCGGTTAGCCGGCCCTGGTCTTGGGGCTCGGGCCGGGCGTAGGTGCGGCCCAGGTATTCGTGGGCCAGGCGGGTGGCCACCCGGCCCCGCGGGGTGCGCTCCAGGAACCCAAGCTGCAACAGGTAGGGCTCCCAGACGTCCATGATGGTATCGGCGTCTTCGTTGATGGAAGCGGCCAGCGTTTCCAGACCGACCGGGCCGCCGTCGAATTTGTCGATTATGCTTTCCAACAGCCGGTGGTCGGACTGGTCCAGCCCCAGCTTGTCCACGTTCAACTGGTCCAGGGCGGCCCGGGCCACGGGCCCGGTCACCCGGTTGTCAGCCTTCACCAGGGCATAATCCCGGGTGCGCTTCAGCAGGCGGTTGGCGATACGCGGCGTGCCCCGGGAGCGGTAGGCAATCTCGTCGACGCCCTCCTGGTCGGCGTCCATCTCCAGGATTCGCGCCGACCGCTTCACGATCACCTTCATGTCATCCCGGTCGTAGTACTCCAGGCGAAACACCGACCCGAACCGGTCCCGCAGCGGCGCGCTGACCATGGAGAACCGGGTGGTCGCGCCGATGAGGGTGAAGGGGTTGATTCGCAGGTTGATGTTGCGGGCCGCCAGCCCCTTTCCCACCATCCACGACAGGAAGAAGTCCTCCATTGCTGAATACATGACTTCTTCCACTACCCGGTTGAGCCGGTGTACCTCGTCGATGAAGAGCACTTCGCCGGGCTGCAAGCTGGTCAAGATGGCGGCCATGTCGCCGGCCCGCTCAATCGCCGGCCCGGAGGTGACCCTGATGGCGCCTTCCACCTCGTTGGCGATGATGTGGGCCAGGGTGGTTTTGCCCAAGCCGGGCGGCCCGTAGATCATGACGTGGTCCAGGGGCTCGCCGCGAATCTTGGCCGCCTGGATGGCGATGCCGAGGTTGTCTTTGGTGTGGGCTTGCCCGACGAAGTCGTCCAGCCGTTTGGGCCGCAGCGACAGGTCCTGGTCCTCCGGCTGGGCATCCCCGGAGATTAGGCGTTCAGCCATGGGTCACCTCGACACAGCCCCGGTAGAAAACTCATCACGACGGCCCGGAAAACGCGCCGGAAGCACCCGCGACACCCGGCACAGACTAAACACGTTCGGCAGCCGGCCAAGCGAACCATCGCGGGTACCCTGGACCCGGCGTATCGCCGAACGCGTGACGAACTGGCGGGAGACCGGGGCCGCCTGGGACACAATTCTAGGTTGGCGCCCGGACAGCGTCAAGGAGGTCCCGTCATCTCCAATTCCAGCCAACCGGCAGCGGGAGCGGGTTTTTGAAGGGATGTCCGTGGGTCAGCCAGCGCCCTCAAGCCGGCGTAAGACAAGGCAGGCGTTCTGCCCCCCGAAGCCGAAGGCGTTGGATAGGGCCACCCGCACGTCCCGCTTCCTGGCTTTGTTGGGCACGTAGTCCAGGTCGCAGGCAGGGTCGGCAACTTCGTAGTTGATGGTGGGATGAATCCTCCCCTCGATGATGGCCTTGATGCAGGCCACCGCCTCCAGCGCCCCGGAGGCGCCCAGGGAGTGCCCGATCATGGACTTGGTGGAGCTGATGGGCACCTGGTAGGCGCGCTCGCCGAACACCCGCTTGATCGCCAGCGTTTCCACCGCGTCGTTCAGGGGGGTCGAGGTGCCGTGGGCGTTGATGTAGTCCACCCCATCCAGCGGCTCTCCGGCATCGGTCAGCGCCAGGCGCATCGCCTCGGCGGCGCTGATCCCGCTTTCTTCAGGTTGGACCAGGCGGGATGCATCAGACGTGCAGCCGAACCCGGCCAGCTCGGCCAGAATGGTGGCGCCGCGGCTCAAGGCATGCTCCAGGCTCTCCAGCACCAGGATGGCGCAGCCTTCGGAAGGCACGAAGCCGTCGCGCCCGGCATCGAAGGGCCGGCTGGCCTTCTCCGGGTCATCGTTGCGGGTGCTGAGGGCCCGCATCACGGAGAAGCCGGCCAGACCGAGCTGGCTGATGCCCCCTTCCGTGCCACCGGCCAGAACAACGTCGGCCCCGCCGCGGCGGATGACTTCCATGGCCTCGCCCATGGCCTGGTTGGAGGCGGCGCAGGCGGTGGTGGCCGTGGAGTTGTATCCCTGGGCGCCCACGTAGCGGCTCACGGCGGCCGCGGCCATGTTGGGCAGGACCATCGGAAAGAAGAAGGGCGACATCCGCATGCCGCCGCGGACCTCCAGAACGCGGCAGTTCTCCTCCAGGGTAGGAAAGCCCCCGTTCCCGTTGCCCAAGATTATCCCCACCCGGAAGGGATCTTCACGAGACATATCCAGCCGGGCCGATTCCACCGCCGTTAGCCCGGCGGCCACGGCCAACTGGGAGAACCGGGCCATCCGCCGGGCTTCCTTCGGGTTGATGTACTGTCCCGGATCAAAGTCCCGGACCTCACCGGCGATCCGGCAAGGGTATTCGGCCGGGTCGCACAGCGTCATCGGGCCGATGCCCGAATTGCCCGCCACCAGGTTTTTCCAAAAGGCGTCCGCCGTTCGGCCAAGCGGGGTGATGGCCCCGATCCCTGTTACGACGACTTTTGTGCGCTTCGATTCCAAACCTGCGTCTCCAAACCTACGTCTCCTGAACCCCGGAAATATTGATTAACCGTCTTGTATTCTAATGGCCCGCCAGGGTGTTTATCCGTAACCGGCGCGTGGTTCTGCCCCTAAATCCCGCTTATGGGGCCTGTTGGTCCGCGGGCAGCAAGTCCGGGTACAGCTCCGGCTCGATGCCCAGCATCGCCTCCCGTACCTCCGCGGCCAGGAACAGGGAGCCGGTGGCCAGCACCAGGTCATCCGGGCCAGCGACCTCGAGAGCCTCAGCCAACGCCTGCTCCGGCGTCGAGACCGCCACGGCGGCCGTACCCAAGCCCTGAAACCGGGCGGCCACGGCGATCGGGGCCAGAGACCGGGGATGCCGGGACCCGGTGGCGAACACCACCGGCTTGGCCTCGGCCAATCGCCCGGCCATCTCGGCCACGCTCTTGTCCCGGGAGAAACCCACCACCAGCACCAGCCGCCGGTAGTTAAAATACCGTGGCAGGGATTCCAGCAGGGCGTCGGTTGAATACAGGTTGTGGGCGCCGTCGGCCACCACCAGGGGGGAGCGGGACAGCACCTCCATGCGGCAGGGCCAGACGGTGTTGGCGAATCCCCGGTGGATGGCGTCGGCTGGTATCGCGTGGCCCTGTTCCCGCAACACCTCCAGGGCAGCAACCGCCGTCGAGGCGTTTTCCATCTGGTAGCTGCCCAGGAGAGGGATTACAAGCTCGTACTCGTCCAGCCGTCCCCGGACCCGCAGGCTCTGGCCCTCGCTTCCGGCGGCGCCAGCCTCCCAGGTTACGTCGACGCCGACATGGACCGGCCGGGCCTTCATCCGCCGGCAGACCGCGTCGATCACCGGGAGCACCTCCCGAGGCTGAGGGGAGACCACCACGACGGCTCCCGGCTTGATAATCCCGGCCTTCTCGCCGGCGATTTCCGCCAGAGTGTCACCTAGAACTGCGGTGTGGTCGCGGCTGATGGAGGTTATCACGGCCACGTCGGGACTCACCACGTTGGTGGCGTCCAAGCGGCCTCCCAAACCTACCTCAATCGTTTGAAAATCAACGCCCCCCCGGGCGAAGCAGTGGAAGCCCATTCCGGTCATCATCTCGAACAGCGTGACCCGGCCCAGACCGGAGCGCTCGGACACCCACTCCAGATGCGGCCATACTTGTTCCACCAATCCGGCGAACTCGGACTTGGTTACCGGCCGGGTGTCCCGCCGGATTCGCTCGCGAAAGCTGTGCAGGTGGGGCGATGAATAGAAGCCGGTCCGGTATCCCGCGGCATGCAGGGCCGCGTCGCAGAAAGCCGCCGTGCTGCCCTTCCCCTTGGTGCCGGCAATGTGGACGGTCCGGGCCCGCCCCTGGGGGTCACCCAGCCGTTCCAGCAGGGCCTCCATCCGCCTCAGATCGTAGATGACCTTCTGGCGAGGGCCGGCCGGTGGGGTCCGCTCGTGGTCAACCAGGTTAAGCAGCCGGTCTATGGCTCCAGGGTAATCCAATGGGCACCCGAGTAACCGGACAGGCCGGACAATAAGATTAGTGGTCCCGGATATGGGAGGGCATCAAGCCCGTGATGATGTTGAGCCCGTCCCTGATGCCAACCGACCTGACATAGTCTATGTTACCTTCCAGCGGTTGCGGGGTAAAGCCAAAAGTCCCTTCAATGACACCCACGTCGGCGACACTTCGAATGGCGAGCATCCGGAGTTGGTCGGTGGTCACGGGCGGGCGCGCCAGCAGCCGCTGCATTAAAGCGGTGAAGGGATACATCGCCCAGACCGGAATGTTAAACCGCAGGCGCCGTTTGCCCAGGGTACGGGCCACGATGGCGACGATCTCATTGTAGGCGAGCTGTTGGGGGCCGCCCAGCTCGATGGTCTTGCCTTTCAGGTTTTCCCGGCCCACCGTGACGGCGATGCACCGGGCCACATCTTCAACGGCCACGGGCTGGAGCCGGTTTCTACCCGATCCCACCACCGGCACCAGAGGAAAGACCCTCACCAGCCCCGCCAGGGCGTTCAAGAATTCGTCGCCCTGGCCGAACATGACCGAGGGCTGGAGGATCGTGTAGGGCAGCCCGCTGTCCACCACCGCCTGTTCCCCCCGCCACTTGCTGTACAAATACGGATAGGAGGGATTGCTGGTGGCGCCGATGGTGCTCACGTAGATAAAGTGTTTGACCCCGGCGTCCTTCGCCGCCGCCAGCACGTTGACGACGCCCTGCCGGTTGATCCGGTCGTAGGTCCGCCCCTTCCGTTGGCGGATGGCGCCCACCAGGTGGACCACCGCCTCCACATCGTAGAACGCGGCGGCCACGGCTCCGGGGTCGAGGGCATCGCCGTAGTGGACATCCACCGACCGAGGCGGAAAGACACGCTCCCGCCCGGGGGTGTGCACCAGGCACCGGACCTCGTGGCGATGGGTTTGCAACTCCGGCACCACCCGGCGTCCTAAAAAGCCCGTGGCCCCGGTAACCAGAACCAGCAAATCATGCCCTCCCTGGGCGCAAGATTTCGAGTGTCGAGAGCGTCCAACCGGCCGGCTCCAGTTTACGGCAACCTGGGCCCGCATCGCCTCGGCAAACAAGAATTAGCAGACTGCGCAACGGATGTCAAGGGAGGCCGTTGCATCGCGGAGACTTATCAACTGTTTTCGCACTTTTAACAGTTCTATACATATGGCTTCCGTCGCCCAACGCGCGCAAGATACGAAGCATCTCTAGGTAATAATGGAATGGCGGCAATATTCGCCCCGAGCCCCTTGCCAATCGAAGGAAGTGTTGGTAGAATATAGTTGAGTAAGGATCACGGTGCCTTACTTGACAGAGAGAATGTCGGTGAGGAGGTGGAAATGATTTCGCTGTTCGTGCTGAATCATTGTTGGGTCTTCCCTCGTCCCGTCCCTGCTGGTGGCGGGGATGAAGAAGGGCGGTCAATCCACCAGCAGGGATGCCGGGGTACGTAAGCCCCGCGCTATTGTAGAAATTGGTCAGATAACCCCGAATGCTGTACTCGGGTGACCTCTTCGGTTTCGTGACCGAAACAGCGGGGCTACGACACATAAATCAGGACCCGGCGGATATCCGGGTCCTGATTTTTTGCCTGGCTTCTTCCGGCCCAAAGATTCAAGGCCGCTCAACCGGGCCGGGTGAACCCTCGGCGGCGAGGGCTTCCCGGTACTCGCCGGGGGTATTCAAGTCCCACAGCACCTCCGGGGTTGCCATCTCCACGCGGCAGGTGGAGTCCTCATGGGCCCGCACGACGGCCTTGACTCCGAATGCCTCCTCACTGATCGACCGCAGCTCGGGCAACAGCGCCGGGTCCAACACGATTGGATGCCCCCCCTTCCCGCGATACGTGGGTATCGTGATGAGACCGCCCCCCGCGAAATGCCGGCGAATCAGCTCACGGATCGTATCGGGGCGCCGGGGCTGGTCCACGTTGAGGATGAGGATGGCGGCGAGGTCCTCCGGGCCCAGCGCGCCCATGCCCACCTTGATGGAGGTGGTCTTCCCTTGATGGTAGTCGGGGTTGACCGCCCAGGTGACCCCGGCAATGTCCCTGATTTCCGGTTCCAGCCGTTCGACTTGGTGGCCCAGGACCACAACAACCTGGCCGACGCCGGCCTCCCGCAGGGCCGAGACCTGGTGGACCAGCAGCGTGGTGCCCCGCCAGGGAAGCAGGGCCTTCAACCGTCCCATGCGACGAGACTCTCCCGCCGCCAGTAGTATCGCAGCGGTGTCAGCCATCAGCGGGCGAGACGCCTACGCTTCCATCACCCGCCGGCACCCGCTGGGCGATGGCGGCCGCCCGGTCGGTGTACCAATCGTCCATTCTCATCTGGCCCCCCGTCCCGCCTCGCCGGACCATGATGATCTCCGACATGATGCTGACCGCTATCTCCTCAGGCGTCAGGGCGCCGATGTTCAAGCCGATTGGAGAGTGGACCTCTTTAATCCGCTCCACGGGCGTGCCCTGCCGGACCAGCCGCTGGTAGATCATCAGCGTCTTGCGCCGGCTGCCCAGCAGGCCAATGTACCGGGCCCGGGTGTCCAGGGCGGACTCAAGGGCCATGTCGTCGTAGCGATGCCCCCGGGTTGCCACCACCACGAAGCTGTTCACGTTGATGGAAAGGCTATCGGACATCTTGTCGTAAGGGACGACAATCACCTGCTCCGCATAGGGGAATCGCTCGGGGTTGGCGAACTCGGGGCGGTCGTCGACGATGAACACACGATAACCCAGCGTGTGGGCCAGGTCGGCCGTGGCTTTCCCCACGTGTCCGCCGCCCACCATCACCAGAGTGGGCGGCGTGGTAAAACCCTCGACGAACACCTCGGTGCCGGCGTCATCAATTATCGACTCGGCACTGCCCAGGTCGGCCATGCGCCGGGCGATTTCCCCAATCCTGGTGTCCAACTCGGAGCTGCCCAGGGTGCCGGTGGTCGAGCCGTCGATGCGGACCAGCAGCTTGGCTCCCCGGCTGGCCACTCCCGAGGGGGAGTTGACCACCGTGGCCAGGCTTACCGGATTTCCGCCCGAGTACGCTCCCAAGATCTCGGAGCCGATGGTCAGGAAGTCCGACGGCTCCACCAGGAGCTCCAAATAGAAATACATGGTGCCGCCGCAGACCAGGCCATCCCGGGCCGCGACATCTTCATTCAAGAGATAGTCTTTGAACTCCGGCCCACCGCCCAGGCGCAGTATCTCCTTGGCGGCGAACCAGATGTCCCCCTCCACGCAGCCCCCACCCAGGGTGCCCTCACCGGTCCCGTCCGGCCGTACCAGCAGCATGGCGCCGGGCTTTTGGGGGGTCGAGCCCTTGGTCCTGACCACGGTAGCCAGCACGCAGGGCTGTCCCTCTTTCAGGAGATCAACGGCCCCTTGTATGACTTCTTTCATCGCTCCAACCCGCTGGGAGGACTGATTCTAAGCTCGGCCCGCGCTCTTTATCCCGATGCGCGACAAATCAGGCAAGCCTAGCCACTCCAGATTATCAAAAACGCCCTTGGCACGCAAACGGGCGGTGGCGGCAGCCAGCGTGAAACGCGATATATTGTATCTAATTATCCTTTGCATCCATGGCCTTATAGGATACAATGTTATGTCGTATGGCGAACGTACTTCTGACCTCCGCAGACCATCGTAACGCTCGCCGATACGTTGAGGTGTTGGAGCATCTGGGAGTCAATGTACGCCTGTTGCTCCCCGCGGAGGCAGGGTCGAAGCCGGTCGAGGTCCTTATGGAGGGTGTTGGCGGGCTGTTGCTGCCGGGTGGCCCCGATGTGGACCCGCGTCTGTACGGCGCCACACCGGACCCAGCCGCCGGCCTGGAAGTCTGCCGCCCTCTGGACGACCTGGACCTGCGGCTTCTGGGCTACGCCCTGGAGCAGGACATGCCCGTGCTGGCCATCTGCCGGGGGATGCAGGTGCTCAACGTGGCTTTCGGCGGCCGGCTGATCCAGGACTTGCCGGACCATCGCATGGAGCAGCGGGACGGGAAGTGGGTCCCCAGGAGGCACCAAATCTATTTGTCACCGGGCGCCAAGGCGGCGGCCGTCATCGGAGCCGCCGGTTTTTTTCGAGTCAACAGCCTCCATCATCAGGGACTACGCGAGGCTCAACGGTCTCCCCGGCTGATGGCCACGGCCTACGATGTGAACGACGGACTCGTCGAGGGATTGGAAAGCCCGGAGCATAGCTGGGTGATCGGGCTCCAGTGCCACCCCGAGCGCCAGGATGAGGTCCCGGGGCTTTTCGCCAACCTGTTCACGGCCTTCGGCGAACGGGCCGAGGATCATGCGGCGTCCCGAGGCGCCTGATCCAAGCAGGCCGGCAGCGGGGCCGCTGAGCGACAACGGCCGAGCCGTCAGGCTAGGGTGTAATTGCGGGAGTTGAATGCCGGTGACGCGAGTGCCCGAGCGCCCCGAAATCCAGGGCTTCGACCAACTCTGGTTCGAGATCGCGTGTTTGAAGACGCCCGTAGCCGCCGGCGCCCCAACCCGGCGCCCCAACGGAGAACCGGCCAATGGTCGCGGACCATCACTATTAAGGAGCAATGATCGATGGTAACCAGTACGCCTCCACCGCCCGCCGAGCAAAGCCCGATTGTCCGCATCGAAGAAGAGATGCGCACGTCCTACCTGAGCTACGCCATGAGCGTAATCGTGTCCCGTGCCCTGCCGGACGTGCGGGATGGCTTGAAGCCGGTGCAGCGGCGCATCCTCTTTGCCATGCGGGACATGGGCCTGCGGTCCAATACCTCCTTCAAGAAGGCCGCCCGTATCGTGGGCGAAGTGCTTGGCAAATACCATCCTCATGGCGACAGCTCGGTCTACGACGCCCTGGTCCGGATGGCTCAGCCGTTTTCACTGCGCTACCCCCTGGTCCACGGGCAGGGAAACTTCGGGAGCGTCGACGGCGACCCGCCGGCGGCCATGCGGTACACCGAGGCCCGCTTGACCCTCATCGCCGAGGAACTGCTGGCGGACATCGATCTCAACACCGTAGATTTTACGGCCAACTTCGACGATTCCCTGGAAGAGCCGACGGTCTTGCCCGCCCGCCTGCCCAACATGCTGGTCAACGGGGCTTCGGGCATCGCCGTGGGCATGGCCACCAACATACCCCCCCACAACCTTAGCGAGATCTGTGACGCCCTCATCTACATGATTGACCACCCCGACTGCGAGGCTGAGAAGCTCCTCCATTTCGTATCGGGCCCTGATTTCCCCACCGGCGCCATTATCCGGGGCCGCTCCGGCATCGTCGACAGCTACACCACGGGCCGGGGACGCATCGTGATGGAAGCCACCACCGAGATCGAGGAGGTCCGGGGTGGCCGGGAGCAGATCATCATCAGCGAGTTGCCCTATCAGGTGAACAAGGCCAACCTGGTGGAAAAGATAGCTCACCTGGTGCGGAGCAAGAAGGTCGAAGGGATTTCCGACATCCGGGACGAGTCGGACCGCCAGGGAATGCGGATCGTGATTGAACTGCGCCGGGACGCTCAAGCAAACGTGGTGCTGAACAACTTGTTCCGCCACACGGCATTGCGCACCTCGTTCAACACCATCATGCTGGCCCTGGTGGATGGCCAGCCCCAGGTGATGTCGCTGCGGCGGGCCCTGGCCCTGTTCATTCAGCACCGGCAGGTGGTGATCCGGCGCCGGTCGGAGCATCTGTTGAAGCGGGCCCAGGACCGCGATCACGTGGTGCAAGGCCTGTTGCTGGCGTTAAACCGCCTGGATGAGGTGATCGCCATAATCCGGGGGTCCCAGGACGTAGAGGCCGCCCGCAATAACTTGATGGAGCAGCTGACCCTCAGCCAGATTCAAGCCCAGGCAATCCTGGACATGCAGCTACGGCGTTTGGCCGCGCTGGAACGGGAGAAGCTGGAGCAGGAACACCGGGACCTTCTGCAAACCATCGCCGGCCTGGAAGCGCTTTTGGGCGATCCGGCCAAGGTGATGGCGGAGATCAAGACCGAAACCCGAAAGCTGAAGAAGACCTTCGGCGACCCGCGCCGCACCGTGATTTATGAAGAGGAAATTGGGGACCAGACAATAGAGTCGTTGATTCCCAACGAGGACGTTGTCGTCACCATGAGCCAGCGGGGCTACATCAAACGGATGCCCGTGAAGACCTACCGCACCCAACACCGGGGCGGCAAAGGGGTGCGGGGGATGGCCACCAGGGAAGACGACACCCTGATGACGGTCGTCGTGGTGGATACCCACGACACCCTCTTCTTCTTCACCAACCGGGGGCGGGTATACCCTCTGCGGGTGTTCCAGATCCTTGGTGACAGCAACAGAGTCACCCGTGGCGCGCCCCTGGTCAGCCTGCTCCCCCTGAGTCGGGGTGAGCAGGTCCAGGCGATGCTGTCGATCCAAAATCCCCGGGAAGACTACCCCCTGATCCTGGCCACCAAGATGGGCGAAGTCAAAGCCTTGAAGACCGGCGAACTGTCTCACATTCGACCCGGCGGCCTGATCGTGATGGATCTGGAAACCGGCGACGAACTGGTCAGCGTGTCCGAGGTGGGAGAAGCCAAAGACGTCATCATGGTCTCCGAAAAAGGACAGGCCATCCGGTTCGCGGTAGCCAATTTGACGCCCCGCTCCCGCACCGCCGGCGGCGTTCGCGGGATGCGGCTTCTAAATGGCGACCAATTGATCTTTATGGCGGCCGCACCTCCGGGAAGCCACTTGCTGATCGTGAGCCAGCGAGGATACGGCAAATCCACCCCGGTTTCCAGATACCCGCGGCACTCCAGAGGCGGCCAGGGCGTCCGCACCTTCAAGGTGACGGAGAAATCGGGTCCCGTGGCAGCGGCCCGGGTGGTGACCGACGCCGCCGGGCAGGAGATATTCGTCATCTCCGCCAAGGCCCAGGTCATTCGGGTAACGTTGGAGGACTTCCGGGTCGTCGGCCGCGACACTCAGGGTGTCATCATTTGGCGCGACCGCGAGCCTGATGACTACGTGGCGTCAATCACCGCCTTCCAGGAGTCGAGTAATCTGAGGAGCAATGGCTCCGAAAACGGGCACCAACCGGCCAATGGTGACGGGGACGCCGACGCAAGTTGACCATTGGAAAGGAGTGAACCTTTTCCTTTCAGGAGATTGCAACGGGCGACGTTGACGGCCCGATCGTCGGCTGGTTTGTGCTCGAAACCTGGCGGATCAAGGTTGAAT
>PVBE011979640.1_pt1 | contig 42221 bp, 40 predicted proteins | sample 1631181 | NCBI WGS metagenome assembly PVBE01 (sample SAMN08397723, study PRJNA350692) | Marine metagenome, whole genome shotgun sequencing project. | isolation source: water | place: Pacific Ocean | collected 2012-04 | reverse complement strand
TTCTTCAATAAACTCAAACACTTCCGCGCTGTTGCAACACGCTATGACAAACGCGATGACAACTATCTCGCTTCCGTCAAGCTCGCTTCACTGCGAATATGGCTTCGATCTATTGAGTCGGTGACCTAGGCTGAGGAAATTGAACCCAACAAACAGAATGACGACAACGGCGATCCAGAGCCCGTCCAGACGGGACAGCTTGCGCTGGTCCGTAGCGCTCGGTTCGGGCTCCACGAAGCTCTTGCGATAGACGATGTAGAGAAATACGACAAGGAAGGGAATTTGAAAGAAGAGCATTACCGAAAATGCTCCCCACGAGTCCTGATAAAGGAAATCAAGCATTACCAGCCTCCCCAGATTGGCAACGGTTGTTACGGGTGACAGTCAGTTTGTCTCGGTTCGTTTTCCGTCTGTATTAGCAGCGCCCTACTTTTTGCAAATCACGCAATCATATTCTACTTTTTAGCCATTCCAACCAAATGTTTCAGATTACTCCCCCCGGAGCTATTGGTGATGGTAACACAAAGAACGTCCCGATACGAATCCGGCAGTAATTTGATTCAGCCGATTGCAAAGAGTTCGCCGTCGGCAAAGCCGGAACAGCGGACAAACTCAATAGAGAAATGCGGGTCCTGGCGACAAATCGAGTTATTGTTAGCGGCGGATATCGCGCGAATCGGGGCATTTGATGGACGGTAAGCTCTGTAAGCTCTGTGGACTACCCACGCCGGCACCGCCGATCCGGGCCAAAGATCAGGTATTCTGCTGCATCGGCTGCCGTGAGGTGTACCTCTGCTTTGGCGACGATGTCGTCGTCGGGGGACGTGCGGACCAAGATCCTGGTTCCAGGGCGGATCCGCAGGGCGCGGAAGCATTTCTCAGAATTGATGGAATGCATTGCTCCTCATGCGAACTCTTGATAGAGCGCCTGGCGGCGCAGGTCGACGGAATCATTTCCGCGACGGCGAACTATGCCACCTCGACCGCCAAGATCGTCTTCGATCCCGATATTTTCGACGAAGCTGATTTGCCGGCGGCGCTCAGCGGCGGCGGCTACCACGCCCGGCTGCGGTCCGAAGATGCGCCGCCTTACGATGGGCGGGGGTCCCTGCTCCGGCTTCTCGTCGGCGTCTGTTTTGCCGGGCTGGTAATGATGCTCTATCTCGCCTTTTACTACCCCATTCACCTGGGCCTCATCAGTGCCAGCGATTTGGAACCGGTCCGCTGGCTCGCCTTCGACGCCGTCCCCCGCGTCATGTTCATCGTTACCACAGGACTCATCTTCTACGTCGGGGCCCCGATCCTACGAGGAGCGTGGATCGGTCTCAGAGCCCGGGTCCTGAACATGGATAACCTTCTGGCGATCGCCATCCTGGCGGCCTATGGATACAGCGTCGGCCAGCTCCTCACCGGTGCGCTCGATCTCTATTTTGACGTCGCCTCGATGATCGTGGCGGTGGTAACGATTGGCCGTTATCACGAGCAACGGGCCAAAGCCGGCGCCACACGTGAACTGACCAACATCATGGAGGCCTGGACCCCTCGGGCACGCGTCCGGCGCGAGACGGGATACCGCAGCGTGCCGGCCAATGAATTGCAGCCGGGCGAGATCATTTCGGTAGGGCAATGGGAAGCCATTGCCGTGGACGGAACCATTGTCGCCGGCGTCGGGGCAATCGATGAATCACTTTTGACCGGAGAGCCATTTCCGGTTACCCGCCGAGCGGGCGAAGTCGTTCTTGGTGGCTCCATCGTCATGGAGGGCGATTTGCAAATCGCCGTGGGCCCCGAGGTCCAAAGTCAGATGGACGTTCTCGCCCGCATACTTTGGAACGTCCAAAGTTCGAGCGCCGGCATACAGGGGTTGGCCGACCGCGTCGCCCGGCTGTTCGTTCCGCTGGTCCTGGGACTGGCCGTCGTCGTCACTTTTTGGTTTACGCTGGACGGCGCGGCGCCGGCAGCAGCGTTATTGGCCGGTCTGGCAACGCTCATCGTCTCTTGCCCCTGCACCTTTGGCTTGGCGATTCCGCTGACCACGGCGGTCGGCGTCAGTACGGCGTTGCGTCAGGGGATTTTGGCCACCAGTGCCGATGTCTTTGAAAAAGCCCCTCGGCCCGACGTCATCGCGATCGACAAGACGGGGATCCTGTCGACAGGCGACATGGCGGTGACCGAGGTCGAGGGACCGCCGGAGATGGCCGAATACGCCGCGGCGGTCGAACGTCTGTCGCCCCACCCCATCGCCGAAGCGATTGCGCGGTTGGATTCCCAACGCAGCGCCTCGGATCTCGATATCCATCCGGGCAGGGGGGCGGTGGCCAACGTCGATGGCCGGCGGGTGGCGGTTGGCGGAGCGTCCCTATTTGATACGCTGGGCTGGGAAATACCCGGCCATTTGACGTCGTTTGCGGCGCGAGTTGGGCCCGGCCACGGCGTGGTCTCGTATGTCGGCTGGGACGGTCGGCTGCAAGGCGTCATCGTCACGACGGACCAATCGCGTCCGGAATGGGAACAAGTCGTCGACCGGCTCAGGCAACATTGCCGCGTGGTGCTGCTGACCGGTGCGGAGCATCCCAGCGGCTACGAAGAGCGGTTTGACCAGGTCTTCGCCGGCGTGCCGCCCGAGGGTAAGGCGGCCGTTATCCGGGGGCTCAAGTCGGAAGGCGCCGTGGTCATGATCGGCGACGGCAGCAACGACGCCCCTGCCCTGGCCGCTGCCGACCTGGGTATCGCCTTCGGTGCGCCCACCGCCCTGGCGGCGGACGCCGCGGACGTGGTCATCCCGGGCGACAGGCTGGAGCGGATATTCACCGCCTTCGAATTGATCGGCACCACCCGGCGGCGGGTGCGCCAAAATCTTGGATGGGCCTTGCTCTACAATGCCGTGGCCATCCCGCTGGCCGTCAGCGGACATCTCAATCCGCTGTTCGCCGCCGTGGCGATGTCGGCGAGCAGCCTTTTGGTTGTGTGGAATTCCGCCCGTCCCATAGCAAGTCTCGGCTTGGCGAGCCCCGCCGCGGGCTTGGATCAGGACAGGGCAAAAGTATTGATGAGGTTGGGCTCGCCGAAATAGCTACCTATGGCCTCGTGCTGGCCGGTAGCATGATGGTGACCGTCGCTTTCGAAAGCGGTCAGGCAGGAATAAACCCCGAACAACATGATGCCGACGCCCGCGACCCGGCGTGTCACAGGGTGACGGGCGAGCGATCCAAAATGCCCGGCGACATTTCCCAGGGCCAGCATCGCAGGCAAGGTACCGATGCCAAAGCCCAGCATGGTCAACGCGCCCTGAAGGGGCGAGGCCGATACCATCGCGAGCGTCAGCACCGAATAAACCAGGCCGCAGGGCAACCAACCCCAGACCAGTCCCAGGCCGAAGGCCTCCAGCGGCGTCTTGACGGGCAGAAACCGCCGCCCCAGGGGTTCGATAAACCGCCAGACATGGGCGCCCGCTTTCTCGAGCGAGCCAAGGGCCCGCCACCAGCCGGCGAGATAGAGACCCAAGGCGACCATGAAGAGCCCGGCAATAAGATTACCGAGCGAGATTGTCGCACTCAGGTGCAGCTTGCTCGCCTGGGCGCCGATCAAGCCGACTGCCGCGCCGGCGATGGCGTAGCTCGAGATGCGTCCGGCATTGTAGCCAAGATGATGCGAGGCCAAAGACAGGGCCGATCGCCGCCGGATTTGTGCCAGACCGGCATTCAGCGCCCCGACGATACCGCCACACATGCCGACACAATGTGCCGAGCCCAGCAGACCGATCGTCAGCGCGGCATAGAACGTATTCTCCACAAGCAAGCCCAACCCATTGCCGTGCAGTACCGAGGAAGAATCGCAAACGCCCCGATATTTGTCACCCGAACATGGTATTAGCGATTTCCGGATTTAGTCCAGTAACCTTGCCACCGATAAAGCTAACGAGAGCGGTTCGCTTCAATCCTTTTTGCCGTGACCGCCCAGGTAGACCTCGACGACACGGGGATCTTCGAGCACTTCTTCAGGCGGGCCCTCGGTGACGAAGCGGCCGTAGTCGACGACGTAGATGCGGTCGGCCAGGTCGGCCACCATCTGCATGTCGTGCTCCACCCACAGCATGGTGATGCCCATGTCGTGCTTGATGCGCAGGATGAAGCGCGCCAGGTCTTCTTTTTCCTCGCGGTTGAGGCCCGCCGACGGTTCATCGAGCAGCAGGAGTTTGGGCTCCATGGCCAGCGCGCGGGCAAAGCCGGCGACCTTCTGGATGCCGAAAGGCAGCGCCGCCACAGGCTGCTTGCGGTAACGCTGCAACTCGACGAAATCAAGAATCTCCTCGACCCGCCGGCGGTGCTCGACCTCCTGGCGCCGAACTGGGCCGAAGAAAATGCCTTCGCTGAGTATGTTGGTGTTGAATCGGGTGTGGCGACCGATCAGTAAGTTGTCGAGCACGCTGAGGTGGGGAAACAGCTCGGCGTGCTGGAAGGTGCGGGCGATGCCGCGCCGCGCCACGCTATGGGGCTTTAGGCCGGTGATGTCCTGGCCTTCGAAAACGATGCGGCCGCCGGCCGGGCGGTAGATGCCGCTGATGCAGTTGAGCACGCTGGTCTTGCCGGCACCGTTGGGGCCGATCAGGGCCAGAATCTCGCCGGGCCGGGTTTCCAGGCGCAGGCCGTCGAGCACCGTCAGGCCGCCGAAGTTGAGCGAGATGTCCTCGAGGACCAGCGTTTCCTCAGCCATACCACCTCCGGGAGCGCCGGTATTGCTTGACGTCACGGTAGCTGCGCCGGTCCTCGCCCTCTGCCCGGCCGAGATAGAACTCCTGCACGTCCTGATGACCGAGCAGGCGCTGGGGATCGCCATCCAGCACGATGCGGCCGCTCTCGATGACATAGCCGTAGTCGGCCACCTCGAGCGCCACGGCGGCATTTTGCTCGACCAGCAGGATGGTCAGGCCGAGATCGCGGCGGATGGCCACCAGGCGCTCGATGAGCTCGTCGACGATGAGCGGCGCCAGGCCCAGCGAGAGTTCGTCAACCAGCAAGAGCTCAGGACCACAAGCCAGGGCCGCGCCGATGGTCAGCATCTGGCGCTCACCGCCCGATAGATAGCCGGCCAGCCTGTTACGGGCCTCGGCCAGGCGGGGGAAATATTCGTAGACCACCTCGGTCTGCCGGGCGGCCCCCTGGCGCGGCGTCGCGACTTCGAGGTTTTCGGCCACCGTCAGGCTCTCGAAGACCTTGTCGCGCTCGGGCACCAGCACGATGCCCAGCCCGGTGATCAGGTGCGGCGGCTGATTGGCGATATCCTGGCCGCGGTAGCGGATGGTGCCATTGCTGACCTTGGCATCATCGAGGCCGATGAAACCCGAAATGGCCCTCAGCGTCGTCGTCTTGCCGGCGCCGTTGGTGCCCAGAAGGGCTACGATCTGGCCCTCGCGCACCTCCAGCGAGACGCCCTGCACCGCCGTCACCACCTGGTGGTAGACGACCTCGACGGTGTCCAGCTTAAGGAGCTTCATGTCAGCTCCCCAGCGGCTTGTGGCGGAAGGGCCATTCCAGGAAATAGTCCCTTAGGCGGTGCCAGATCCCGACCAGCCCCAAAGGTTCGAGCACCAGAAAGAGGATCATGATCAACCCGAACGAGGCAAAATTGACGGCAAAGATGAAATCGGCGAAGCGGGCCGGCACCGGCAGCACCTCCATGGCCCATTCGATGACGTAGGGGAACAGGACAACAAAGACGGCGCCCAGGATGGCGCCCAGGATCGAGCCCAAGCCGCCGATGATGACCATGGCGACGTATTGGATAGTTAGAAACAACGAGAAGGCCTCGACCGAGACAAAGCTGTGGTAGTAGGCGAACAGGCAGCCGGCCACCGAAGTCAGCACCGAGGAGACCACGAAGGCCGAGAGCTTGTACCAGTGCACCGAAATGCCCAAAGCCTCAGCCGCCACCTCACGGCCGCGGATGGCGGCCCAGGCCCGACCGGTGCGCGAGCGCACCAGGTTGAGAGCAAACAGCACCACAGCGAGATCCATTAGCAGGAGTCCGAAATACCAGGCCCGCGGGTCGGAAAACTCCCAGCCGAGGATGACCGGCGGATCGATCAAAATACCGGTTGAGAAGCCACGGATTGTCTCGTATTCACCGCCCAAGAAGATGACGATGAAATGCAGCGCCAGCGTGCTCATGGCGAGATAAAGTCCCTTGAGGCGCAGGCTGGGCAGACCGAAGATCACTCCCAACAGACCGCCCACCAGCGCCGAAGCGGGCAGCGTGAGCCATATTGAAGCGCCGATTTCCTTGACCAAGATGCCGGTGGTAAAGGCGCCGGCGGCCAGCAGACCGGCAGAGCCCAGCGAGATCTGGCCCGCGTGACCCGACAGCAGCATCAAGCCCACCGAACCGATGATGGCGAGAAAGACCTGGTTCGCCAGATCCAACCCGAAGGGCCCGAGGACAAAGGGAAAGACCAGCAGCACGAGCGCCAAAAGCCCCACCCAAAACCACTGAAAACGGGTCTCCACCAGCACCAGATCGGAGCGGTAGTTGGTCTTGAAATAACCGCTGGCCCGGGACATCAGACGCGCTCAAATTCCTCTTTGGTACCAAAAAGTCCCCAGGGCCGTATCATCAGCATGGCCAGCAGCACCAGGAAAGGCACCACGTCGCTGACCAGGGCGTCGATATAGTGAATAGCCAGGACCTCGGCCGTCGCCACGATGAAGGCTCCGATTAATGCCCCCAGGAGGCTGTCAAGACCGCCCACCAGCGCTGCAGGGAAAGCCTTGAGGCCGATGATCACCAGCGTCGTCTCGAGGCCGGAATCGGCGGCCAGCAGCATGCCCGTGGCACCGCCGGTGAACACCGCCATGCCCCAGGCCAGGGCGTAGATGACGGGCAGGCGGATGCCGCGCTGGGCCGCCAGCAGCGGGTTCTCGCCGGCCGCCCGCATGCGCACGCCCCAACGCGTGAAGCGGAAGAAGACGAACAGCCCGAGATAAACGGCGGCGGCCACCAGCACGGTGAGGAGGTTGACCTCGGAAAGCGCAACACCCTCGGCCAACTGCAACGAACCGTTCTTCCAGCCCAGTTCCTCCAGCGGGTGGCGCATGCGATCGGTCCAGAACAACACCACCAGGCCTCGCAGCAGGATTCCCAGCGCAATCGTCACCAGCACTGCCGCCACCACCATCTCGCCGGTCATGCGCCGCATCAACAGGAGATAGACCGTGATGCCCATGCACAGGCTGAGCACGAGCGCCGCCGCCAGCGCCAGCACGGGATGGCCGGCAAACAGCGAAGCCGTGGCCAGCAAAAAATACGCCCCAAGCATCATCAACTCGCCGTGCGCCAGGTTGAGCACCCGGCTGACCCGGTAGACCAGCACGTAGCCACAGCAGATCAGGGCGTAGATCGCCGTCAGCACGATGATGTTGGTAAATACCTGCATGGCGTAGAGCTAGTTAGAGGAAGGGCCGTTCCGCCCCTGCCCCCTCCCCGTCACAGGGGAGGGAAAGGGAGCGGAACGGTTTGGCCTGCCCTTACTTGATGTCGTAGGACGACCAGTCCTGAAGCTGGATGATGCCTTGCTTGGCGTTGTCCCAGCGGTAGACCCGGTAGTGGTGCCGGGTACGGAAGTGGTTGCTGCTGGTCCAAGTCAGATTGCCGCCACGCAAGCCCTTGAGGTCGACGTCGACATTGTCGAGCGCCGCCGCAACCTTGGCCCGGGTGGGCGGCCAGGCGACGTTCTTCAACAGCCCCTCGAGGGTCAGCGCGTGGGCCCAGCCCTCGCCGAAGTAGGTCAGCGGGAACTTGGAGCCGGCCTTGTCGTAGGCCGCCTTGATCTCGGCGTGGACCGGCAGGTTGTCCTGGAACATGGCGTTGGCACCGTATACCAGCAGGCCTTCGTCCTTGACGCGCTTGAGCTCCTCCTCGGCGTTGTTGTGGGCATAGGTGATGAAGGTGCCCTTCCAGCCCAGTTTCCTAAGCGCCTGGAAGGTCTTGATCTGGGTCACCCAGGGGGCCCAGGAATAGGCCCAGTTGGCGCCGGCCTGAATGATCTTGGTGGCGAAGGGCGAATAGTCGGGCGTTGGCGGCGGTGCCGATTCGTTGGCCACCGCCTTCATGCCCATGGAATTGGCCAGCTCGGCCGCCTTGTCGACCTCGGCCCGCGAGATCGGAATGGCCATCGAAACCAGGCCGATTTTGGCCTTGCTGCCATCCTTGGCCTTGATGAAATCCATGGCGAAGCGGGCATCGTAACCTGCGGCGTAGGCGGTGGCGCAGGCCTGCAGGTCGTTGGCCGGCGGATAGACCTCGCGCGGGCAGACCCCGGCAAACAGCAGCGGCGTCTTGGATTTCTTCGATACCGCGACCATCGGCGCATAGGTGCTGGAGAGGCTGGCGTTCATCATCAAATGCACGCCATCCTGATTGACGAATCTCTTGGCATCGGAGGCGCCCTTCGAGGCCTGGGCCTGGTTGTCACGGATGAGGATCTTGACCGGATGGCCGTTGACGCCGCCCTGCTTGTTGAGGTCCGCGAAATAGATCTTGATGGCCTCGGCCACCGGCGCATAGCCGGCCGAGCCGCGCCCCGTCATGGCCGCCGAAATGCCGACTACGTAGGCGTCCTGGGCCAGCGCCGGCGCAGCCGGCGCAAGGGCCTGGACCGCAACGGCGGCCAGGGACGCAAAGCCCATGGCTTTAAGTGATTTCATTTTCACAACACACCTCCTTTTGCTCCCTGTGGATTCTTGTTATCCCGGTGCCGGTTGGTCGAGAATGTCGCCGATCTCGGCCGCCTGGCGTCCGGCTTCGTCGTCACTGTACATGGATTCGACCAAAGCACTGAAAGTCTCGTACATCAGGCCGCGTTTGACCTTGCGCGTCGGCGTCACGGGTTCGCCCTCCTCCTCCGGGTCCAGCACCTTAGGCAGGATGCGGAAGGCCTTGACCTGTTCGACCCGAGCCAGCTCGACATTGACCTTTTCGATCTCGGCGGCGATCAGGTCGCGCACTTCCGCGGTCTCGGTCAGACTGGTGAAGCCGGCATAGGCGAGATTGCGATTGCGAGCCCAGTTCGAGACGGTGTCGAAGTCGATCTCGATGAGCGCCGAGATGTACTTGCGATTGTCGCCAAAGACCACTGTTTCGCTGACATAGGGGCTGGCCCTGAGTGTGTTCTCGATGTGGGTCGGGCTGAGCGACTTACCGCCTGAGGTGATCATGAAATCGCGCGCCCGGTCGATGATCTGCAGCCGGCCCTCACGCCAGGCGCCGATGTCGCCGGTCTGCAACCGGCCCTCAGCATCGTAAAGCTGAGACGTGGCCTCGGGCATTTGCCAGTACCCCTCGAACATGTCATCGCCGCGCACCAGGATCTCGCCCGTCTCGGCCAACTCCACCTGCCAGCCGTTAGCAATCGTGCCGATGTCACCGGGCCGCGGGAAATGGGCGTCCTGGCCGCTGATGATGGCGCCGCCGGTCTCGGTCTGGCCGTAGATCTCGACGACGTTGACGCCCCAGACCTGCCACAGCGCCATGGTCTCCGGCGGCAGCGGCGCACCACCCGAAAGCACCAGGTCGAGCTGGTCGAAGCCGATTTTGTTGAGGATGGGCCGGAACGCTAGCTGATGCAGCAGCCGGTTGAACCAGCGCCCGCCCGGGCCGAGGCCTCCCTCCCAGCGCTGGCGGGCATGGCGGCGGGCGTGCTGCACGGCGAAATCGTATATGCGGCGCTTGAGCGGGCTGGTGTTCTCGATGCCGACCAGAAGCTGCGAGGCGAATTTCTGCAAATAGCGCGGCACCGTCATCAGCAGCGTCGGCGCCACCTCGAAGAGCGTCAGCGGCAGCTCTTCGATTTCCTCGCCGTAATGCGGCACGATGTTGGCCAGCAACGGCAACGTGATAGTGATGTCGCGGCCCATGATGTGGCAGAGCGGTAGGTAGGCCACGGTACGGTGGCCCGTTTGCCGCAGTTGAGGGTAGTGCTCGACGAAAGTCTGGGTGGCCGCCAGGTGCTTGCCGTGGCTGACCAGCGCCCCCTTGGGGTCGCCGGTGGTGCCTGATGTGTAGACGATGAAGGCCGGCGCCGCCGGGTCCAGCTCGGCCAACAGGGCGTCGAAGCCCTCGGGCGACGAAGTCGCCAGCCGCAACAATTCGTCGTACGAACGAATCCGCTGGTCGTCGTACATGAACATGGCCGTGGTATCGACCACCACGATCCACTCCAGTCCCGGCAGCTCGTCCATCAGCGGCAGGATCTTGTCGACGTATTCCTGGTCCTCGGCGATGAAAACCCGGGCGCCGCCGTCATGCATCTGATAGGCCACCTCGGACATCGAGGCGGTGGGATAGATGCCGTAGGTGATGGCGCCCAACGCCTGGGCGCCGAGGTCGCAGATCGCCCATTCCTCGCAGGCATCGCCCATAATGGCGACGCGATCGCCGGCCTTGACGCCGAGGGTTTGCAGGCCGGCCGCCGCGGCCGCCACGAAATCGCGGAACTGGCGCCAGCTGCGTTCTTGGTAGATGCCTAGCCGCTTCGCCCGATACGCCACCACGTCCGGCGTTTGGCTCGCCCGCCGGGCCAGGATGCTCGGCGCGGTCTGGCCACGCAAATCCCGGTAGCGCTCCACTGCTGCTGCCTTCGGCTCCATGCCCTCAGGGTATCTTTCCGTACCTGAAGATGACAAGCGGATCAGATTCGATGTATGAATTCTATAAATCGTTCTATAGAATATTCGATGATCGACGATTCGCAAAGGAGAAAATTCATGTCGCGACTGATCATCGATGCCCACGTCCACACGCAGCGATTTACGCCGGGACATCAAAAGCGCGGCGAGGCCTTCACCTACCGCGGTCTGGAGGACGTCATCATGAGCCAGCAGCCCTGGGACAACTCGCGCATGCTGCTGGCCGACATGGATCGCACAGGCGTCGACATGGCGGTGGTGCTGACCGCCTTCAACATGCGCAATGAGATGATCGCGGCCCAGGTAGCACGCTTCCCCGAACGTCTGATCCCGTTTTGCTGCTACGTCGAGACCTCGCGCCGCGAGTGGGCCGGCGAAGCACCCTTCAGCGCCGAAGACGCGGCCGAGGAAGTCGACTACTGGCTGAGCCGGGGCTTCGTCGGCATCGGCGAAACCACCGGGCTGCTTCCATCCAAGAGCATGGAATTGCCGATCGAGGAGAATCTCCGCCTGATGTGGCCCATCATGGAAGTGGCGCAAAAGCATGGCGCGCCGGTGCTCTTCCACACCGGCTGCATCGCCTATCCCGACACTTGCCGTTTGCGCGGCGTCGATCCCTTGCTGGTCGACGATCTGGCGTTGGCCTTCCCCGAGGTCCCGATCATCGTCGGCCATGCCGGGGTGCAAACCGGCTGGTACCGCAACTTTCCGGAAAATGCGGCCATGGTGGCGGGGCGCCACCCCAACGTCTACCTCGAGATGTCGCAATGCCAGCAGGAGCAGATCGAGCCCGTGCTGCATGATCCCAACATCGGCCCCGACAAGCTTTTGTTCGGCTCCGATTGGGGCACCTCGATCTCGTATCAGTACTACGGCAAGGATCGCACCTACGCCGCCACCCCGGCCGGCGGGCCGCCCACTTACCTGCCGCTGCACATGGACTGGAACCTGCGCCAAGTCATGGCCATCGAGATGTCGGAAGACGACCGGGCCAAGATCCTCGGCCTCAACATGGCGAAACTTTGCAAGGTCGACGTAAAAGGCCTGATGCGCGAGAAGGAGGAGCGCTACGGAGACCAGATCCAGTGGGACCAGGTGCCCGCCGCATGGTCACCCCAAGGCGGTTAGTGGCCATGGCGGCCAGCGCAAAGGAGCTGAAATACCGCGAGCGCCAGCGCCAGGTCATCGACGCCGCCGCCGCGGTCTTCGCCGAAAAGGGCTACCACGGCGCCAACACCAAAGAGATTGCCGAGCGATTGGGCATCCGCCAGGGCAGTCTCTACTACTATTTTTCCTCCAAGGAGGAAGCCCTGGCCGAGGTTTGCCGGCTTGGCGTCGAAGGCCATGTGCAACGGCTCGAAGGAATCATTGCTGCCGACATCCCAGCCAGTGAAAAAATCCGCCGCTTCTTCCTCTGCCACCTCGAGCCGCTACGAACGCTGCCAAACCACATGGAAGTGTTCCTAGGCCAACGCCAACACCTGGGCGGCGAACGCCGGCGCGTGGTGCAGCGCATCGCCCGCGAATACGAGGAACTGGTGGTGGGGATTTTTCGCGAGGGCCAGGCGGCCAACGAGTTTCCCGCCGATCTCGACTGCCGCCTGGCAGCACTGGGGCTGCTGGGCATGTGCAACTGGGTGCCGACGTGGTATGCCCGCAACCCGGGTCATACGCTGGAGCAGATCGCCGGCCAGTTCGCCGCGATCTTCCTCGAGGGCCTGAACGCTTGAGCAAAGGAGGAAGCAATCCATGGCACGGCTGGAAGGAAAAATCGCCATCATCACCGGTGGCACCAGCGGCATCGGCGAACGCAGCGTCGAGCTCTTCATCGAGGAAGGCGCCCAGGTAGTTTTCTGCGGCCGCCGCGAAGAATTGGGCCGGGCACTGGCCGATCGGGTCGGCCCTCGGGCAGAGTTCATCCGCGCCGACGTTGCCGTCGAGGACGATGTGGCCAACCTGATCAACACCACTGTGCAGCGCCACGGTCGGCTCGACGTGCTGTTCAACAACGCCGGCGGCCCGGCACCCACGGGCTCGATCGCCGACGTCGACACCGAATTCTACGACCGCGCCATGAAAGTCCTGGTGGGCGGCGTCATGCTGGGCATGAAGCACGCCGCACCGGTGATGATCGAACAGGGCTCGGGCTCGATCATCAACAACGGTTCAATCGCCGGCCACCAGGCGGGATATTCATCATCGATGATTTATTCAGCCGCCAAAGCCGCCGTCATCCACCTCAGCCGTTGCGTCGCCATGGAACTCGGCGAAAAGGGCGTGCGCGTGAATTCGGTCTCGCCGGGCGCCATCGCCACCGGCATTTTCGGTAAGGCTCTGGGTGTCGAGACCGACAAGGCGGAAGGCACCGCGGAGTTACTCAAGCAGGCCTTCGAAACCATCCAGCCGATCAAGCGCGCCGGCCTGCCCGAGGACATCGCCCGGGCGGCGCTATTCTTCGCCAGCGACGAATCCTCTTTCATCAACGGCCGCGACATCGTCGTCGACGGTGGCCTTATTGGCGGCCGCCAGTGGAGCGTGCTGCAGGACGCGCTGGGCCAATTGAAGGGCGCCTTCGACGCCATGGAGTGACGTATTTCAAGATTGATCTGGGCCTCCGTCAGATCTCTACGATCAAGCCGTCCTCGGCGGTCTCATAGGCCGCCTCGCTGCGCTGGACCAGCATGTCGTCGCTCATATGAGTCAAGATCACGCGCTTCGCACCGATCGCGGGCAGATGCTTCTCGAGCGTCGCGAGATCCAAATGAAAGGGCACTTGCTTGTCTCGAAAATAAGCCTCAGCGACAAAAAGATCTGCGTTCTCCGCGGCCTTGACGATCGACTCGGTCCACTCGGTATCGCCCGTGTAGGCAATGATCCGATCCTCGACCTCGACGCGCAGCGCACAATAGGGGCCACCGGGGTTGCCGTGCTTGACCAAATGGGGCGTCACACGAAGGTCGCCGATCTCCGCCGCTTCACCGTTCTTCAGCTCTCTCAACGTGAGATCGAAGCGCTGCTTGGTCCCGGACGATCCCGGGAAGGCGGTTTCCATGACCCTCACGAACCAATCTTCCAGGCCTTGCGGCCCGGCAATGACGAGAGGGTCGGTGCGCTTCGAGAAGAACTGCGAATCGAGCATGAAGAACGGCAAACCGCCGAAATGGTCGGCGTGGAAATGTGTGAAGAGAATGGCCTGAATCTCGTTCGGTGCGATACCGAGCTTCTTCATCGAGATCAGCGAAGAGGCCCCGCAGTCGATCAAGAAATTTGCCTGCCTTCCCGTAACATGAAAGCAGGTGTTGAAACGGCCTCCACTGCCGAAGGCGTCGCCGCAGCCGACGAACTGGAGTTGCATCGCAACCCTCCTCTTTGTGCGACTTGATTGTTGTATCAATACACCAACCCGGGATTCTCACCAGGCCATAGCGGGCGGCAGAATTCCAGGCTCGCCTACTTTTCGCTCAGCACGATGACAGGGCCGCGTTCGCCGTTGACCAGGCGGCGGCTGTGGAAGGCGGCCAATGGGTCGTCGGGGCTGGCCGCGGCCAGCAGGCTGAAGGCCTCGGCGGCGCCGTCATCATCCTCGGCCAATAGCGCGAACGCCGCGGCGTAGTCCGCCGTGGCTTCGGCAAAGGGCTCGAAAGCCTCGATGCCGTCGCCTTTGCCCACCAGCACCAGGGTGCCGACGGGCCGGAAATCGACGTTCGGGCAGCCGGCTGCCGTGACGCCTGAAACGCAAACCCGGGTACCGAGCTGCTTGTTGACGCTTTCCATGCGAGCCGCCGTGTTGACCACGTCGCCGTGGGCCGTGTAGTCGAAAAAAGCCTCGCCGCCGAAATTGCCGACCACCGCCGAGCCGCTGTGGACACCAATGCGAGTGAGGCCAAACCCCAGCTCACGGGCCTCGGGTTGGCGGCGGAAATCCTCGCTGAAAGCATCCAACGCGGCCACACAGTTCATGGCCCGGGCCGGGTGGTCGGGCTGTTCCAAGGGTGCCCCGAAAAAGGCGTGCAGGGCATCGCCGACGATCTTGTCGATGGTGCCGCCGTGGTCGCGCACGAGGCTGCAGAGGCCGTCGAGATAGCGGTTCAGCACAGGCAGCACGTGGGCCGGTTCGGCGCCCTCGATCAGCGCCGTGAAGCCGGCCAGGTCGGTGAAGACGACAGTGATCTCCTGGCGCCGACCGCCCAGGCTGAGGCGTTCGGGATCCTCGATCAACTGGTCGACCACGGCCGGCGCGACAAAACGCGAGAAGGCCTCGCGGACGAAGCGCTTCTGGCGCTGTTCTTCGTCCAGCCAATGTTTCTTTTCCAGGCCGGCTCGAATGCGGGCACGCAACAGCGTCGGGTTGACGGGCTTGGGCAGGTAGTCGTCGGCGCCCGCCTCGATGCAGCGAATGACGGACGAGGTCTCGTCGAGGGCCGAGACCATGACCACCGGCAGTCCCTTGAGGCGGGGATCGCCTTTCATGTGGGCCAACACCTCATAGCCGTTGAGGCCCGGCATCATGAGGTCGAGCAGGACCAAGTCGAAATCCCCGCCAGCCAGCATGTCCAAGGCCTCTTCGCCGCTCTCCGCCATCGCCACCTGGTGGCCGTCGGCGAGCAGCCGCCGGCCCAAGAGGTCGCGGTTGGACTCGATATCGTCGACCACCAGGATGCGGCCGGTCTCCTCGGGGGGACCGTCGTTGTCCTCCCGGGCATGGGCCACCAAGTCATCGAGCACAGCCGCCGCGTCGGCGCCCAACCGGGCCCCGGCATCGCCCAAATCGCCGCGCGAGAAGTCGACGATCGAGCCCAATTGCCCCAACAACCGGTCGGCCTCGGCCAGTAGCTTCTCCAGATCCGGGCGCAACACGCCCTCGCCCATGTCCTCGAGGTCCTCGAGCAGCATCTCGCCGTAGCCCTTGATGGCGTTTATTGGCGTGCGCAGGTCGTGGCGCAACAGCTTTTCCGCCTCGCCGACGCTTTGGCTGCCGAACAGGGCCTGCGAGGCCTCGTCCTCGAGCAGACGGTTGATCTGCCCCGAAAGATCGCGGGCAGCGCTGAGAATGCGCTCGGCGTCGGGTTTGAGATCGGCCAATTCGTCGGCCAGGCCGCCGCAAATCAGCTCGCCGTAGCCGACCAAAGCCTCGACCGGCGCGCCCAGGGCCTGGCGAATGTTGGCCAAGGCCGCCCGCTGGGCCCGGGCGTCGGTCGCCGCTTGGGCGCTCACAGCCGGGCGCCCGAAGGCGGTGCCAATTCGCTGCGCAGGCGGTCGCTGAGGTTGTCCAACAGGCTTTCCAGGGGTTGATCCGACTTGGACAGAACCTGCTGGACGTTGCCCTTGAGGCGCTGGTGGTCTTCGGCGGTCAGCGTCTTGGCCGTGACCACGATGACCGGCACCGCCCGGTAGCGACTGTCGCGCCGCATCTCGGCCAGGAATTCGAAGCCGTCCATCTCCGGCATCATCAAGTCGAGCAAGATAACGTCAGGATTGGCTTCGGCCAGCGCCGCCATGCCACGGCGCCCGTCGGCCGCCTCGGCCACCGTCCAGTTCTGGCGTTCCAGGGTGCGCCGGATAACGTCGCGGGTGGCTTCGTCGTCTTCGACCACCAGAGCCCGGCCGGCGGTTCCGGTCTTGACGTAGCGCGACACCACTTCGAGCAATTTGTCGGGCTCAACCGGCTTGGTCAGGTGTTCCGCAGCACCCAGCGAAAAGCCCAGTTGCTTGTCGTCGGTGATGGTGATCATGACCACCGGAATGTCGGCCAGTTCGGGCTCGGACTTGAGCGCCTCGAGCACGGCCCAACCATCGAGCTGCGGCATCAGCACGTCTAATGTGATGACGTCGGGTCGTTGTTGGCGGGCGCGTCGCAGCGCCTGGTGGCCGTCGGCCACCGCCTCCACCAGGTAGCCCTCGCGGCCCAGGTGCCGGCTCAGTAGATCGCGCACCACGGCATCGTCGTCGATCACCAGGACGTGGCGCCGCTGATCGCCGTTGATGGGCACCGGGGCCTGAGCCTCCGGCTCGCTGACATCCCGCGTGGCGGCATTGGCCGGCAGATGGACGTGAAAACTGGTGCCCTGGCCGATTTCGCTTTCCACCGTCAGGTCGCCGCCCAGCATGTTGCAAAACCGTCGGCTTATGCTCAGGCCGAGGCCGGTGCCGCCGTATTTGCTGGTAGTTTCCGCTTCGGCCTGGCTGAAGGGATCAAAAACTTTGGCCAGCTGTTCCGGCGACATGCCAATGCCGGAATCGCTGACCGTCATGACGATCGCCGCTCCACCCTCTTGATCTTGGCGCCGGGCCGAAAGCGTGATGGTGCCGCCTTCGGTGAATTTGGCGGCGTTGCTGAGGAGGTTGAAGAGCGTCTGGCGGATCTTGGTGAGATCGGAGTGCATGACCCCAAGGTTTTGGTCGCAGTCGACCACCAGGGTGTTGCTGTTCTTGTCGACCAGCGGCTGTACCGTTCCCTGAACCTCGACGATCATCTCTTCCACGGTGAAGGACTCGAGGAAGACGTCCATCTTGCCGGCTTCGATCTTGGAGAGGTCGAGGACCTCGTTGATCAGACCCAAGAGGTGCTTGCCGGCGGAATGGATCTTTTTCAGGTCGGGCGCGAAGATGTCCTCGATCTCGGGCAGGTCGCCGGCCTCCTCCTCGAGGATTTCGCTATAGCCGATGATGGCGTTGAGCGGCGTGCGCAGCTCGTGGCTCATGTTGGCGAGGAAGGTCGATTTGGTGCGATTGGCCCTCTCGGCCTGCTCCTTGGCCAGTTGGATCTCGATCTCGGCCTGCTTGCGTTCCGTGATGTCGCGGCCATAGACGTTCATCTGGCCACTGTCTTCGGAGGGGCAGAGCAACAGCGAATAGGTGCGTTCGCCCGCCACCACCTCCCATTCCGTGCGTTCCCCGGCCGCCACCACGTCGGCGAGGCGCTTGTACCAATCGCTGTGCGCCGTTTCGCCCTCCGCCCAACCCAGGCCCTGCAGCAAGGGCTCGCTGGCGGGATTGGCGTAGGCAACGGAGAAGTCGGCGGCAAAGCGAATCACCGGTCCCGGGTTCTCCTTGGGGAACTTGGCCATGCCGCGTATCGTCGCCTCGGCTTCCTTGCGCTCCGTGACATCGTGGCCATAGAGATTGACCCGGCCTGATTTGTCCGGCGAGGGGCATAGCAGCACCAAGTAGGTGCGCTGGCCGGATACGAACTCCTGCTCAAGGCGCTCGCTGGAATTGCGGGCGCTCTTTAGCGCCGTGCGCCAGTCCTTGGGAAGGCATTTGCCGACGGCGCAGCCGAGGCCATCGAGCAGCGGCGCGCAAGCGTCGTTGGCGATCTGGACAACGTCGTCAGGTCCCACCCGCATGACGGGGCTTGGGTTCTCCTGGGGCAGGCGGGCGAGATCCTGGATGCGCCGCTCGGCCGTCTTGATGTCGGTGATATCGAAAAAACTGATCAACAAGCCGCCTTCGGGCAGGGGATCGTAGTAGGCCTTGAGAATCCGGCCGTCGGCCAGAACCTGCTCTACCTCGTGCCTGCGGCGGCGCAGTATGCGGCGCAGGCGGACCTCAACCTGATCGGCAGCGTCGCCAGGGCCGTACTCGCCACGCTCTGCATTGTGGCGCAGCATCTCGGACAAAGGCGTTCCGGCCTTGCCGAGGCGCTTGGGATAGGCCCGCACTTCGAGATAGCGAGGATTGCAGAAAACCAGGTTGAGTTCCTGGTCGAATATCCCGAATCCCTGGCTTAGTTTCTCCAGGCTTGGACCCACCAATGGCGGTAGCGCTTTGGGCTTGGCGGTTCGGGGCGTGCTGGGTTTTCGTGCCATCGCCGAGGTTTGACCGAGGAGTCCGGCATTCAGCCGGAGGACGTCCCCAGCAGGCGCTCCATTTTCTCCAAAAGACGCGGCAGTTCGACCGGCTTGGTGTCGTAATCGTCGCAACCTGCGGCCAGCGCCTTCTCACGGTCCTCGGCCATAGCATGGGCCGTCAAGGCGATCACCGGTGTGGTGCCTATGGAAGTATCCGATTTGATCTTGCGAGTGGCATCCCAGCCATCCATGACCGGCAGGCTCATGTCCATGAGAATGAGATCCGGCGCTTCGCTCAGCGCCAGCTCGACGCCCGCTTGGCCATCCTCGGCCATAACCACCTCGTAGCCCCGCCGGATCAGTCGTCGCGACAGCATGTCGCGGTTCATCTCGTTGTCTTCAACGAGCAGTATTTTTGCCGTCACGCGCTTCCCCCAGGATCGGCGATGTAGGCCACTCCAACACCACCTGCGGTTAGCAAATTGGAATTAATAAAAATATATATTATCGCGGACGAATAGGAAAGCGCCGACTTGAACTTTCGCCAAATAGGTTAGGCCGTGACGGGATCCAGGGGCCGGCCGTCGGCCAGGAAAGCCTCGATATTTTCCCGCACCCGGAAGCCCATGTCGTAGCGGGCCTCGTTGCAAGCGGTGCCGAGGTGGGGCGACAGCACGGCGTTCTCGAGCGCCATCAGGGCCGTCGGCACCTCGGGCTCACGTTCGTAGACGTCGAGCCCGGCAGCCGCGATGGGGCCTTTTTGCAAGGCCTCGACAAGTGCCGCTTCGTCGACGACCGGACCGCGGGCAGTGTTGATCAGCACCGACCCCGACTTCATCCGAGCCAGTGCCGCGGCGTCGATCAGGTGGTGCGTCTCGGGCGTCAATGGACAGTGCAGCGAGACGATGTCGGCCTCCTCCAGCAGGTCGTCGAGTCGGGCGCAAAACCGCGCCTCGCAGGCCGCCTCGGCCTCGGCTGCGCGGTTGCGGCTGTGATAGATCAGCGGCATGCGGAAAGCCCGGGCCCGACGGGCCACGGCGCTGCCGATACCGCCCAAGCCGACGATGCCGAGCGTCTTGCCCCAGACCCGCTGACCGGCCAGCGGGTCGTCAACCTGGCCGCCTTGCCAGCGCCCGGCGCGTAGCTCGCGGTCGCCATGCACTAACCGCCGGCAGGTGGCCAGCAGCAGGGCGAAAGCGATGTCGGCTGTATCCTCGGCCACGGCACCGGGGGTGTTGCTGACGAAAAGGCCGCGGGCCTGGGCCGCCGCCACGTCGACGTTCTCCGTACCGGCACCGAAGACGGCAATGATTTTGATGCTGTCCGGCAACCTGGCGATCAGGTCGGCATCGATGACGTCGGCGGGAATCGGGCACAGCACATCAGCGCCCTGGCAACGACCGACGATATCGTCGGCCGAAAGCTTTCGATCGTCGCTGTTCAGCCGGGCCTCGAAGGCCTCCGACATGGCGGCTTCGGCGGCCGAAGTCCAGTGGCGGGTGAGAATGACGACGGCCTTGGCCATAGCGGTTTCCGATCTTCGTTTCAGGATTCACTCTGGCGGCCCGGCAGGTGGCTCGGCAGGGCTTGTTTGAGCTTGGCGATATGCGCAACGCCGATGCCGCAACAGCCGCCGATCACCTGGCAGCCGGCGGCAATCCAACGCTCGGCCTCGACAGCCAGATCGGCCGGCGAGATGATGTCAATGAACTGCCAGTGGGGCATCTCGAAATAGCCCGATTCGGGATAGACGCCGGTAGGCCCCGACCAGTGCGGCTGCAGCAGATCGAGCAAGGCCGCGGTGACATCGACGTCGGAGTGCATGACGGTAACCAGCCCGGCACCGAGCCGCCCTGCTGCGGCGAACATCGGTTCGATGGCGTAGGGCGGCTCGGCGAAACTGACGTAGCCGTCGCCCGCCGCCCCCCGCTGAGCACAAAGACCGAGCCAGACCGGCAGACCGGTGGTTTGGGCCGCCGCCATCGCCGCCTCGGCATACTCGAGCCGTTGCATCATCTCCAGGGCGATGAGGTCTGCACCGGCTTCGGCTTGGGTCTCGGCCTGTTCGCGAAAACAGGCCGCTAGGCGTTCAGGTTGGCGCCACTCGGCGCCGGCATCGGGGGCGATGAAATGGGAGATGGCGCCGGCCACAGCAACCTCTCGCTCGGCCCGGTCGCGGGCCTCGACGGCGTACTCGACGGCGCGGCGGTTGATTTCGACAACTTGGCCGCCGAAGCCCGACGGCTCCAGCGCTTGGCGGCCGGCCGCGAAAGTGTTGGCGATGACGACGTCTGCCCCAGCAGCGATGTAGTCGCTGTGGATCTGGCGGAGCAGCCCGCCGGCTTCAAGGTTGGCTGGGCCGCACCAGGCTCCCTCGTCCATCACCGCGCCGCGAGCTTCAAGCTCTGTGCCGACACCGCCGTCGATAATGACGATCTCGCCTGCCGCCAGGCGTTGGTCAAGCCAGCGGGGACCGGCGCTGGTCACGATCCCGCCTAGCGCGCCTGGATCGCTTCGAGGCGGGCCACGGCCTTGTCGTCGATGGGCCAGTGCACGATGGCGGCGGCGATGCCCAGCGCCACGCCGGCCCACCAGACCACGTCGTAGGAGCCGGTGGTGTCGAAAAGATAGCCGCCCAGCCAGACGCCGGTGAAGCTGCCCAATTGATGACCGAAGAAAACCACGCCAAACAGCGTCGCCATGTAGCGCGGCCCGAAGATCTGTGCCACCAGGCCCGAGGTCAGCGGAATTGTCGAAAGCCACAAGAGTCCAATGGCGGCACTGAAGAGCACGGTCGAAGTGACGGTCACGGGCACGATGATGAAACCGAAGAAGGCCGCGGCCCGCAGTACATAAATGGTGCTGAGCAGGTATTTCTTGCTGCGCCGACCGCCGAGGACGCCGGCGGTATAGGAGCCGACGATGTTGAAGAGCCCGATCAGCGCCAGCGCCCAGGCGCCGAGCTCGGCGGAAGCACCGCGGTCGACCAGGTAGGCCGGCAGGTGAACGCCGATGAAGGCGACGTGGAAGCCGCAGACGTAAAAGCCCAGCGTTAGCAGCAAGAAGCCCTTGTGGGTCACGGCCTCGCGCAGCGCTTGACCCAGTGTCTGGTCGTCCGCTGCCGTCAAGGGTTCGGCCCGGCCTCGCAGCGCTGGCGCCATGGGTACGATCAGCAGCGCGATGATGCCCAGCAACGCGAACGACACCTGCCAGCCGTAGGCGCTGAGGAAGGCCTGGCCCAGCGGCACTATGCTGAACTGCCCCAGCGACCCCGCTGCCGTGATCACACCCAAGGCCCAGGAACGGCGCTCCTCGGGGAAGGCACGGCCGGCAGCTCCCAGCACCACCGAGAGCCCGGCACCCGACTGGGCCATGCCGATCAACAAGCCGGCGCTGACATGGAAATCCAGCGGCGAGCTGGTCGTCGACATGACGTAGAGGCCCAAGGCATAGAGCACACCGCCGCCAGCGATCACCCGACCGGCACCAAAGCGATCAGCAATGGCTCCGGCGACCGGCTGGAAGACGCCCCAGAGCAGATTCTGCAACGCCATGCCGAAGGCGAAGATCTCGCGGCCCCAACCCAAGTCTGCGCTCACGGGCCGCAAAAAGAGCCCGAAGCTAGAGCGCAATCCCATGCTCAGGATGACCGTGATCGCCGCCGCCGCCAGCACCAACATGGGTGTGCGCCAAGTTTTTCCTGAGGTGATTGCGGTCATGGCTTGGCTCTCGCTGGGGCTGGCGCTACCCCTATCAGTTAGGGCGCGCCGCGATCAAGTCACTCGGGTGCATAACCGGTATGCAGCGGCAGGCTGACCGTGAAGGTGGTGGATCCGGGCTCACTCTCGAAGTCCACCCGGCCGTCGTGCCGCTCGGCAACGGCTCGGGTGATGCTGAGGCCGAGCCCGGTGCCGCCGAAGTGGCGTTGATCCGAGGCATCGCCCTGGCTGAATTTGTCGAAGACCCGATGGCGGAAATCGGCGGCGATCCCAGGGCCGTGATCGGTGATGGCGATCTCGGCCCGGTCGCCATTGCGGCGCAGCGTCACTTCAACGCTTTGGCCGGCCGGCGAGAACTTGGCGGCGTTAGCCAAAATGTGGCCCAGCGCCTTACCCAGTCGTTCGCCGTCGCCATAAACCTCGAGACCCGAGTCAAGGCCTTCGAGGCAGAACTCGACCTGGCGCTGTTCGCTCAGGCGCCGACACTTGGTGGCGGCCTCCCTGAGCAAAGGCTCGAGCCGGGTGCGGCGCATTTCGTAGGGCATGTGACCGGCCTCGATGGCCTTGATATCGAGGATGTCGGTGATCAGCTCGCGCAGCCGCTCGGCGTTGTCTATGGCCAGATCCAACAGCGCCATCGAGTTTTCGGGAATGTGGCCACCGACACCACCCTTGAGCAGCCCCAGCGCACCAAGCATGGAAGTCAACGGTGTGCGCAACTCGTGGCTGACGGTGCTGACGAACTCGTCCTTTCGGCGCTCCGCCTGGCGGCGCTCGGTAATATCTCGGCCAACGCCCCGGTAGCCCTGGAAACCGCCGTCCGACTCCAGCATGGGCTGGCCGCCCAGGGTCCAGAAGATTTCGACGCCGTCGCTATTGGTAACGCTGCACTCGAAGCCACGGAACGGCCGGCCCTCCGCCATCAAGGTGCGCTGGTGCCGCCACGCCTCGTCCCCGGGCGAGGTCCAGTCGAGTTGCCAAAGCTGCTGACCCAGGGTTGCCTGCGGCACCCTCCCGTCTGCGCCTTCGCTGGCGGCACTGTGGCAGAGGCGGAGTTCGGCATCGGTCTCCCAAAACCAATCCGAGGCGATCTCGGCAAAGCCGCGAAAGCGGCCTTCACTGAGTGCCAGTCCGGCCGCCGCCGCCTCGGCTTCGTGGCGCGCCTGGCGCAGCTTCTCGATAGAGCTGCGGCGGGTGCGCAGGATGGCTAGGCCGCCACCGCCCAACACCATCGTGGCGCCCAAAAACGAGAGCAGATGGGCGACCACGAATTCGCCGCGTGACAGCCCATGTGCAGGCAACAGGCCGGCCTCCCCCAGGCCGAAAAGCGCCGCCAAAGCGGCCAGCGTCAGACCGCCGATCAGCACCAATGCCGCCCGGTTGCCGTAGCCGGCGAGCAGCGCGAAGTTGGCCAGCAGCCAGGGCAGGGCGAAGGATTCGATGCCGCCCGTGACGAAGGCGAACAGGCTCAGCAGCACGATGCCGGCGATGTTGGTCAGCGCCAGGCAAAGACGCAGCCGGCCAGTCAGTCGGATGGCCAAGGCGCCTAGCAATGGCACCGCCACGCAACCCAGCGGCGCCACCACCTCGAGTCCGCCCGGCGCCCGGCGCAGCCCCAGATAGAGCAGCGTCACCGCCAGCCCGACGCCACTGACCGTCAGCAACAGCCGCGCCACCGCCTGATAGCGGGCCCGCGCCCGCGGATCCTGGCGCACCACTGGTGGCACTAAGAAATCGATCGGTTCGCTCACGCTCTGTGTTCCAAGTTCAGGGACGGGTTCAAGGCCAACTTGGCCTATCCCCAGATGACACTGGAATAAATCTAGATCGAAGTGGAGGGCGGGCCAAGTTCAGTCAGCACCCCTGCCGCCGAACAGGGTGGCCAACTGGTCGTAGAAAATCTCGACCAGCACGCAGCCGCAGACCACTACGATGGCAGCTACTTGGACGGCGGTTATTGAACTGCCCAGGATGGCCAGCGCCAACAGCGCCGCGATCACCGGCTTGAGGAAGAAAAGATAGTTAGCGCGGCCCATATCGGGCGCCGCCGACAGCCCCCAGAGCCAAAGGATGAAACCGATGCAGGTGTTCCAAAGGCCCAACGTGAGTAGCGAGAGATAGGCCTGGGGAGGACGCTCAAACAGCGACGTAGGATCGATCCAGACGCCCCAAGCCAAGCCCACCACCAGCCACAGCGCCCCGGCGCCCAGCACGAAAGTCAGCGTCGTCATGCGGATGGCACCGTATTCGTTGATCAGGGGCCGGATCAGCACCAGGTAGATCGAGCCAACGACAGCGCAGCCCAACGCCATCAGGACGCCGTAAATGGCACCGCTGGCGAGCTGCAATTGCTCCAGGTAGCCGTCGGTCAGCAAAAAGACGACACCGCCGAAGGCACCCAGGCCGCTGATAACCTTGGGCGTCGTGATGCGGCTTTTGTTGAGGATGGCGTCGGCCACCATGACGCCCATGGGCATGGTCGTAACCATGGTTGCCACCTGCACGATGGAAGCGAAGTCGAGCGACCAATGGAACAGCAACTGGCCGACCGCCATGCCGCAGACCGACAGCACGACGATGCGCAGGCCGTCTTTGCGCAAAGGCTCGAGCAGGTTGCGCGAGCTCTTGAGCGACAACGCCACCACCAGCAGACAGGCGCTGCCCAGCAGATAGCGCCAAACCGAAACCTCGGGCCCGCTCACCCCCGACAACACCGAGAAGAACTCGCTGGTAGCGTGGCTGAAGACACCGAGAAAGGCGGCCGTGTAGGCCCAGAAGACCAAGTTTTTGTAAATCGGCATACTTATGGGCGTAAGCGGAGGTCGAGAGGCCGCGATTATGCCCACCTCGCCTTACCCGCGGTCAATTCCTTTCGGCAGCCAGATCATCCAGAGCCTGGTCAATGACCCGCGCGATTTGGCTGTCGTGCCAGCGGGCCAGGAGCAGTTGTGACGAGATCGCACCAATCAGGGCCAGGAACATATCCCACTGGGTGTCCCATACGTCGCCCTGAGTTGCCAAGAAAGAGTCAGCGTCCGAATCCAACGCCAGGGCTGCCCACCACTCGATAATCTCGTAGAAAGCGCTGAACGCCAGGCACACCGAAGCGACCAGGAAGAAAAGCATCTTGCCGGGGTCAAGCTTGGTATTCCGCAATAGAATTTCGCGAGCCAGGATCGCGGGAACGAAGCCCTGTGCCAAGTGACCGAAACGGTCGTAGTGATTGCGCGTCAGATCAAAGGCATCCTGTATCCAGAAGCCCAAAGGCACCTGGGCATAGGTGTAATGTCCGCCCAAAATCAGGATCAGCCCGTGCACAAATATCAGGCTGTAGAGCAAGGAAGTGAGGCGATAGAAGCGGCCGGTCCAAATCAACAGCGGAATAGCGATCAGCACCGGCCCGACCTCTAACAGCCAGGTCAATCGATCGAAGGGTTCGTAGCCCGATAGCGCCAGCGTGGCCAGCCAAAGAATGAGCAATATCAAGAGTGCGCGGTCTTTGCTGCGGATCAAGGGTCTTTCTCCATGGACTTGTTGCCGATGACGTTAGGTAGTCGTTCTTTATTGTATTTTCTCTGATAAGTCTCACATTTTGACCGGGCCTCGTCCAGCGTCAGGAACCGGTTCTGGTCAACGCATTCGGCCCGGTCGTTGCCCTCGCCGGAACAACGCAGGGAGCGGATCCGTAGAGATCACGTTTCAAGGGCCAGCGGACGGCTGCTTACTGTCCTGACGGGCCGACCCCGCGCGCAACTGCTCTCCCCTGCTTCGGAGAAGCGAAATTGCAAGTCCAGGTCGGCGATTCAGCTCCAGCCCATGCGGCGGAGCGGGCTCTTCTCGAAATATCGCTGGTGATAGTCCTCGGCCCGCCAGAATTCGCTGGCGGCGCTAATCTCGGTAACCACGGGCTCCGGCAATTCGCCGGAAGCCTGCAGCCGGGCCTTGGCTTCGCGCGCCGCTGTTTCCTGATCGGCATCATGAAAAAAGATTGCCGAGCGATACTGCGTGCCGATATCCGGGCCCTGGCGGTTCAACTGAGTCGGGTCGTGGACCTCAAAGAACAGCTCCAGTAGCTGCTCGTAACTCACCACCTTGGGGTCGAATTCCAAGCGCACTACCTCGGCATGTCCCGTGGTGCCCGTGCAGACCGCCTCGTAGGTCGGATCGTCGAGCGTTCCCCCGGCGTAGCCCACCGCCGTCTCGCGGACACCCTTGATCTTGTGAAATGCCGCTTCGACGCCCCAGAAGCAGCCGGCGGCAAAGGTTGCTGTGGCCATGTTTCCTCTCCCCCTCGAATCTGGCCATTTATCTAGATCGGCATTTGCCGCCGCCCAATCAACGCAGCACGAACGGATTGGGTACTTCCGTCTCGGTGGCGATCCAGACGCTCTTCTGCTGCATGTATTCCTTGATCATCTCCTGGCCGTTCTCGCGGCCCAACCCGCTACGCTTGTAGCCGCCGAAAGGCGACATGAAGGATACCGCGCGATAAGTGTTAACCCACACCGTGCCAGCCTGCAGGCGTTCCGAGATCTTGATGGCACGGCCGATGTTCTGGGTCCAGACGCCGGCTGCCAGGCCGAAGTTGATGTCGTTGGCAATGGCCACGGCTTCTTCTTCGTCGTCGAAGGGAATGACGGACAAGACCGGGCCGAAGACCTCTTCCTGGGCGATGCGCATCTGGTTGTCGACGCCGGTGAAGATGGTGGGCTCGACGAACCAGCCTTCGCCGCACTCGGGGCGCGTGGCCTTGGCCCCGCCCAGCGCGGTCTCGGCGCCCTCGCCTTTGGCGATGTCGATGTAGCTCAGCACTTTCTCGTACTGGGGGATGGTGGTGACCGGACCGACTTGGATCTCCATGCTAGCGGGATCGCCCATCTTGGCGGTCTTGGCGAAGGCCACCAGTTTGTCGACGAATTCGTCGTGTAGCGAGCGCTGCAGCAAGAGCCGCGAGCCGGCGATGCAGGTCTGGCCGGTGGCCGCGAAGATGCCCGAGATGACGCCCTTGACGGTATCGTCGACGATGCAGTCTTCGAAGACAATGTTGGGCGACTTGCCGCCCAGCTCCATGGTGACGTGCTTGAGGCTGCGGGCCGCCGCCTCGTAGATGCGGGCGCCGGTGGCATCGGAGCCGGTGAACGCCACCTTGGCCACCTTGGGATGCTCGACCAGCGGCGCCCCGACGTCGGCACCGAAGCCGGTGACGACGTTGACCACGCCGGGCGGAAAACCGGCCTGTTCAAACACCTTCATGAACTCCAACGTCGAGATCGAAGTGAATTCCGAGGGCTTGATGACCATCGTATTGCCGGCGGCCAGGGCCGGCGCCAGCTTCCACATCATCAGCAACAGCGGCGAATTCCAGGGGATGATGCCGGCCACCACGCCGAGCGGTTCCCAACGCGTGAAATTGAAGTGCCCGGGCTTGTCGATGGGCAGGACGGATCCCTCGATCTTGTCGGCCAGGCCACCGTAATAGTAGCACCACTGCGGGATATAGCCGGTCTGGCCGGCCATCTCAGCGATCAGCTTGCCGTTGTCCTGGGTTTCGGTCTGGCCCAGGTGCTGGGCGTTTTCGACCAGCAGGTCGCCGAGCTTGCGCAACAGCGCACCGCGCTGGGTCGCCGTGAGCTGCGGCCAGTCGCCGCTGGTGAAGGCCTGATGAGCGGCTTCGACGGCGCGGTCGACATCGTCGGCGCCGCCTTTGGCCACCAGCGCCCAGGGCTGGCCGGTGAAGGGATTGAGACTCTCGAACCATTCGCCGCCGCCGGCCTCGACCCACTCGCCGCCGATGTACATCTGGTGCTTCTGCATGACACGCTCCTCAATGACCGCTGCTACCCGTAGCGCGCTACAGTGAAACAAATCGGCGGGGATGTTAAGGCATCAAGCCTGTGGTTGTTCGGTCGCTCCGAACTCAGATCGAATCCACTCGAAGACGACGATCAAGTTCTGCGATTCGACCGATCCCTCGGGTCTCACGAACCAGTAACTGAAAGATGCCGGCAACTCGATTTCGAACGGTGCGATCAATCGGCCGCTAACCAAGTCGTCGGCTACCAGGCGAGACCGTCCCAGGGCGACGCCCTGGCCATCAATCGCCGCCTGCATAATCGCCGCGGCGTCCCCAAGCCTGGGTCCTTGCGGAACCCTATCTTTGGCGAAGCCAGCGGTCCCGAACCAGGTCGCCCAATCCTCTTCGATGTCGGCGTGCAGGAGCGTTGCGCGGGTGAGACGATCCGGCGTTATCAGACCAAGATCTTCGGCGTACGCCGGCGTGCAAACCGGAAACACGGTCTCGCCGCCGAGCAACTCGGCCCGCAGACCGCTCCAATTTCCTTTTCCGTAACGGATGGCGGCATCAATTTCCTCTGCTTCGAAATTCACCAGATTGCGCGACGCCGATACGCGCAGGTCAATGTCCGGATGCTGGTTGACGAAACGACCGAGCCGGGGTGCCAGCCACTTCGTAGCCACGGACGGCAGCATTGACAGCGTCACGTATCCTGCCTCCCGGCGCCCTTGGGCAACCGTCACGGCATCGCGCAGTACGTCCAGTGCCCGGCCTGCGCTCGCCGCCAACTCGCGCCCCTTTTCCGTCAATCTGAGCCTCGGCCCTGAGCGCACGAACAGTTCGGTCGCAAGGTGGCGCTCAAGCTCCTTGATCTGCCGGCTCACCGCGCCCTGCGTGACGTTCAGCTCCTGGGCGGCCTTGGTAAAGCTGCCAAGTCGGGCTGCTGATTCATGGGCGCAGATCGCGCGCAATGAAGGCAAACGCCGCATAGCATGATATTTGCTCATGATTAGTGCCGCGAAAATATCCATTTTAGAGCTGTTTTGCCCCTTCTATCATGAGTGTTGCTGCTAGAAAAGGTGTGTTGAGATGATGTCAACGATGTACCTGACGCAAGGCCGCATTTGGAATTTGATTCCGAGTTGGCCGCTGGTCATCTGGATGATTGCTGCGGCACTTGCGTTGGCGCTCGCAGGGGGCTTGGGCGCGCCGGAAATGATCCGTGTCTTCAATGCAGGCTGGGGCCGCGCACTTGGCGAATTCGCCCTCATCTTGTTGCCGTCCTTTACGCTCGCCGCTGCGTTGGCTCGGCACACCGTCGGCGCGGCCTCTGGGTTGGCAGTGGCGGTCTCGCCTTTTGCCGGTGCCGGAATGGTCTGTCCGGACACGGCATATGCCGCGCTCTCACCCGTGGCAGGCCACCGGCGCCTTTCCGTCGCCTTCGGCTCGTATGCTGGTTTCAAGCTTCTGTTTCCTGCCGGCCCGCTCATCGTCGCCACGGGTCTGGGCATCAATGACACGGCTCTCATGGTCTACGGATTGGCTCTGCTGATCCCGGTATGGGGTATCGGAGCGTGGTGGGTGAAACTCCACGGCGGCACGGCCGAACAGGACGGGCCGGACGGCAAAGCAGCCGTTCATGACGGCAAGCTCCTATTGGCCCTCGCGCCATTCGCCGCGCTGGCAACGCTTTTGATCATCGGAGCGATGGTCGATTTCTCCCCCCTGCCACTGCTTGATTTCCTCACCAATCCGAAAGGTGCCCTTCTAATTGCGGCAGGTTTGGGGCTTTGGAGCGTTCCGCGTGACCAGCGGCGGGGGTGCATCGATGACGCGGTTCGCCGTACCGGTTCGTTGCTTCTTGTGATCGGGGCGGCAAGCGCCTTCGGACGCGTCTTTACGATCGTCGTGCCGATCGGGGACTTCGTTCCCAGCCAAGCCGGGATGCTCGGTGTTGTCAGCCTCTTCGTCCTTACGGCAATGTTCAAACTGGCCCAAGGCTCGAGCATGGCGACGTTTGCCGCAGTCGCACCGGTCGCCGCACCCATTGTGGCGGCGTCAAACCTGTCCCCGACCGCCGCGGTGTTTGCAATTTGCCTAGGATCCTTTTTTGCCATCTTGCCGAACGACAGTTTTTATTGGTTGGTTCGCAAAGACGCGCTGGCGACGAGTTCCGAGCCCAAGTCCGTCTTGCTTCTTGCCGGTGGGGCAACACTGCAGGCACTTGGTGGCCTGACGATCCTGCTGGCTCTAATGACCACCGGGCTCGTGCAATAGGCTTTGCGAGCCCGCCAAAACAGACAACCGGCCAGCCTCTGCAAAAAGGTTTCGCATGGCAAAAAGCTTGGAATTCTACTTCGACGTCGCCAGCCCGCCATCCTACATCGCGCATGAGCGCCTGCCCGGCATCGTCGAGCGTAGCGAAGCGACACTGATCCTGCGGCCCGTATTGGTCGGGGGCATCTTCAAACTGAGCGGCAACGCCGGCCCCGTCACGGTTCCCGCCAAGCGGGCTTACATGATGGAGGTGGAGTTGCCACGACTGGCCCGGCAACACGGCATCGCGCTTGGTTTCGATCCTGCTGCACCTTTCGACTCCCTGGGTCTCATGCGCGGCGCGATGGTGGCGTCAGAGGATCAGCGTCTGGCCGAATATGTCGCTACGATGTTTCGCGCCATGTGGGCGGAAAGCAAAAATCTGTCCGACCCAGCGGTTGTGGCCGAGGTGCTTGGCGACGCCGGATTCGACGCAGCAAAGATGTTCGCGCGCATTCAAGAGCAAGAAATCAAGAGCAAGCTGATAGCGGCGACCGAGACGGCGGTAGCCCGCGGCTTGTTTGGTGTGCCGACCTTTTTTGTCGGGACCGAGATGTTCTTCGGCCAAGACCATCTCGATCTCGTTGAACTGGCGCTACACAAGACAAACTAGATCAGACCGATTGATGATAGCCTGCGGGCCCAGTCCCGCTGCTTGATTCTCTCGGTGTTGAAATGAACGCAATATCGCCGTCCTCCGCAGCCGCTCAGCCCGATTGGCAAAGCCCCGCCACCGACATCAGCGACGCCCTGGTCGCCGAAGAACGGGAGGGTTTCCGGCGCGCCCTCACGGGGCGGCTCTATGCCCTGTTGGCGATCAGCGGCCTGCTGCCGTTCCTGACGCCGTTTCCGGAAGTGCTCTATTATCACGGCCTGATTGCCGTCTTTGCCGTTATCGGCCTGTTGGCTAACTACTTTCAGAATCAAATCTGGTTCAAGCCCTGGCACCATTACCTGTTCGTGCTGGCCGACTTCGGCCTCATAACCTTCACCGTCCTCTACCCCAATCCCTTGGGCGATTCCGCCTTTCCGCCTCAAACCACCTACCAGAACGGCAACGCGATTTATCTCTTCGTGCTGCCGGTCGGGTTGGCCTTCAGCTATCGGCCCAGGCTGGTGCTGTGGGGAGGACTAGCCGGCGCGCTAAGCTGGGGCCTCGGCCTGCTGTGGATACTGTCCTTGCCCGAAACGACGTCCATACTGTCTATCGATAGCGACGCCTTCAGCGCGGCGCCATTCGACTATCTGACACAACCCACCTTCGTCGATCTTGGCGTGCGCTTGCAGGAACTCGTCATTTTTACGGTCTGCGCCAGCTTGATCGCCATCATCGTCATGCGCTCGCGCAATTTGGTGCTGCGCCAGGTGACGGCGGAACGGGAGCGCCATTTCGTGCGCGAGGCGCTGGGAAAATACGTGCCGGTCAGTGTCGCCAACGCCATCGTCGCCGACCGCGGCGTGCTCAAGCCACAGCGTCAGACGGCTACCATGCTGTTCGCCGACATCGAGGGCTTCACGGGGCTGGTCGAGCGTACCGATCCGGCTGAGGTCTTTGCCATCCTCAACGACTATTTCGCCGCCATCGGTGCCGCCATCGTGGACCAGGGCGGCGTCATCAATCAGTTCCAGGGCGATGCCGTGCTGGCCACCTTCAACCTGCCGGTCGAGGACCCGGATCACGCCGCCGCCGCCGTACGAGCGGCGCTTGGCATCCGCCAAGCCTGCCAAAACCAGGCCTTCGCCAGTCACACCATTCGCTCCCGTGTCGGCATTGCCACCGGCGAGGTCATCGCCGGATCGGTGGGCAGCGGCAGCCAGCTCGCCTATACGGTCCATGGCGACGCCGTGAACCTGGCGGCGCGCCTGGAGCAGATGAACAAAGAAATCGGCACCACCATCCTGATCGCCGGCGAGACGGTGCGGGCCGCAGGCGAGGGGTTGGAGGCCCAGCAGGTGGGCGAAATTCCCATCCGCGGTCGCGCCGCCGCGGATGTCTATTCGATCTGAACGAAAAGGAATGTACCGTGAAACTTTACGATTTCTCTCTCGCCCCCAATCCCCGGCGGGTACGCATGTTCCTGGCCGAGAAAGGCATCGAAGTGCCAATGGTGCAGGTCAACACCCGTGAACGGGAACAATTCAGCGACTGGTTCCAGGAAATCAATCCGCGCGGCACGGTGCCGGTTTTGGAGCTGGACGACGGCACCCGCATCAGTGAATCGGTGGCCATTTGCCGCTACTTCGAAGTGGTCCATCCCGAGCCACCCTTGATGGGCCGGGGCGCCACCGACAGCGCCGTCGTGGAAATGTGGAACCGCCGGGCCGAGCTCGAGGGTATGGCGGCAGTCGGCGAGGTACTGCGCAACACACTGCCGATGTTCGAGAACCGCGCCGTGGCCGGCGTGCGCGGCGGCGTGCCGCAACTTGCCGCCCTGGCCGAACGTGGCCGGGCGAGCTTCGGACGCTTCCTGGATGTCCTGGAAAACCGGCTTATTGATACACCCTTCGTCGCAGGCCAGGCATTTACCATCGCCGACATAACTGCGTTTGCGGCCATCGATACCGCGCTTCGGGTGGAAATGACGGTGCCGCAAAGATGTCCCAATGTGCTGCGCTGGCAAAGCGAGATCGCCAACCGCCCCAGCGCCACGGCTTGAAGGCCCCCCACACTGGACCAATTCACCAGGTATGCTAAGGGTTGGACCGCCAACGACCGAGGAGATAACCATGACCGACGCCCCCGCCACCTGCGACATTCTGTTTCGCGACGCCACCATCGTCGACGGCACAGGCGCGCCGGGGCGCCGCGGTGACGTAGCGGTCACGGGTGACCGTATCAGCGGCGTCGGCGACCTGGCCGCCACCACGGCTGGCGAGGAGATTGCGGCCACCGGCAAGGTCGTGGCGCCCGGCTTCATCGACGTCCACACCCACGACGACCGGGCCCTGATCACCGATCCCGACATGACGCCCAAGCTGAGCCAGGGCGTCACCACGGTGGTGCCAGGGAACTGCGGCTTCAGCCTGGCGCCGCTGTTGCCGGAACACGCCAAGGACCCGGTTTTCGAGTTGATGGGTGGGCCGGATGCCTTCCTCTATCCCACCTTCGGATCCTACCTCGATGCCCTCGACGCCGCCCCGGCGGCAATCAACGCGGCGCCGCTGGTAGGCCATGCGACGCTTCGGGCCGGTGCCATGGACACCATGGACCGGGCCGCCACCGAGGACGAAATCGCGGCCATGCGAGCGAAGGTCGGCGAGGCCCTGGAATCCGGCGCCGCCGGTTTTTCCAGCGGACTTTTCTATCCCCCGGGGCGCCAGGCACCGGCTGCCGAACTGGTCGCCCTGATCGAGCCTCTGGCCGGCACCGGTGCCGTCTACACCACCCACATGCGCAACGAAGACGACCATGTCGAGGACTCGCTGGAAGAGACCTTCGAGACCGCTCGCCAGGCCGGCGTGCCGGTGGTGATCTCGCATCACAAGTGCGCCGGCGTGACCAACCACGGACGCAGCACGGCAACGCTGGGCCGCATTGAGAAGGCCCGCCAGGGCCAGGCCATCGGCCTCGACGCCTACCCCTACACGGCGGGCTCGACGGTGCTGATGAACGAACTGGTCGAGCGCGCCGAACGTACCATTATTACTTGGTCCAATACCGTGACCGAGGCAGCCGGTCGCGATTTGGCCGAGTTGGCGGCCGAATGGGGCGTCGAAATTCTCGAAGCGGCCGATCGGGTGCAGCCTGCGGGGGCCGTTTACTTCATGCTCAGCGAGGAAGACGTGCAGAGCATCCTGTCCTATTCCCGAACCATGATCGGCTCCGACGGCATCCCCCACGACAAGCACCCGCACCCCCGCCTCTGGGGCACCTTTCCCCGCGTGCTGGGCCACTATTCCCGCGAACTCGGACTCTTCACGTTGGAGGAAGCCGTCCACCGCATGAGCGGGCTGTCGGCCGAGACCTTCGGAATCAAAGACCGCGGCCGCGTCGCAGCGGGCTGTTTCGCGGATCTTGTGCTGTTCGACCCCGAAACGGTAATCGATCGCGCCACCTACGAGGAGCCCGAGCGCCCGGCCGCCGGCATCGACATGGTGCTGGTCAACGGCAGTGTCGCCTATGCTGCCGGCAAGTGGACCGGCAGCCGTTCCGGCCGCACCATCCGCCGCGCCGCATAGCCCGCATTCGCGGGTTATTAGGTTCACGCTCAAGAATATTCGAGGAATCCTGAGGAATCTCATGCCCCCACCCCTCACCATCCGCATGCACGAGAGCGACAACGTCGTCATCGCCAACGTCGACGTGCTGGCGGACTTTGAAATCGCCGCCGAAGGCCTCGTCACGCGGGACAACATTATGGCCGGGCACAAGATCGCCACCCGGGCCGTGGCTGCCGGCCAACCGGTGCGGCGCTACGGCCAGGTGATCGGTTTCGCCAGCCAGGACCTGGTGCCGGGCTGCCACGTACACAGCCACAATCTGGAATACGGCCAATTCGACCGCGACTACGCGTTCGGCGCCGAAACCCGAGAGGTCGAGCCGGTGGCCGAGACCGATCGCGCCACTTTCCAGGGTTACGCCCGGGCCAACGGCCGGGTGGGCACGCGCAATTATCTCGGCGTGATTTCGACTTCCAACTGCTCGGCCACGGCATCGCGCTATATCGCCGATGCCTTCCGCGGCGAAGCCCTGGCCGACTTCCCCAACGTCGACGGCGTGGTGGTGCTCAACCACTCCACCGGCGGCTGCGGTTTGGTTCCGGTGGGCGAGGCCAAGGCCATGTTCTACCGCACCTTCTCGGGCTATGCCCGGCAGCCCAACTTTGCCGGCGTGCTACTGGTCGGGCTGGGCTGCGAGGGCCTTCAAATCCCCTATCTGGTCGAGGGCGAGGGCCTGGAAGTGGGGCCCCAACTACAGACCATGACCATCCAGGACACCGGCGGTACGCGCAAGACGGTCGAGGAAGGCATCGCCCGCATCCGCGACATGCTGCCCGAAGCCAACAAGCACGAGCGCACCACGCAGCCCGCCGGCAAGCTGGTGCTGGGTCTCGAATGCGGCGGCTCGGACGCCTATTCCGGCATCACCGCCAATCCCTCTTTGGGGGCCGCCTCGGACCTGCTGGTGCGCCACGGCGGCACCGCCTGCCTGGCCGAGACGCCTGAGATCTACGGCGCCGAACACTTGCTCACGCGCCGCGCCTTCAGCCGCCAGGTCGGCGAAAAGCTGATCGAGCGGGTACGCTGGTGGGAGGATTACACCGCCCTGCACGGCGCCTCGCTCGACAACAACCCCTCGCCCGGCAACAAGGAAGGCGGCCTCACCACAATCTTGGAAAAATCCCTCGGCGCCGCCACCAAGGGCGGCACCACCAATCTGGTCGACGTCTACAAATACGCCGAAACCATCACTGCCCAGGGTTTCGTCTTCATGGATACGCCGGGCTACGACCCGGCCTCGGTGACCGGCATGGTGGCCGGCGGCGCGAATGTGGTTTGCTTCACCACCGGGCGAGGCTCGGTTTACGGTTGCAAGCCCGTGCCCAGCCTCAAGCTGGCCACCAACAGCCGCATGTACAACCACATGTCCGAGGACATGGACGTCAACTGCGGCACGGTCGCCGATGGCGACGCCACGGTGCCCGAGCTGGGCGAGCAGATCTTCCGCCTGGTGCTCGAAACCGCCTCCGGCAAGCCCAGCAAGAGCGAAGAACTGGGAATGGGCGATGACGAATTCGCGCCTTGGACGGTGGGTGCGACGCTGTGAACCCGAAGGAGGAATCGCGATGAACGACATCTCCTACCAATCTGCAGCGGTCGCCGTGCGACCTGACATCGTGGCGGCGCATGGGCGCGGCTGGCAGCGCCTGGCCCGGCCCGGCACCTGGATCGACTCGGGACGCCGCCTGGCCATCGCTCGTGAAGTGCGCCAGGCGCCGGGGTGCGCGCTCTGCGACGAGCGCCACCAGGCGCTATCGCCCTACGCCGTAACCGGAAGCCATGACGGCCTGGAAGAGCTGCCCCAGGCGGTGGTCGAAATGATCCACCGTATCCGCACCGATTCCGGTCGCCTGACCCAGGACTGGTACCAGAGCATCATCGACGCCGGCGTCAGCGAAGAGGAATACGTCGAAACCGTGGCGGTAATCGTCACGGTCGTGGCCATCGACACATTCGCCCGGGGCATAGGCCAGGCCGCCGCGGTTCTGCCCGAGGCGGTCGCGGGCGAGCCCTCGCGGCAGCGCCCGGCCGGCGCCAAACACGGCGGTGCCTGGGTGCCCTGGCTGGCACCTGAAGACGCCGAGGGTCCCGAAGCCGACCTCTACCCGGTGCCCACCGCACCGCACATCTACCGGGCCATGAGCCTGGTGCCGAACGAGGTGCGCGGCTTTTTCGACCTGACCGAATGCCAATACCTGGAAGGCATCATGATGCGCGACTTCGGCACCGAGTTCCGCGCCATCAACCACGCTCAGATCGAACTGGTGGCGGGCCGCGTCTCGTCCCTCAACCAGTGCCTTTATTGAACCACCAGCCATACCGTGCTGCTCCGTGCGAGCGGCCAATTCACCGGTAACGACTACGATCTCAGGGCGGTGCTCGGAGAGGGCGACGGCGGCGTGCCCCATGGCCGGCTCTTGACGCTGTTTGCCGAAGCGGTGCTGGACGACGACGACGCTGCTCTCGACGCCGTGCGCAGCGAGCTGCGCCAGACGCTGGGCGACGAGGCCCTGGTCGACACGGCCGGCGTGATCGCCACTTTCAACTCGATCGACCGGGTGGCCGATGCCACAGGCATCCCTTTGGAAGAAAAAAAGGCTGAGGTTACGGCCGATTTCCGCGCTGAACTGGGTCTCGACGGGTACACCTACCAGGAGGGCGCGGCAGAGTGACGATCTCGTACACCGGAACCACGGTCGAGGTGCGCGACGACCTGGTGGCCGCCCACCGGCGCGCCTGGCAGCGCTTGGCCCGGCCTGGTACCTGGCTCAGCGGCGCCCAGCGGGTTGCTTTGGCCGGCGAGACCCGGGCCATAGACGCCTGCCCGCTCTGCCAACGCCGCTTGCAGGCGCTGTCGCCCCACAGCGTCGAGGGCCGCCACGCCGCGCCGGAATTGCTGGCGCCGCTGGTCGAGGTGGCTCACCGGCTGCGCAGCGATCCGGCCCGCCTCACGCGCAAGTGGTTCGACGAGCTCATGGCCAGTGGCATCAGCGACGGCGAATACGTCGAGACCGTCGGTGTCGTGGCCACCACCGTTTCGCTCGACGTCTTCGCCCGCGGCCTCGGCCTCGAGCCGCCCGAGTTGCCCCAGCCCGAGCCCGGCGAGCCCTCACGCCACCGCCCAGCCGGGCTAACTTACGGCGGCGCCTGGGTGGCCTGGCTGGCGCCCGAGAACGCTCAGGGGCCCGAAGCCGATCTCTACCCGGGCCCCTTCGCGGCCCACATCCGACGCTCCCTCAGCCTGGTGCCGGACGAGGTCCGAGGCATGTTCGATTTGGTTGCTCACCAGTACCTGCCGGGTCCGGCCATGCACGACTTCGACAACGAGTACCGCGCCATCGACCACGCCCAGATCGAGCTGCTGGCAGGCCGCGTCTCGGCCCTAAACCAATGCCTCTATTGAACCACCTGGCATACCGAGTTGCTCCGTGCGAGCGGCGAAAAAGCAGGCAGCATCGAGCTCGAGGCGGTGCTCGGCGACGGTGACGGCGGTGTCGCCCACGGGCGCCTTTTGACCCGTTTCGCCGAGGCCGTATTGGGTGCCGACAACCACGCCCTCTGGGCCGTGCGCCGGGAGCTGCAGTCGACGCTGGGCGACGCCGCCCTGGTCGATAGCGCCGCCGTTGTCGCCACCTTCAGCTCGCTCGACCGCATGGCCAACGCCACCGGCATCCCGCTGGAAGCCAGCACCGCCGAAGCCACAGCCGGCTTCCGCGCGCAGCTGGGTCTCGATGCCTTCGCGAAATAACCTTTTTGTTGGCCCAAAGCAGGGGCGTCAATTAACTTTGCCGTGGGCAAACTTTTGGCTGGCATATCGATGGCGACGGATACCTGGCAAATCGGTGAGGTGACGATCACGCGCATTGTCGAGCTGACTGCTGTCAGGACACCGGATTTTGGTTATCGCAATCTCACGACCGAGGAGATTTTGCGCGAGACCTGGCTGCAACCGCATTTTGTCACGGAAGACGGACGCCTGAAGAGCTGCGTCCAGGCCTTCGTCGTCGAATCGCAAGGTCGCCGAATTATCGTTGATACCTGCGTCGGCAACGACAAACCCCGCGGCAACGCCGCCTGGAACCAGCTGCAGGGCTCTTTCCTCGACGATCTCACCGCCGCCGGCTTTCCGCCCGACAGCATCGACATCGTGCTTTGCACCCACCTCCACGTCGACCACGTCGGCTGGAACACCACCCCGACTGACGGTCAATGGCTGCCAACTTTCCCCACTGCGCGCTACCTGTTCGGGCGGGTGGAGTGGGAACACTGGCAGCAGGAAACGGTGACCGCCATTGCCGGCGACATCGACCCGGAGATCGCCCAAGCCGTCATGGACTGCCCGGCGGTCAACCAGGATTCGATCCGCCCCATCATCGCAGCGGGCCTCGAGGAGCTGGTCGAGGTGGACCATCAGGTGACGGAGGAGGTTCGTCTCGAACCAACGCCCGGGCATACGCCGGGTCATGTCAGTGTCGCCATCACCTCGGCCGGGCAGCGCGCCGTGATCACGGGCGACATGATGCACCACCCCATCCAAATCGGCCTGCCCCACGTCGCCAGCAAGTTCGACCACGATGTCGCTCGCGGACAAAGCACGCGCCACGAATTCCTGCGGCGCTACGGAGACGCAGAGGTGCTGGTTTTCGGCACACACTTCGTCGCGCCCACCGCAGGCTGGGTGGTTTCCCACGGTGAGGGCTGGCGATTCCTGGTCGAGAGGGCGGAGGGAAATGAGGAAACGCGCCTCGATGGCGGCACATGACCGACGACCTTAACGCTTTCGTTCCTGAGGGCCGTTTTGTCGTCGAGCCGAGCGCCGGCGGGCCCCTCGATGGGCTGACGTTCGTGGCCAAGGATCTCTTTGACGTGGCCGGCCATCCTACGGGCGGCGGCAATCCCGATTGGGCGGCAAACCATCCGACACCGGATAAGCATGCCTGGGCGGTCGAGACCCTGCTCGGCGCCGGCGCCCGCCTGATCGGCAAGACCATCACCGACGAGGTTTCCCTCGGCATCCTCGGCGAAAACGCCTTCTTTGGCACCCCGCTGAACAGCGCCGCGCCCGACCGGGTGCCCGGCGGCTCGTCGTCTGGCACCGCCGCAGCCGTCGCCGCCGGAGTTGCCGATACCGGGCTGGGCAGCGACACCGGCGGCTCGGTGCGCGTGCCCGCCAGCTTCAGTGGTCTATACGGCATCCGCCCCACCTACGGCCGCCTCGACCTCGGCGGCATGATGGTGCAGGCGCCGAGCAGCGATACCACGGGCTGGTTTGCCCGCGACGGCGAGACCTTCCGCCGCGTCTCCGAAGTGCTGTTGGCCGAAGCCATCGGCGAAGCCGTGCCTCGGCGCCTGGTGGTCGCCGTCGATGCCTTCGGTTTCGCTGAGCCCGAAACCAGAAAGGCGCTAGATCCGCTGCTCGAACGCATCGCCGGCCGCGCCGGGGAGGTCGTTGAAGAAGTGATGGCACCGCAAGGCATTTCAGTCTGGAGCCGGAGCCAACGGACGCTGCAAATGGCCGAGGCCTGGGCCACCTTTCAGGATTGGATCGAGCGAACCAACCCCCGCTTCGCTTTTAATGTTGCCCGCGGACTGGTGATGGGCTCCCTGGTCCCGGAGGTCGACCGGCAATGGGCCAGCCTGATGAAACGCGAGGCCCGAGCGCGCTTGGAATACCTGCTGCCGCCGGGCAGCGTCCTGGCCCTGCCGACGACACCGTTTCCGGCGCCGGCTCGCAACCTGCCGCTTGGCGAGCAGAACAAACTTCGGGAAATGATCCTCGGCCTTTGCGCCCACGGCGGACTGGCCGGCCTGCCCCAGGTCAGCGTACCCGGCGCCACGGTGGCCGGCGCTCCGGTCGGGTTGTCGCTGCTGGCGGGCGCCAACCAGGATGCCTTTCTCGTCGCTCTCGCCGGCTCCCTGGACGGGGCGGCACCGTGACGAATTTTCGCGCCAATATCCCCGAAGTCGTCGCCGAAGTGCGCCGCTTGTTCGAGCGCTACGAAACGGCGCTGGCGGAAAAGGATGTCGAGGTCCTCGACGACACGTTCTGGCAGAGCCCCCATACCGTGCGCCTGGCGATGAACGAACACGGTTACGGTTTCGATGCCATCCACGCCCATCGCGTGGCGCGGCCGCCGGGGCCGAGCATCAAGGAAAAGCGCATACGATTGGAAATTTTGACGCTCGGTCAGGACTTCGCCACGGTCAATCTGGAATTCAAGGTGCGCGGCAAGGACCTGATCGGCCGGCAAAGCCAGACCTGGGTCAATTTCCCCGATGCCGGCTGGAAAGTCGTCAGCGCCCACGTCTCGACCACGGACGGCAGCAAACTCTGGTGAGACGACTGAGCCCCGAAACGCAAACAATAGGTTTCGCGCGCCTGGGGGCCGTCGGGTTGGCTCTGGAGAACCCAATTCGTTGGTTCCATTGGCGGCCGGGCGCGCTAGTATTCTCAGGTCATGACCGACTTTGACTACCAGCGCGCGCCGCTGCCGGTGCGCCCCGACATCACGGCCGCGCAGGGCCGCGCCTGGCGGCGCCTGGGCCGGCCCGGCACCTGGTTGAGCGGTGCCGAGCGCCTGGCCGTGGCGACAGAGGTGCGCCAGGCCGGACACTGTGCGCTGTGCGAGACACGACGAACAGCCTTATCGCCCTATGCCGTGGCCGGCAGCCACGATCACCTCGATTCCCTGCCCGAGGCCTGGGTCGAGGCCATACATCGCATCGCCAGCGATCCCGGACGCCTGACGCGAGCCTGGTTCGATGGCATCACCGAGACGCTTGAGGAAACCCGTTACATCGAAATCGTCGGCATCGTGCTCACCGTGGTCTCCGTCGACACGTTCTGCCATGCCCTGGAAATTTCGTCGCCCGACCTGCCGAAAGTGGAAGCGGGCGAGCCGACGCGCATCCGCCCGGCAGCGGCGCGGCGTTCGACCCACTGGGTGGCGACCATCGATCCCGACGAGGCCGCGGCCGGTGAATCCGACCTCTACGCCGGCACCAACGGCGCCAACATCTACCGTGCGCTGAGCCTGGTGCCCAACGAGGCGCGCGTCTTTCGCGATCTCGACGATCATCTCTACCTGCCCTGCGAGGCCATCTTCGACTTCGAGAACGAATACCGAGCACTCAACCATGCCCAACTGGAACTGGTGGCGGGCCGCGTCTCAGCGCTCAACCAGTGCCTCTACTGAACCACCAGCCATGGCGTGCTGCTCCGGGCGAGCGGTGAGGACAAAGGGGGCTACGACCTGCAAGCCATGATGGGCGGCAGCGACGGCGGGGTGGCCGACGGTGAGGTTCTGATCGCCTATGCCGAGGCCGTGATGGGGGTCGAGGGCAGCGACCTGACGGCGGCCGCTGAACAGCTTCGCCAAGCCATGGGCGAGGCCGCCTTGGTCGACGCCGCCGCCGTCATCGCCACCTTCAACGCCGTCGACCGCATGGCCGACGCCACCGGCACACCGCTGGAGGACTACAAAGCCGAGGCCACGGCCGAGTGGCGCGCCGATCTGGGCCTCGACGCCTTCACAAGGCCGGGCTAATCCTTGACACCCCCGGGCACCAAACCTATACGAGGGGTCGCGCGGGCGTGAGGGCGATTAGCTCAGCTGGTAGAGCACCGTGTTCACATCGCGGGGGTCGCTGGTTCGAGTCCAGCATCGCCCACCACCCGGCCGCTCGCTGCCCGCTGGGCATG
>PVBE011550458.1_pt1 | contig 42223 bp, 35 predicted proteins | sample 1631181 | NCBI WGS metagenome assembly PVBE01 (sample SAMN08397723, study PRJNA350692) | Marine metagenome, whole genome shotgun sequencing project. | isolation source: water | place: Pacific Ocean | collected 2012-04 | reverse complement strand
GAGCGGAAGACCTGGACAAGAGTCGGCCTCACCAGGCGTTGCAGGACAGAACGTGCTCAATTTGCCATCGAGGCCAAGGAGATCGAGCCTGCACTGGGTTCTGAAACCGCCGGAGACCAACCCTCGAGGCGGTCCGGGAAACCCAAGCGGCTCACTGGAAACCTGCGGTTCCCATCGTCTCCGATACACGTACGCGAGCGTGTCGCTTCAGACCGGGACCGACGTGGCAAATCTGGCGAAGCTGCTCGGTCACGCGAATCCGTCAGTCGCGTTGAGCGTGTCCGCGCACGCGATTCCGGGGCGAGCACGAGAGACCGCGAGCCTGTTTGCGGCCGCGGTAGCGGGCCGCGCGTAGTGGCTGAATTGTGGCCAGCTCGTGCTGCACGGCGGAACACGAGGCTGCACGAATTCGGGAACGGGAAACTGAGATGAAGCTGAACGGCATTACACGGCATAATGCGGGGCTGCACGAAGGCCTCGCGTGCCTACACGACACGGGATCCAAGAAAGTAGCCGGCCGTTGGCCGGCCAGGCAGATTTCTTTGGGGTGGGTGCGTGGGGATTCTGGGCGGATCGCCGCCCCGAGTTCAGAGCGGTGCCGATCGCTGCCCTTTCGCCCAGGCTGGCGATCGGCAGATCCGAGAGCCCCGTTCCCCACGATTTCAAAGTCGTTGCGGCGCATGGTCGCGGGATTTCTGCTTCTCTCAGTCGGTCAGTCGCTGGGGGGTGGTGGCATCTCTCGGCGCCAGTCCATGCTGACGATCTCGATCAGCTGGCGGTCGGGGTCGCGGATGAAGACCGCGGTGCCCCAGGCACTCGGCGGCCCCATGCTCTCGTGCAGCACCTCCCCCCCGAGCTCGGGCACTCGTTCCAGTACGCCGGCGTGATCCGCCACCGAGAGCGCGATGTGGCTGTAGCCGGGCTCGTTGAGTTTGCGCTCCCGGAAGGCGCGCTGGGCGTTCTCACAGCCGAAGTGCATCAGGTTCAGCGCCAGGTCCGGTCGCCACAGGTAGGTGGCGGTGAGGCCCACCGGGGGTGGCACCATCAGGACCTGGCTCGAAAGCTCGTCCGGCACCTCGAAGTCCCACCAGAATCGAAAGCCCAGCAGCTCCTCGTAGAAGCGTCGCGAGCGCGCAATGTCCGCCACGGTGTGGCCCAGGTGGTTGAAGTAGACGCTCTGATCCATGGCTTCTCCGCTGTGTGACCCGGCGGGTCCAGCATAACGTGGATTGCGACTGGCTCGGGAGATCGGCCTCTACCACATCTGCTCGAGAAGCCCCAGGACCGCATCCCGCTGCTCGGGGTCGCCCATCTCCTCGAGCTCGTTTCCAATCGCCCCAGCCACCGCCGGTAGATCCTCGTGGCGCGCACCGACGTCGCGCAGGCGACCCGGCAGGCCGAGCTCGCGGACCAGGTCCGCCACGGCATCTGCCGCCGCCGCCGCCCCGGCCGCCCCCAGCGCGTCGGCGATGCGCTCCTGGGCGTCGCGGGTCTCGGGGAGTAGATGGCGCATGACCGGGGGTAGCGAAATGCAGGACGTAACGCCGTGTGGAACGTCCCAGTAGGCGCCGACCTGGTGACCGATCGGATGCGAGAGGCGCACACCGGCGTTCATGATGCCGCTGATCGAGAGCCATGCGGCGTCGAGACAATCGCTGCGCGCGTCGAGTGCCTGCGGATCGCGCGATGCGGACAGCTGTGCACTCAGGAGCCGGATCGCCTCCAGTGCGAGCGGGGTTGCCATCGGGTGCGGATGCTTCGACCAGACCGCTTCGATCGCGTGGTCCAGTGCGCGCATGCCCGTGGAGAGCCAGAGCGCCTCGGGCGTGTGTCGGGCAAGCGCCGCGTCATGGATCACCACGCGCGGCTGGATTTCCGGGTGAAAGGTTGCGCCCTTCACTCGAGTCGTGTCGTCCGTTACGCCCGCAGCGGGTGTGAATTCGCCCGCGGAGAGCGTCGTCGGAATCGCCACCTGGGGCGGCCTCCCGACGCGATCCGCGACGGCCTTCGCGCCGTCGATCACGCTGCCCCCGCCGTAGGCGACGATTCCGTCACAGCCCTGGGCGATCTTCGCCGCCTCTTCGACCGTAGACAGGGGTGTGTGCTGTCGGAATTTCGTGTAGGTCCCGACGTGCAGATCCCCGAGCAGGCCCTCGATGGCTGCCACGTGGGGCTCGAGGCTGCGGGTGCTCATCACGACTACGCGCGAGCAGCCGAGCTCGCGCAGCTGGTCGGGAAGACTGCTCACGCTGCCCGCCCCGGAAACGACGCGCCAGGGCGTTGCGTAGGTGAAGACTCGCGGCTCGCTCATGAGCCTCCCTCGTGTTCCGTCTGCCGCTGGCTGCTCATCGGACCAAGCCTATCACGGCGCAGGCTTCTTGGAAGGCGTGCTCTGCGGCTTCGGCTCTACGTCGCCAGCAGGCCAGGGTGCAGTCCTTGTCGTTGCGATTGAGGGCGCTCATGAACGCCAGCGCGGTCTTCTCGTCGTCGCCCCTCGCCATTGATTGCAGCCTTCCCGATGGAAGATGGAAGATGGGGCTCGGGCCCTTCGCCCTCAGCCCCCGACCGCTGCGATGCGCCGCATCGCCTCGCTGCGCTGGGCTTCGGGCAGGGGTCCCCGACTCGCAACCGCCACGTTCGCGAGAAGATGCTCGGGCTTCGATGTGCCGACGATCGTCGTGTGCAGATCGGGGTGCCCGAGCACGAAGCGCAGCATGAACTCCATGGGCGGCAACCCATCGAGCAGCTCATCGAGCTTCGCCCGGGTCCACAGATCGCGCCTTTCGAGGACGAATTTTTGCCAGAAGTCGTGATCCTTCTCGTCGTCGTGATCGGGCGCCGTCGCACCGCGCGCGACACCGCCGCGAATGATCGTCCCGGCACCCGCTCTGGCCGCTCGCGCGATCACGGCCTCGTGCTCCGGCTGCAGCGCCGAATACGGGATCTGGAACACGTCGAAGACGCCCATTTCGATGTGGTCGGCGAGCTCGGGCAAGATGCTCGACATGCCGAGGAAGCGCACTTTGCCCTCGTCGCGAAGCGCGCGCATCTCCTCGACGGTCCCGAGCTCCTCGATCAGCGCGCGCGAGGGGCTCGAGTGGATCTGGACGAGATCGAGGTGGTCGGTCTGCATGCGGCGAAGGCTCTGCTCGACGCCGGCCCGCACGTTGGCGGGCGTGAAGTCGTGCTCGAGCTTGCCGTCCTTGAACGCGGCCTGGCGACCTACGATGCAGCCGCATTTCGATGCCAGGAAGAACTCCTGCCGTCGATGCGCGAGATGCTTCCCGATCAGCTGCTCCGAGACGCCGTAGTCGGGGGCGGTATCGATCAGATTGATGCCGGCGTCGAGTACCGTGCCCAGCAGCTGGTCCGCTTGCTTGTCCGCCTCCGGTCCCGCGAAGGCGGCGAGCTCCATCGCGCCGAATCCGAGTCGGGTGGTCTGGAAGCCCGTGCTTCCGAGCTGGTTCTTTTCCTGTGACATCGTTCCCTCCGGCTTCCGAGCCCGTTGGCGGTCCCGCATCGGAGTGTGGCACAGCACGGGGTCGCGAGGCTTCGAGCTCGAATGAGCGGACGAGGACGGCCTTCAGCGGCGCCAGAGCCCGTAGCGCCGTTCGATCGATCTCTGTCGCTCGGCGATCTGCTGCCGGCGCTCTTCCGCGCTGAAGCGTGGCTCGCGCTCTGGAAGATGAGTGGCCAGCGCTTCGAAATCGACGAGCTCGAGCGACGGTTCGTGTTCGGGGCCGAGCTCACCCACGTCTTGCCAGCGCAGCAGCATCTGTCCCTGGGGCGCGCCGGAGGCGTCGAGCCAATTTGCGTAGCCGGGGTCGCGGGTACTGATGACGAAGCGATACGAGCCGTCGGCACTGAGAGCGGCCTGTTGGCTGTTCAGGCTCGTGACCTGGTTTGCGAAGTCGAGGGCCTCGAACCATTCGCTGCCGATCTGGAAGCCCTGGTATCTCGCGTCCGAGGGGCGGGTCGTCACGATCAGCGCCTGATCATCTCGAATCCGGTAGCGCCCCGTGCTCGTATACTGATTCGTGAGCCCACCCACCGCGCCGGACATTCGACGCAGCGGGCGCAGCGAGTTGATGGCGACCGAGCCGACCGTCTCGTCGGCGACGCGCAGATAGCCTCGCATCGCATCGCTCAGATAGACCGATGTGGTATCGATCCGGGCCGCCACCTCCGGATCGGCAACGGGAATGTGTGCGAGGCCGCGCGTCCCCACCCGCTCGATGCGAATCTCGCCCGCGTATTCATCGCTCCAGTCGCCATAGGTGTATCGAACCAGAATCCGGCGCGAGTCGGGCTCGAGCCCGATCCAGTTGCGGGGCCCAGCGGGGCCTCCGACGACGACTTCGAAGCGTCCCTGCTCGTCGCTGTGAAGCGAGTCCAGGCCGAGGGATCCCATCGCCTTGAAGGGTCGGCCGACGCCCGGATAGCCCTGGTAGACCTGGATCGTGAAATCCGCGGTCGTGCCGCGGCGCCCCGTGATCCGGTAGATCGCATCGTCGTCGATGCGCGTGACGAGATACAGGTTGTCGGGATTGCCGAGCGCGAGCTTCGCGAATCGCTCGTCCTGAACCTGGAAGTAGGGATGTTGCGTGTCGGCCCAGGCGAGCTCTTCGTCGATCGCACGGCGCATCAGCCGCAAGACGTGAAGCGCGCCCTCGCCGCGCCCGAAGGGCAGCTTCGAGGGTGCCGCTCTACGCGCCACCTCGGTGGTGGCCTTCAGCTGGTCTGCGAGTCGGTCGAGGGCTGCAAAGGGGTCTTGGAGGTCCTGGGCGCCCTGGGTGTGGAGGGCGTCGCCCTGGTTCGGGCCGGGCGCGGCCGCGCACGACGAGATCAGTCCGATCGAACACAGAAGCGCCAGCCATCGTCGCATGCGTGGATCCTCGAATCGAGTTGCACCGCGTGGGCGGCAGCTCGCAGCTGGATTCAGTCTAAACCTCGGACGCACCTGTCTCGGACGCGCCCGCCGAAGGCCGCCGGTGAAGTGGGCCCTCCGGTAGGCTGCCGTCGACGTCGGTGAATCCGTACTCGTCCGCCAGGTCGCGTGATATCAAGGCATCACCGGTCCGGTCTAGGATCTGCGAATCGCAGGCCAGCGCTGCGACGGCGCGCCCCGTGAAGCGCAGCGACTCCGCATGGTCGAAGTCGAGCCCCGGCAGCCGGTCGCGGTGGCCCTGGTTTCGCTCGGTCAGCACGAGTCCCGGCCACAGCGAGACGACCGCCACGCCGTGCGGTTTCAGTTCGTGTGCCATGTCGGCTGTGAGTCGGTCCAGCGCCGCCTTGCCGACACCGTAGGCCACGTGCCAGGCGTATTCGCGCGCACCCGAAGAGCTGATGTTTGCAATCAGACCCGCACCCCGCTCGATCATGAGCGGCGCGGCGAGCCGGCTCGCCGCGTAGGCAGAGCGGGTTCCGACGTCGAGCATGTCGTCCCAATTCGAGAGCGGGAGCTCCCAGAAGGGTCGGCCCGAGACCAGCTCGTCGGGAATGATGAAGGCGTTGTTCACGAGCACGTCGAGACGGCCCTGCTCTTTGCGGACGCGCGCGAAGAGCGCCTCGACCGCGTCGTCGTCTCGATGATCACAGGCGACGGCGACACCCCGCCCGCCCTCTGCGCTGAGCTCCGCCGCGATCGCCTCGACGCTGCCGGCCCTGGGCGGATCGTCCGCGCAGCTGGTTCGCCCGGTGCAGTAGACCGTCGCCCCGCGCGCACCGAGCTCGATCGCGCAGCCGCGTCCGATCCCGCGAGTCGCGCCCGTCACGATCGCCACCTTCCCGTCGAGGTCTGCCATCGCTCAGGCGTCCTCGGAGCGGATCTGCTCGGCCTCGGCCTCGACGCGCGTGCCCGCGAAGAAGTCGGGGTTCAGGCTGGTGTAGAAGCGGATGGGGTTCACGCACATGAACTCCCGGAAGGCGGCATCGTCGAGGATCTTCGTCTCCACGAGCTCGTAGGCCTCCTCCAGGATCTCGGCCATGTCGGGTACGTCCCAATGGCCCATGTCGGAGCTGAACATCGCGCGCAATCGCGACCCCATCGGGTTGATGCGCTCGTCGAAGGCCCAGCCGACCGTCCGATCGTCCGCTTCGCAGCCGAAATAGAAATGCGGCACGAAGAGGTCGCGGAGGTCCTCCCTCTTCTCGATCTCGCAGGCCTTGTACTCGTCGAGCTCCGGCGGCTCGGGCTCGAGCTTGCGGAAGGACTCGGCGATCGCCTCGCCGTCGCGTTTCATGCGCTCGTCGCCATAGCGTTCGAAGAGACCCAGAAGCTGGTCCGTATCGATGTTCGCCGGATCGAGGTGGCCGATCGCGTCGGCGCTGCGCTTCTCCCAGTGGGAAACCAGTCCGGCGAAGAGCTCGCAGCCCCAGGCCACCCCGCCCTCGAGCAGGCCGAAGCAGAGCTCCGGAAAACGCCGCGTCACGCCGCCGAGAAAGATCGCGCGACAGAACGCTTCCATGCTCACGCCGAAGGAGCCGATGTGGTTCGACACGTAGTTCGAGACAGACCGGCGACTTCCCCAGCCCATGCCCGGCGTGTGGGAGGCGGGCGCGACGCGGAGCTCGACACAGCGCTGCCAGAAGGGGTCGTAGTCATACTCCGAGTCGAGGCCGAGCGCGTCGATTCGCTCACCCGAGCCCGATCCCCAGTTGGGCGTCTCCCGCCCCGCGACGGGCTGGCTCTCGCCGATCGGGCGAGACACCAGGCCATTGATCATGATCGCCTTGAACTCGAGCTCCCCCACGGCGTGCTCGAGCTCGGCGATCGCCTCGTCGGGGGTGTGGGTGGGGATCATCGCGACGGGTGTCATCCGATCTTCGTAACCACCGTAGAGCTCTCTGTGATAGAGGTTGAGCGCCCGGCAGGCGATCTGCCGGAGCTCCGCTTCCCGAATTGCCGGTGTCGTCAGCGTCCGACTCGGATACAGAACGGCGAAGTCGACTCCGAAATCGTCGAGGCGTTCGTAGAGAAGACGCGGCAGATGGGCCGTTGCGCGGTCCAGCGTGTTGGCCGCCGGCAGCGTCCACCACGGTGGCCGCGGCGTCCACTGCGCGCGCCGCGTCGACTCGCTGAGCTCGCTCCACGGCCGCAGCACCGTATCGTCGTAGTCGAGTCCGCCGGACGCCTCGAAGCGCGCGGCGAGGTCTGTGCCTCCGAGCTCTTTCACGTAGTCGAGAAAGAAGCCCTTCATCACGGGGGCCGTCTCGATCCAGTGCCCATCGGCATCGATGACCGGATGACCGAGCTTCGAGCGAATGGCGGCGGCGCGTGTCGCGCGACTTCCGATTGTGTTGCTGCTCAAGATCGGCCTCCCGAGGGCTCCGCGGCCTCTGCGGTCTTCGCGGTCTCCGGGATGTTGGTGATCGCTGGAGTGCTGGGATGGGCCGTGGCCTCGGAGAGCGCCAAGGCGTGGATCGCTTCGTCGTCGTGCACGAAGCGGGCACGATAGGCGGCCTCGGCCACCTTCGGCAGGATTTCCTCCACGCGCGCGAGCTCGACCTGCGAGGCGAGCTCGCGCGCGCCGGCCCGGGTGAGCATCTGCGGTAGCCGGGTTCGGATGCAATCGAGCGCCCACTCCAGGGAGTCGCCGTGCGCCGCGGGGTCGAGATACACCATCTCGTTGGTGCGTCGTGCGTGGGACACGTAGTGGTAGTGCGGCCCCTCATCGAAGCAGTCGAAACGCAGATACTCGCTCTCTTCGTCGCCCGTCTTTCCGAACACGTGGAGCGAGACGCCGCGATCGACGATCGAGAACTGGCTGTCGTTGTTGGTGTTGTAGGCGGCGGTGATCGCGTCGTCGAGCAGCCGGTACTCGACGCCGATCGAGATCGGTCCGGCCTCGAAGCGCTCCGTGTGCGCCTCGACCGGAAGAATGGGCATGACTTCGTAACGCGTGATGCCTCGATCGATTTCCATATCGGTAGACCTCATGGCAGGGGGCACCATGAGTCTATCCCTTCTCGGGCCGGGTGTGACCAGGGGACTTCCAGGGCTCGATAGCCCGTTGTGGGCGTTGTGGGAGATGTGGGTGTCGTGGGGCTGCCGTGGGTGCCGATTTTCGGGGCGGACGGATTCTCGCAACGCCCAGGCAGCGAGCGGTCGGTCAGCCCCCGATGGGAAATGCCAGCCCACGAGAGAGGCCTCGTTCTCGACTCGAGACAGGGCTAGCGAGGGGGGGGGTCCGTCAGCCTCCTGCTCCATCCCGGTGCGTCTCGCACCGTCACAGGTCGGCCAGTGGAGTAGATTCTCACAAGAGGTAGGATCTCCGCAATTGCGATGAAATTTCTTCCCTCACGGCTGACCTATCTGCTCGGCGAGCGCGACCGCGAGCTGCGGCGCAATATTTCTGTGCTGTTCAAGTACCTGGCTTTCCTCGCTGTCACGATTACCCTGTTTTCCGGGTTTTTCCGCGTGATCATGCTGCATGAGGGGCAGCAGCACTCCTGGCTGACGGGCCTCTATTGGACGCTCACCGTGATGAGCACCCTCGGCTTCGGCGACATCACCTTCCACAGCGACCTCGGACGCGTCTTCAGCATCGTGGTGCTGATGTCCGGCATCGTGCTGCTGCTGATCGTGTTGCCCTTCGTGTTCATCCGGTCCTTCTACGCGCCCTGGCTGGAGGCTCAGGTGCGCTCGCGCGCACCGCGCTCCGTACCCGAGGCGCAGCACGGCCACGTGATCATCTGCCGCTACGACGAGATCGCCGTGGAGCTGATCGAGCGACTCGAGGAGTACTCGATCCCGTACCACGTGGTGGAGTCCGACCCCGTCGCGGCCGCCAATCTGCACGGGGACGGTGTCTCGGTCGTCGCTGGCGAGCCCTTCGCGGCGGCGACATATCGCGCGCTGGGCGCCGACAGAGCGCGGCTCGTCTTCGCCAATCTCGGCGATGCCGCGAACACGAACGTCACCCTCACCGTGCGGGAAGTCGCGCCCGAAGTCCCGATCCTGGCGCTTGCGGGCGACGAGAACTCCATCGACGTCCTGGAGCTGAGCGGCGCCACGAAGGTGCTGCCGCTCAAGCACCAGCTCGGCGAACATCTGGCGAGCCGCGTGGCCGTCGGCACGCCCAAGGCACACCGCATCGGTCGCTTCGAGGATCTGGTGATCGCCGAGTTCCCGATCGAGAATACGCGGCTGGGGGGACGGACGATCCGCGATACGCGGCTGCGCGAGCTGACGGATCTCAGCATCGTGGCTGTCTGGGAGCGCGGGAGGTTGCTACCCGCTGGACCCGACACCATGCTTTCGGCGCATAGCGTACCGGTCATCATCGGCACCGAGGAGCAGCTCACCGATCTCGATGCGCTGTTCGTGATCTACCATCCCAACGACTTCCCGGTGCTGGTGATCGGCGGTAGCACGGTCGGCGTCGCGGCCGCCCGGGCGCTGCGCGAGCGCGACGTTCGGGTCACCATTCTCGAGAGGGACCCTGCGCTCGAACAGAGTCTGGCCGAATCGGCGGACCGCGTCGTGGTGGGCGACGCGGCGGATCTGTCCGTCGTGATGAGCGCGGGTCTTGCCGAGGCGCCATCGGTCATGCTCACGACGAATGACGACGCAACGAATATCTTCCTTGCGGTGTATTGCCGACGGCTCAACCCCGACGTGCGCATCGTGAGTCGCATCAGCGAGGGCTGGAACCTCGCGGCGATCCACCGCGCCGGCGCCGACTTCGCACTGAGCCACGGTTCGCTGGCGGCGAGGTCCGTGCTCTCGGCGGTGCAGGGGAGCGATCTGGTCGTGCTGGGCGAAGGCGCCGAGCTTTTCGTGGAGGTCGTCCCCGCCGTGCTCGAGGGCAAGACGCTTGCGGATAGCGGCATCGGAGCTGGGACTGGACTCAATGTGATCGCGGTGCGGACCGATGGCGTTTCGGTCTCGAACCCGGTCGCGGATACGGAGTTGGGTCCGGGCGCCAGGCTGGTGATGTTGGGCACCATCGAACAGCACCAGAGCTTCGTGAAGTTGTTTTGCTAGCAGTGACGCGGGCGAGGTGAAATGTCACTCGTTCAATCAAAAGGAGGATCCAGAATTGGAAATGCTCGCAATCGTGACAGGACTGGCGCTGATTGAGTACATGGTCTTCTCGGCACGAGTGGGGCTGGCACGGGGAAAGTACGAAATCGAGGTGCCCGCCGTCTCGGGCAACGAGATCTTCGAGCGGCACTACCGCGTTCAGATGAACACCCTGGAGCAGCTCGCCGTCTTTCTTCCGGCGTTATGGATCTTTGGCAGCTTCGCGAGCGAGGCGATCGGCGCCGCGCTGGGCGTGGCATTCATCATCGGCCGCGCGATCTATGCCGTGACCTACGTGGCGGACCCGAAGACGCGGTCGGCTGGCTTCTTGATCGGCTATCTCGCCAACGCCGCCCTGGTGCTGGGCTCGATCGGCGGCGCTGCGGCGGCGCTGCTCTGACCCGGTTGACCCTGGGAGCCGTCTCAGGATTCGTCGCGGAGCTGGATTTCGATCTCGCGCCGAGCCAGCTTCCAGCCCTGTGAGGTCCGCACCAAGTCGTCTCGGTAGACGCCGGCGCTGTAGAGCTTCAGATCCGAGCTGCGGAAGAACACGAAATCCGAGATGCTGCGGGCGCGGTCGCCGTCGAACTCGAGGTGGGGCACCGCGGTGAAGTGCTTGCCCCGCACGGTCTTGCGCATGAAACGATCGATTGCCTCGCGACCGTGGAAGCTGCGGCCGAAGACGAATAACTCGCAGTCCTCGGTCCACAGCGCGAAGTGATCGTCCCAGCGCGCTTCGTCGAGGGTCGCTCCGTAGTCGGCGAGCAGGTTCTGGATCTGTCGCAGGTCATCGGCCGACGGGGCACTCATCGTGTTTCCTTCATATCTTCGAGTCGAGCCCGGAGTTCGTGCTTCTTGACCTTTCCGGAAGAAGTGCGCGGTAGATCGGGAACGACCACCACCCGCTCGGGAATCTTCTGGCGCGCCACGCCGAGTGTGTCGAAATGGTCGCGGAGCTCACTCGGGGCCGGGCACGCGCCGCCGGGCGCGGGGACCACGAAGGCGCACACGCGCTCGCCGTAGCGTGGATCGGGCATGCCGACCGCGGCCGCCTCGGCGATCCTGGGGTGGCGTTGCAGCAGGCCCTCGATCTCGAGGGAGGAGAGGTTCTCGCCGCCTCGGATGATCACGTCCTTGATGCGGTCGGTGATCGAGAGCCTTCCCCGCTCGTCCATCACGCCCACGTCGCCGCTGCGAAACCAGCCCCCTGCGGCGAAGGCTTCGCGATTGTGCTCGGGCTCCGTGTAGCCCAGGAATTGCTCCGGACCGCGGGCCCAGACCTCGCCCTCCTCGAAGGTTGGAGCGTCGCTGCCGTCCGATCGCACCAGCCGGAACTCGCTATTCGGACAATTCGTGCCGTCGGTGTTGGCGCGCGCCGCCAAGGTGTCCTCGAAGGACGAGGCGGTGACGGTCGGATGCTCGGAGGAGCCGTAGGAGCGGACCATGCGCCAGCCCGCAGTGTCGGCCCGTTCCACCAGGGCGGGCGGCACGCCGGTGCCACCGCTCATGACGTCGCGCACCGAGCTGAGATCGAATTCGCCCGACTCCAGCAGGTCGAGCATCGCCGCCACGTGGATGGGAGCGCCGCAGAAGGTATCGACCCGATGCTCCTCGATCAGGCGCGCTGCCTGCGTCGGGTCCCATTGATCGATCAGGATGGAGTGCGCACGCGTCACGATCGGTGCCAGCAGCGCGCAGAGCCCACCGATATGTCCAGCGGGCCACGGCATCAGAGTCACGCGCTCGGGCTGATCGGCCGGTGCCTGGGGCATGTTGCGCAGCTCTGCCATCAGGGTCTGGTGGGTGTGGATCACGCCCTTGGGGTCCGCCGTCGTGCCCGACGTGAACAGGAGCAGCAGGGGCGCGGCTGCGTCCTGCTGCGGCGGATCGACCGCCGGGTCCCCGAGTGCCTCGAGTTCGTCCCAGGAGATCGCGCCCTCCGGCAGCTCGCTTCCGACGATCACGATCTGGATCTGCGCCGCGGCGGGCATGCGTGCGATGCGGTCGAGGTAGTCGATCTTGCCCCAGCGGTCTGGACACATGAGCATTCGCGCGCCCGACGCGCGCAGGATCCAGTCCGTCTCCTTGGGACCGTAAATGTGCACGATCGGAATCAGGATGGCGCCTAGCATGGCGACCGCGATGTAGGCGATGGCCGCCTCCTCCCAATTGGGGAGCTGGATGGCGATGACGTCCCCCGCCACGATGCCGCGCTGGCTGAGGGCATCCGCCACGGCGCGCGCGCGCCGCTGAAGAGCCGCGAGCGTGAGACGCCCCGGGTGTTGTTTGGAGTGCAGGAGGATCGTGACCTCGGGGCTCTCCCGCGCGGCCCGGGCCATGGCTGCGGGCAGCGTCTCGTCGTCGTGGAGCCCCTCGGCGCGCCAGCGTGCGGCCAGCTCGCGGCGGGTCTTCGCGATCTCTGCATCCGGGTGCAGGGCATCGAGATCGAGCTTCACGAGATGCTCCTCTCGCGGCCTTTCCAGAAGGGCGCACGCAGCTCGCGCTTGAGGACCTTGCCCGCGGCGCTGCGCGGGAGCGGCTCGCTGCGGATCTCGATCTGCTTCGGCACCTTGTAGCCGCCGAGCAGCTCGCGACAGTGTTCGCGGAGTGTCTCGGCGTTGGTTGCTTCGGCGTCGGGTGCCGCGGCGTCCAGCGCCGCCCCGTCGAGGGTCGCCCCGTCGAGGGACGCCTCGCCGCGCAACACCACGACCGCTCGAACGGCCTCGCCCCATCGGGGGTCGGGGACGCCGAAGACCGCGCACTCGAACACGTCCGGGTGGCGGTAGAGAGCCTCTTCGACCTCCGTCGAGTAGACGTTCTCGCCCCCGGACACGATCATGTCCTTGGCGCGGTCCACCAGGTGCAGGCAGCCCTCCGCATCCAGGTAGCCTAGATCTCCGGTGTGGTACCAGCCGTCACGCAGCACCGACGCCGTCTGTTCGGGCTTGTTCCAGTAGCCCTTCATGACGTTCGGCCCACGCACGATCACCTGACCGATCTCTCCACCCGCCAGATCCCTGATCTCCTCGTCGACCACGCGAATCCGCACGCCCGCGATGGCCCGGCCGGCGCTGCGCACGCGATCGGTTCCGATGAATCGCTCCATGTGCTCGAGGGCGGTCCCCATCGGCGCGAGCTCGGTGGCACCGTACATCGAGACGAGCTCAGTCGTCGGAAACTGCTCGTGGAAGCGTGTGAGCAGCCGACTGGAGGCGGGGGCCGCCCCGTAGCCCATCAGTCGCAGACTGCTGGTGTCGCGCGATCTTGCCGCCTGCTCGTCGACCATTGCAGTCAACATGGCGGGGACACCGAAAATGACCGTGACGCGCTCCCGCTCGATGAGGTCGAGCACCAGCCCGGCGTCGAAGCCCGGGATCACGATCTGACGCGCGCCGAGCCAGATACATAACAACGCCTGAAAAGTGCCCGCCGCGTGATGCATCGGGCTCAGGACGAGCCAGGAGTCGTCGGCGGTGATCCGCACGCAGGTCTGGAGATGCAGGGTGTCGGCCAGCTTGTTGCGGTGCGTGAGCATCACACCCTTGGCCGTACCCGTCGTGCCGCCCGTGTAGAAGAGACCGGCGACGTCGTTCTCGTCGACGTCTGCTCCGAGCTCCGCCGCGGGCGCGCTCGCAATCCACTGCTCGTAGTCGTCGCCGAGCCCGATCACCCGCTCCACCAGTCCGGAGAGTGGGCCCAGCTGCGAGGCGGGCCAATCCGTGAGCAGGATCCGCGCACCGCAATCCTTGAGTGCGTAGGCCAGCTCGGGCTGTGCAAGTCGCGTATTGAGGGGCACGATCAGCCGACCCGCCGACGGCGTGGCGAGGTAGAGCTCGAGCACGCGGTGGGAGTTCGCCGCCAGCACCGCCACGCGATCGCCGCGTTGGGTGGCAGCGCCGATGGCGCCCGCCAGCCGGCGGCAGCGTTCGACCAGCTCTCCAAAGCAGAATCGAGCTGAGCCGTCGACCAGCGCCGGGGCGTCCGAGAAGCACTGCTCGGCACGAATCAGTGGATCCGCGAAGGTCAGCATCGGCCATTCCCATCCGGGGGCTCGCGTGGCACGCCTCGAAATTGCATCGCCTCGTCCAGGCCGGGTCCCGCGAGGCATTTGTCCAGGGTCGAGTTCCAGTGAGCGATGCGCTGCTCCTGGGACGAGAGCGGTAGGGGCGGCAGACCGGCGGAGTGCAGCCCACGCTGCACCGGTCGAAGCTGCTCGAAGTCCTGGTCGAGCGCTGCGGCGTAGATATCGACCAGATCCTGCCCGAAGCTGCGCACGCCCGGGGGCAGCGTGAAGCTGGCGAGGCTCTGACCGAAGCTCGTGCACTCTCCATCGAGCGTGTGGGATTTGGCCTCGGCTGCGTGCTCCACACCCGCATTGTCTCGCTCCAGGAACCAGATGTCGAGCAGCATCGACTCGACCTCGCGCGGATCGGGCAGGAAGCGGAACAGCTGGCAGCCCGTGGCGTGGGTGTTGAACGAGATATTCGGGAAGAGGTGGTACTGGTAGTTGTCGATCAACCGGCTCTCACCGAGCTGACTCACGTCGAGGCCGCCGGCGTCCGCCTTGCCGCGCCGGAACTCCAGCATCAACGACCGGTCGTCGGCACTGCCGCTGCCCCGGGCAGCCGGTTCTCCGTTGGGGTTGCACATCATGCTGTGCGGACCCCAGTAGTGGAAGGTCGACGCGGCGGTCTTCAGAACCGGCAGGAGTTGGGGGTGGACCCCGCGCACGTGATACACCTCCTGGAAGGCATCCAGACAGGTCTTCCAGTTGAAGGGCAGGGATATGCGTCGCCGCATGAAGCAGGCCATCTCCTCGAAGGCGTAGACCGAGAGCTCCTCCGAGAGACCCGCCAGCCACGCCTGCAGCGGCTGCGCTTCGGGGTCGAGGTGGACGAAGACGAAGCCGCCCCAGGTCTCCACGCGCACCTCGCACAGCCCGTAGCAGGTCTCGTCGAGGGGCGGGAAGTCCTCCCGCTCCGGGATCGCATGCAGCTGGCCATCCAGCTCGAAGCTCCAGCAGTGATAGCTGCAGACGAAGTGTCGCGCGTTGCCGCTTCCGTCCACGAGTCGATTGCCCCGGTGCGGGCAGGCATTGTGGAAGGCGCGCAGGGCCCCGTCGGGCTGGCGCACCACGACGACCGACTGACCGAGGATGTCGAAGGTGGTCCAGTCGCCCGAGCTGGGGAGCTCCCGCTCGCGGCAGGCGAGCTGCCAGACGCTGGGCCACAGGCGCTCGGCTTCGAGGGCGGCGAAAGCTGGCGAGTAGAAGCGCTTCGCGGGCAGGAAGCCGCCGGCGATGGTCTCCGACGCAGTTGCTGCCTGTGCAGCGATCATGCTCATACCGGAGTGGTCAGCACTTCCGGGTCGAACTGGAAGAGCTGCGCCGCGGTCCCCGCCACGATCTGCGCGGCGCTCTCGATGTCGATGTCGCGGAGCAGCTCGATGACCTTCTGCCGGGAGTGGGGATACGTGCCCTCGGCGTGCGGAAAGTCCGAGGCCCACAGCAGCGGCGAGCAGCCGGTGTGCTCGAGGTTGGTGATGGCCACCGGGTCGACCTGGAAGGTGCCGTGGATCTGGCGCGCCATGTAGAAGCTCGGCTTTTCGGCCAGGATGGGCCGCACCCAGCCCTCGTACTCCTGAAAGGCCTCGTAGTAGTAGTCGACGGTGTTCATCGTCCAGGAGAGCCAGCCCGCATTCGTCTCCACGAATACGAAGTGAAGATCCGGGAACTCGGCCAGGACACCGGATGTGGCCAGCAGGCTGACGCAGCGTGGAGCCAACGACTGGGTGGAAAGCAGGTTGGAGACGGCAGCCCCCGGCCCCCGGTAGAAGAGCATGTCGTGACCGCTCCCCTGGTGCATCGCCACGGGCAGACCGGTCTCCTCGATCGCGCGCCACAGCGGCTTCCAGTCGCGGTGGTTGTACTCGGGGGTGCCCACCAGGGGCAGCATTGCGGCGGCGAGGCCGAGCCCCGCGATGCGCTGCACCTCCTTGACAGCCGAGTCGACATTCCAGCAGGGGATCATGCCGGCGCAGCGAAAACGCGGGGACTGCGACTCCAGACGATCGGTTATCCAGTCGTTGTAGACACGACAGCAGGCCTCGCCGACGCTGGCATCCGGGAGGCTCCAGACGTAGAGACCCGCCGTCGGATAGATGCACTCGCCGGAGAGCCCGTCCTTGCGCATCACGTCGAATCGTTGGTTCGGATCGACGGTGAGCTCGCGCAGGGCGTCGAGATCAGCGGCGCCGGCCGCCTCCCCAGCCTGCGTGACGGATTTGGCCTGCTGAGCGTGCTCGATTCCGATCCGTTTCGCGAACTGCGAAGCCGCGTGGAAGTCGGAACCGAGTTCCGGTGGCAGCTGATCGTGCATCGAGGCCGGGAGGTTGTCGAGCCAGAGGGAGCCGGGCTCTTCGACGTGACTGTCCGCCGAAATGAGGGGGAGATTCTCGAGCTTCATGTTTCACCTCGTGCTGGGTTCGATTCGGACGAGCTTCAGTTGCGACTTCGCGGCATCTCCAGCGCAGCCTCGGCGACGAGGCTGCGCATGATCTCGGTCGATCCGCCGTAGATGCTGGTCGCGGTCGAGAGCCGGTAGGCGAACTCCACCGCGCCGGCGCCCGTGGCACCCCGAAGTAGCGAGTCGGGCGCGCACAGGTCGGCCAGGTCCGCTGCGTCGCGAATGTAGTGATCGGTGGAGAAGGACTTGGCCATCGGACCCGCTGCATGGTCGCTGATGCCCTGGATCGCGTTCCACAGGGTTTGGCGCGAAAGCAGCTTGGCCGCCTCCGTGTGAATGGCGACGCGAGCCAGCCGCTCGCGAACGCGCGGGTCCTCGAGGAGACTGCGTCCCCTGCGCCGCTTTCCCCGCGCCCAGTCGAGGGCTCCCTTGAGCAGACTGTGCAGGTCCAGGTGGACGGCGGAGGAGCCGTGCTCGAGCTCGAGGGCGTAACCGACGACCGACCAGCCCGCGTCCACCTCGCCGATTCGATAGCGGTCCGCGATCCGCACGCCGGAGTAGTAGGTGACATTGGTGCGTTCGTCCGAGATCGTATGCACGGCCTGCACTTCGATTCCGGGCGTGTCCAGGGGCACCAGGAACATCGTGAGCCCCCGGTGCTTCTTCGCGTCCGGATTGGTGCGCGTCAGCAGAAAGACGTATTGGGCGATATTTGCACCGCTCGTGAACATCTTCTGCCCGTCGATGATCCAGTCGTCGCCATCGCGTACGGCGCGGGTGCGGGCGGCGGCCACGTCGGAGCCCGCCTCGGGCTCGGTGTAGCCGAGGCTGCAGACTGCCTCGCCCCGAGTCAGGCGGGGCAGGACCTCGTTACGGAGCTCTTCGCTTGCGAAGCGCATCAGCGTTGCGCCGACCATCTGCGTCGTGGTGATGGCGTGGCGGCCCCAGTCGAACTCGTGGAACACCTCGTGCAGTGCCATCATTTCGGCGGGCCCGCTGCCTTCGCCGCCGTAGCTCTCGGGCCATGACGGGAAGAGCAGCCCGGCCGCAGCCAGCTGGCGCTGGAACCCGGGGTGGTGCCCATCCCAGGAAAAATGCGCATGGGCGAGCAGACTGTCGTCCAGATTTTCTTCGAAGAAGCGGCGCACCCGCGCAGCCATCGCCTCGGCCTCTGCACCGAGTCCGTAGTCGAGGGCGACCGCTCCGGCGTCGGGCAGGGGCACCTCCCCGCCGGCCTGACTCCCCTCCTGACCGCCCTCCTGGCCCCATAGACGCTCCGCGGTCTCGAGCAGGGCCTCACGTGGATCGCCGCCTAGCAGGGCCCAGGCCTTGCCGCGGCGGTGGTAGAGCTGGATGTCGTACTCGAGCGAGACGCCGTAACCGCCAAAGGTGTGCAGCGCCCGCGCGACGGCGGTGCTGGTCGTCTCCGAGGCCCAGAAGAAGGCCATGGACACTCGCGCGGCTGCCCGGGGCTCCCCGTGCGCGATGGCCGCGATCGCTCTCCGGACCAGCAGCCGCGCCGCCTCGACCTCGGCCAGCGATTCCGCCAGCGGATGGGCGATGCCCTGGAAGGCGCCGATCGGTCGCCCGAACTGATTGCGTTCGCTGGCGTAGCGGCCCGCCATCTCCAGGGCCTCGCGCGCCAGGCCGGTGAGGGCGGCGGCGGTCAGCAGCCGCCACTCCTCGAGCGCCGCGCGGAAACATCGCTGCGCCGCCTCGCCGTCGGCCAGCACCCGCTGCGGGACATTCGAGAGCTGCCACCAGGCCAGCGAGCTCGAGCCCAGGTCGTCCAGGGTCTCCGATGGGCGGGCGTCCGAGCGATCGACCAATATGAGCCGGTTCGCGTCGATCGCGATGACGGCGTCGGCCACGGCCCCACCGGGTACGAGCCGCGGCTCGCTGCCTTCTGGCAGCGCGGGTGCGAAGCTCACGATCGCCGTTCCCTGCAGAAGTCGCTCGAGCCAGTCCTTGGCTTCGGCCGTCTCGCTGCCCGCGAGCAATACGCCGGCGATGACGGCCTCGACCCAGGGTGCAGCCAGCAGACGCCGCCCGCTTTCTTCGGCGACGAGTACCGCGTCGTGCAGGTTGGCTCCGCCGCCGCCCTGGGCCTCGGGGACTCGAAAGCCGAGTGCCCCGGTCTCCGCCAACAGCTTCCAGAGTACCGGGTCGAAGCCCAGCGGCTCGGCCGCGCGCACGCGCTCGACGCTGGACTCGGTGGCGAATAGCCGCGAGAAGCTTTCGCGCAGCAACGCCTGTTCTTCGGTCAGCCCCAGCTCCACCCGATCCTCCCGTTCTGGGTCTCGACCAATTCCGGTTTCGACGAGCCTTCCGCAGGGGCGCAGCGCCAGCGTCGTTGCGAAGCCGAGTCGACGGCTCCGCAGAGCGGCTGTGCGCTCGCCACTGCGTGCATGCTACGGCGTTTCCGGCAGGTTGAATCCATCAGAGGTCTGCCAGTATAGTTGCCCTAATTGATAATAATACTGGCAAGCCCTCGCTGCAACGGCTGGCGAGGTGGCTCCGAGGCGCGGCGCAAGCCCGCTCCCGGCCTGCCAGTGTGGTTGGCAGATCTGACATCCTATACTGGCACGAGATGGCGAGGTGGCGGGATCGGAGCCTGGAGCGGGCGCTCGAGCGCGAGAAGCGCAAGTCCGAGGAGCAGTCGTTGCGCTTCGTCGCGGCTGCCCGGGACCTGGCTCTCGAGACGGGCAGCCTCGACTTCACGGTCCAGCAGGTCATCGATCGTTCGGGCGTGTCCTTGCGCAGTTTCTATCGAAACTTCGCCGGCAAGGACGAGCTCTGCCTCGCGCTCTTCGAGGAGATGACCGAGGAAACCTGCGAGGAGATCGCGAAACGGCTGAGCCGCCTCGACGATCCCATCGAGCGTCTCTCCACCATCGTGCGGCGCCTCTATGTGGCGGAGCGGGGCGGTCGGCTGGCCGGCTCGATCTCGAGACAGGTTCACGAGCTGGTGGCGAATCGGCCCGAGGATCTGCGGACCTCGCAGCAGCCCGTCGTCGATTTGATCGAGCTCGAGATCGAGCACGCCGTCGAGCGCGGCGTGCTCGCGCCGCAGGACGCGCGCAAACAGGCGGTCTCGCTGCTGATCACCATCACGGCCCACAACCAATGGCGTTCGGACGGCGTGATGGGCGGAAGCTGGCCCGTGATCAGCCTCGAGGACCTGTGGACGATCTGTCGTCGCCAGCTCGGCATCGACTCGACGCCGAGTGACCCGCCTGGTCGAGGCTGAACACTGCAGGCCAATTCGAGGGATCCGACTGGAGCCCGCCCGCGGCGCCCGGCTGTCGTCCGGCGCTCACCCGACACTCATCCGATACTCAGCCGGCGCTCACCCCGCGCTCACCCCGCTCTCATCCCGCGGAGGGGAAGCGGATCGGCAGGCAGTCGAAGCCCTGGAGGAACTCGGTCACATGGCGGCTGGAGCCCGCCAGGTCGACCTCGTATTCGGGAATCCGGCGCAGCAGCTCCTCGAGAAGCAGCTGCCCTTCCAGCTCGGCGAAGTTCGCCCCCAGACAGCGATGGGTGCCGTGACCGAAGGTGAGGATGCGCGGCGAGCTGCGCTGGATATCGAAGCGGTCGGGATCCCGGAACTCCAGCTCGTCGCGATTGGCCGACGCATACAGGAACATCACCGATTGGTTCGGCGAGAGCTTCTGTCCGCGGATCTCGAAGGGCTTCACGACGCTGCGCATCAGGAACTGCGTGGGCATGCCGAGGCGTAGACACTCGCGCCAGGCGTTCGGGATCTTCGCGGGATCGGCGACCAGCCCAGCCCGCTGGTCGGGGTGTTGGGCGAGCAGCAGCACCGCGTTCCCAACCGTCTTCGGAAACGTCTCCGTCGCTCCGATCAGCAGCAGGGCCAGATGCTGACCGATCTCCTCGCGCGGAATCTGGCCCTCCAGCGCGGCGCGAGCCATGGCGTCGATCGGATTCTGGGGCTCGCTGGTGCGGGCCCGCCCGGGGTCCGAGATGCGCTCGAGATAGCCGCGCATCTCTTCGAAGGCCTCCACGCCGACCTCGGTCATGCCCTCCACGCCTTCTTCTCGCGACATGAAACGCCCCACGAGATCCACCAGATAGTCGGCATCCTGTTCCGGAAAGCCGATCGCCAGGCAACCCATCCGCACTGCGACGATCTGGGCGAGTTCGCCCACGACGTCGGCCTCCCCGCGCTCGATGAACGAATCGATGCACTGCGTCACGAATCCGCGAATCTGCTCTCTCATGTTTCGGACGTGGCGCGGCAAGAAGAAGGGCGCGATCAGTTTCCGCAGCTTCGTGTGCTCGGGAGGATCCATGTGATTCAGGTTGGGGTAGGGCGCCATCGCCTTCGTGAGCAGAAAGGGCGACGATGTGCCCCGCGTCGTGGTCAGATGCTCGGAGTCCGTCGAAGCGCGCCAGATGTCGTCGAAGCGCGACAGCGCCCAGGCGTCCCAGCGCTCGATGTAGTGGACCGGCGACTCTTCGCGCAGGCGACGGTAGATGGGGAACGGGTCACGCAGGGCTTCATCGGAGAAGGGATCGTAATCGATCATCGGTTCCTTCCATCGCGCGCCGAGCTCGGTGCGCGGATCGCAGGCCTCGACGCTCGCTGCCGAACGCGGGCGCATCGGGCCGGTGCGGAACGCGTGCCGGCCGACTCTCGCTAGCACTCAGGCTCACACTCAGACTCACTCACACTGACACTACACTTGCCAGTATAAATATGGCTGGTGATAATGATACTGGCAAATTGGATCGGATGATCGAAAGGTCGAGTGATCGAATGGATGTCATCGATGGCGTGGTGCGCCCGGTGGAAGCATGAAGACGACCTTCGACGAGTACTCGAGCCGGTACACTCACGTGGCGATGCGGCGCGAGGCCGGTGTGTTGGAGATGCGACTTCACAGCGAGGATGGCCCGCTCGTCTGGGGTAGCCGACCGCACAGCGAGCTCGGCTACTGCTTTGCCGATGTCGGCAGCGATCCCGACAATCAGGTCATCATCCTGACCGGCACCGGAGAGCGATTCCTCGCTGACCTCGACAAGAGCTGGGTGGGCGAAATGACGCCGACTCGCTGGGACGAGATCTATCGCAACGGCAAGCGACTGCTGATGAATCTGCTCGAGATCGAGGTCCCGATGATCGCCGCTGTGAACGGTCCGGCGACGGTGCATGCGGAGCTCGGTCTGCTGTGCGACGTCGTGCTCGCATCGGAGACGACAGTTTTCAGCGATGCGCCTCATTTTCGCTTTGGTACGGTGCCGGGCGACGGGGTGCACGTGGTGTGGCCGCTGCTGCTTGGGATGAATCGCGCTCGGCATTTCCTTCTCACCGGCCGGCGTCTGTCGGCGCAGGAGGCGTTGGATCTGGGAGTGGTCGCCGAGATTCATCCGCCGGAGCAGTTGCTGGCCCGAGCCCACGAGCTGGCGCGGGAGCTGCTGCGCCAGCCGGCGATCACCCTACGCTACACGCGGGTGGCGATGACGCAGCAGATCAAGCGTCTGATGCTCGACCATCTGGGTCCCGGCCTGGCGCTGGAGGGGCTCGGCGCCATCAACCACTGGCCCGGAGACTGAGATGTCTAGCATCGGCCTGAAGAGGGCGGAGCGGCCGCGGGGGGATTGGAGTGCTTGCTGATACGGGTCTCGGTTACCCGCTCATCGATGTCGACAACCATTACTACGAGCCCAGCAACTGCTTCGTGGATTGGGTCGAGCCTCGTTACCGCGATCGGGCTCTTAGAATCGAGGCTCAGAGCGATGGCAACCAACAGCTCTTCTTCGGCGATGCACCCCTGGTCAACGACGGTACGAGCTTCGTCCGCGAACGTTGTGTGAAGCCGGGGGCGCTGCGGGAGATGCTGCGTTCCCAGCAGGGCGGGCTTCCGTCGGACGCGGCCACGGAGCCCACGCGCCCCGAGTACCTGGAACGTGACGCACGCATCGCTGTGATGGATCGACAGGGGCTCGAGTCCATCTTCATGTTCCCGTCCTTCGCGGTGATGATCGAATATTGGATGCAGCACGACGTCGAGCTGCTCTACGCCTGCTTCGACGGCTTCAACCGCTGGCTCGACGAGACCTGGGGCTTTGACTATCGCAGTCGGATCTACGCCGCCACGCTGATCTCGCTGCGTGATCGCGACCGCGCCGTGGCACAGCTCGACGATGCGCTGCGGCGCGGGGCGCGGGTGATCGCGATGGCCCCGGGGCCCGCCTACGGACGCTCCCCGGCAGACCCGTATTTCGATCCCTTCTGGGCCCGGGCCAACGAGGCAAAGCTCACCGTCGTCTACCACATCGGTGAATCCGGCTATCTGGACCGCTACTCGGTCGACTGGGGCGAAGAGGCGAACCCGAAGAGCTACGCCCGGTCCGCATTCCAATGGGCCAGCTTCTTCGGCGATCGCCCGATCATGGACACGATCTCCGCTCTGATTCTGCACAATCTCTTCGGGCGCTATCCCGACGTCAAGGTCCTGAGTATCGAGAACGGCTCTCTCTGGGTGCCCTATCTGCTCAAGGTGATGGACAAGATGAAGGGCATGGGTCGCGGCGGTCGCTGGCCAGGGGGCTATGTCTCGGGTCCCCCGAGCGAGATCTTCAAGCGGCACGTCTGGGTGACGCCCTACCACGAAGAAGATATCGGAGGCCTGATCGATCTGATCGGTGCCGAGCGAGTGGTCTTCGGCTCGGACTTTCCCCACGCCGAGGGGCTCGCCAAGCCGGTGGACTTCGCCGAGCTCATCTCCGATCGCTCGGGTGAGGAGATCCGTTGCGTGATGCGCGACAATGCCCAGGCCATGGTGCGTCCGGGCTGAACCGAAGCTGGAGTCCGAGGCCCCAGGAATCGACACCAACGACACCAGAGACGGGTCCAGCAACAGGAGAGATGATGAGCGACTACGATCTGCGCGATCGGATGGCTGCAGCCCGCGGTGCGGGGACGCCCGCCGAGAGCCGCGAAACGCTTCCGAAGGAGTTCCTGGCGACGGAGCCGAAACCCCTTGGCGCCGTCACCAACTGGCACGACGAGGCCGATGTCGTGGTCGTGGGTTACGGCGGCGCGGGCGTCTGTGCCGCCCTCGAGGCCGCCCGGGCCGGGGCGGACGTGTTGGCCCTGGAGCGCGCGGGTGGCGGTGGCGGGACGACTGCGATGTCGACCACTCATATCTATATGGGCGGGGGAACCCGCGTCCAGAAGGCGGTGGGTCTGGAGGATACCACCGAGGACATGTTCCGATTCATCATGGCGTCGGCCGACGACCCCGACGAGGAGAAGGTCCGGCTCTTCTGTGACCAGAGCGTCGACCATTTCAACTGGCTGGTCGAGCAGGGTGTCCCCTTCAAGGATTCGATCTATCCCGAGCGCGCCCCCGAGCAGCCTAACGACGACTGTCTGATCTGGTCGGGCAACGAGAAGGCCCACCCGTTCCGCGAGCTCGCCAAGCCCTCTGCCCGCGGTCACAAGGTCCAGCACCAGGCCGAGAGCGGCCCGCTGCTCTTTGGCATCCTTTCGGAGCACGCATCGGGAGCGGGTGTGCGTACGCAATGCGACACGCGCGTGCTGAACCTGATCGTTCGCCCCGAAGATGGGCGCGTGTGCGGCGTCGTCGTGCGACAGGATCAGCAGGAGCGCAATATCCGCGCGCGCCGGGGCGTGATCCTGTGCGCCGGCGGGTTCGCGATGAACCGCGGGATGTTGCGCAATCACATTCCAAAGCTGCTGACCGAGAACGTGTCGCCGATCGGCAACATGTACGACGACGGAGCGGGCATTCGCATGGGGATGTCGGCCCGGGGCACGGGCATTCACATGGACGACTATTTCATCACCGTGGTGTGGTATCCGCCGTCCAGCCTGACCAAGGGAATCCTGGTCAACGACCAGGGTCAGCGCTTCATCAACGAGGACTCCTACCACGGGCGCTGCGCGGAGCACGCCAAGCAACAGGGACGAGCGTATCTAATCGCCGACAACGAGATCTTTGGCTACCCGTCGAGCGGGCTCGAACTGATCGCCACTGAGGATTCGATCGCCGATCTCGAAGCCGCCTTGAAGCTCCCCACCGGTACGCTCCAGAATTCGGTGGCGATCTACAACGAAAACGCCGCCAAGGGCGAGGATCCCGTGTTTCACAAGCATGCGGACTGGCTGAAGCCGCTGGTCGAACCGCCCTTTGCGGCGATCGAGTGCAGCTACGGAATCGCGCCCTACATGTTCTTCACCCTGGGCGGACTCAAGACTCGCGCGAGCGGTGAGGTGATCACCGAAGACGACCAGGACGTAGTGGGACTCTACGCCGCTGGCCGCAATGCCTGCGGCATTCCGCGCTCGTCCTGGGGCTACTGCAGCGGCACCTCCGTTGCGGACGCGACCTTCTTCGGACGCATCGCGGGCCGCAGTGCCGCGGCGCACGAAGCCTGGAGCTGAGGCCGCCGAGAACTCGCTGGCTCGCCCCGAGCCTTCGCTCGGGGCGAGATGCTCGAAGAGTTGGAATTACCGGCCAATTCGGCCTGATAGGCCGACCGATGGCGGCCTGTTCACAGCCGACAGCACTGTTCACAGCCTACGGCAGATGAACGCTACAGCGGGGGAGTGCGGACGACGCGACGCCGCTCAGGGCTCCGCCACGCAGGGAAGAAACGAGAACCCCCGGGCCGCGTCGGAGCGCAGGCGAACCCAGCAATCGGGAATCAGCCGGTAGTTCGGAAAGCGTGCCAGCATCTCCTCGAGGGCGATCCGCATCTCGGTGCGGGCGAGGCTCGTTCCCAGACAGAAGTGGACTCCAAAGCTGAAGGCGAAGTGCGAGTTCGGGGTGCGTTCGGGGTCGAGCTTGTCGGCGTCCGGGAACTCTCGCGGGTCGCGGTTTGCGGCTGCAAAGGCCATGTGGATACGGGCGTTCTGCGGGATTTTTACGCCGCGGATCTCCACGTCGCGTGTCGTCACGCGCGAGAGCCCTGGCACCGGGGACTCGAGTCGCAGGAACTCCTCGATCGCCTTGGGGAGACCCTCGGGCCGCGCCGCCAGCTGCTGGCGCAGCGCCGGATTCTCGTGCAGCAGCGCCAGCGCGTTGCCGAGCGCGTTGGTGGTGGTCTCCGTGCCGGCCATCAGAAGCAGCGAACAGAAGCCCACCAACTCGTCATGTGTCAGCTGGGGCCCGTCGTGCTCCGGATGCAGCAGGCGGCTCACGAGATCGTCGCCGGGCTGCGCCTCGCGCTCGGCAAGCATCCTCTCGAGGTAGGCGTTGATCCAGCGAATCCCCTCCTCCGCGCTCGGGCCCTCCCCTTCGACGGCGTGGATCACCGCTCCGGCATACTCGCTGAATTCTGCCCGATCCTCGAAGCCGATGCCGAGTAGCTCTGTGATGACCGCCACCGGCAGGGCATCCGTGAGTGCGTTGAAGAGATCGGTCTCGGCCTTCGGGTCGATGGCATCGAGGAGCTCGCAAGTCACCTTTCGGATGAACCCCTCGAGCCCCCGCATGCGTCGAGGAGTGAGGCTCAGGTGCACAGCAGTCCTCAAATGCTCGTGGTAGGCCCCATCCTGGGTGATCATCATCGGCTTGACCGCGACGAAGCCGGTCGGCACCGTGCCCATGCCCGATGCGAAGGTCTCGGCGTCCAGCAGCACGGCGCGCACGTCTTCATAGCGAGATACCACCCACATATCGCGCTCGGCGCTGTGGAAGAGGGGATACTTCTCGCGTAGCTCGTCAAAGACCGGGTACGGGTCCTCGATGGCGCTCAGTACCTGGGGATCGAATTCCATTCTCGCGGCTCCTCGTTGTCTTCCGGCGAACGCCACTCTATCGCAAACGATCGCCGGTGTCTTCATGATGGGAGGGCGGTAGCCATCTCGGGTTAGGCCATAGCTCCGAGATCGGGCCCCCGGGTTCTCGTGCCTCAAGATCGCGTCGATGTCGCGCCCCCTGGCACCTCCACTGTGTCGGTGTCTCGGCCCGAGCGTAGCATCGTGCCGGGACGAGCCCCGGTGTCCTTGCCTGCGCGCACGATCTGCGTGCCGTTCACGAAGACGTGGTCGATGCCCTCGGCATCGGCGTAGAGGCGCGGCGCGCCGCCGGGCAGATCGAAGCGGGTGTAGGTGGGGAGCTTGGCGATGCGTTCGAGGTCGAACACGACGGGGTCCGCGTGCCACCCGGGCTCGAGACGTCCCCGCTCGCGCAAGCCGTAGAGTCGGGCCGGTACGTCGGTCAGCTGGCGCACCGCCTCCTCGACGCTGATCAGTCCCATCTCGCGAACACCGCGACCGAGCAGCTGGGTCGTGAAGGCGAAGGTGTCCATCATATCGAGATGAGCGCCGGCATCGGATGCGCCGACGACGGTACGCGGATCCGTCCAGGAACCGGCGCGCATACGCCAGCTCTCTGCATCGTCCTGTCCCGTGGTAGGCGATGTGAAGGAGGTTCGAAGGCCTTCCAAGAGGGAGAGATCGAGCAGGGCGTCGAGGGGATCGACGCCGCGCTGCTCGGCGATCTCGCCGACCGTGCGTCCGCACAACTTCTCGTTGTCCGGTTCGAAGGTCTCTTCGACCCGTATCTCCGCCCAGCGCGGCAGCGCGTCGAAGGCGAAGCCCGAGAGCAGGTTGACGCGGCCACTGAGCTCCTGGGGCACCGTCAGTGCCAACACGACGGCACCGCGTTCGGCCGCGTAGTCCGAGGCCCCGAGCTGGTTCTCCATGACCTCGGGCATGTCGGCTCGGGGCGCGAGCAGATTCCAGTTGAGCGGTCGATTTGCGGCGAGCGACATCTGCGTGAGGATTTCCTTGTCCTGCTCCGTGAAGGTGGTCGTACCCGGCAGCATCTCGAGCGACGTGCCGGGGAACTCGCGGGTCGTCCGGCACAAGCTGTAGAGCTCCTCCAGACTCGCGTGGCGCGAGGGCACGGGCTGGCCGTCGGCGTCGTTGTGGGCAGCCGAGCGCGTCGAGGAGAAGCCCAGCCCTCCGCCCGCGAGCGAAGCGCGCAGCAGCGCGTTCATCGCCTCGAGCTCCTCCGCGCTGGCCTCGTGGCCGACCGCGCGTTCGCCCATCACCACGCGGCGCAGCGCAGAGTGCCCGACCAGGAAGCCGGCGTTGACGGCCAGCCGGCCGTCCAGGCGCGACAGGTACTCCTCGAAGCTCGACCAGTCCCAGGGGACGCCCTGGCGTAGACTCTCCAGCGGCATGCCCTCGACCCGCGCCAACATGCGCATCAGATACTCGCCGGCCCCGGGGCAGAGCGGTGCGATGCTGAAGCCACAATTGCCGCCGACGATGCTGGTGACGCCGTGGTAGGGCGAGGGCGAGAGGGTGGGGTCCCAGAACACCTGGGCGTCGTAGTGGGTGTGCACGTCGATGAAGCCCGGGGCCACAAAGCGTCCGGCGGCGTCGAGTGTCTCGCGGGCCGGGCCCGCGATGGCGCCGATCTCGGCGATGCGACCGTCCCGTAGTGCGACGTCCGCGCGCCGAGGGGCGCTGCCGCTACCATCCACAACCTTTGCGCCGTGTATCAGAGTATCGAACATGTTGGCTCTCCCTGGCTTAGAGAAAGCATACCCCGCTGCGGAGCGCGTGCTGCCACAGCGGGTCGGGGCCGGAGCGCCGCCGCCCGGGTCCCCGGCGATGGATTCGCGCCTCGAAGCCGAATCTCTCGAGGCACTCGACCGGGGCGGGCCTGGCCGCGCCACTCGCCCGTTATGCGGAGCTCCCGGCAACGGCCCGCAGCCTTGACCCCCGCGCCGCGATGGCGCCCCGGATCTCGGAAACCTCGGTGTCCAGGGCATCGCGCAGGCGGGGGAGGTCGGCAACGATGTCCGAATCGGCATTGAAGGCAAAGAAGAGGCTGCCCTGGTAACTCAGAACAGTGATGTTCAGTCCGGAGGAATCCTGCAGTGGCAGAATGCCGTAGCACTCTTCGAGCCTGGCCCCGTCCAGGAACAGCGGTTGCTGGGGCCCGGGCGATTGCAGGATGGCCAACTGTCCGGTGTTGATCCCCTCGAGCGCGCGGGCACCGATCACAAAGAGCCGGGAAGAGCTCCACTCGGAGCCTGCCGCGAGTGCTTCGCCGGACGCGACATCGCCTTGCGAGCGAATCCGGCGGGTCTGGTCGCACACGAGTTCGTGTCGTTCGACGGGTCTCTCCTCCCAGATCGGCAGCTCGACGATCCAGGGGTGCGCCTCGATCCCTTTCCCGTCGAGGACCGGGGTGACGGCACGTAGGTCCACCGTGACTGGACTGATATGCCGTTCGTCGATGAAGCGTCGCAGGGCCCCGCTGAGAATCGCCAGCACTGTATCGTGAACCGTTCCGCCGAGTACTGCGCGGATCTGCTGGACGCTATCGAGCTCGACCTCCTGGATCGCAAAGGATCGGTGCGGGCCCAGATTGCCATCGAAGGGTGACTCGCCAGCCGGCCGCAGCTTGTAGCCCATCACGCGCAGCACGCTCCTGGCTTGATTCTTCAGCTCGCGACTGGCTCCACCCGGCTGCCGAAAGAGATGCAGGCCCCGGGCCAGTGCATGGCGCGAGGGAGCCCAGCCCTTGATGACTTCTTCTGCGAAGAGCTCAATGGGTGACGGTGCGGGTCGTGGGTTGTAGCGGCCGGCGCTGTCGGAGGTCCGGTCGGTGCTCGTCGACAGGATCGCGCGAAACAGGTCGGCGCCTTCGATGCTTGCGAGCGCCTTGTGCATCTTCAGGATCATCGCGAAGCGCCCGCCCTCGAGTCCTTCGAGGATCCAGCAATCCCAGAGCGGCCGCGAACGATCGAGACGGCTGGCCGCGATGCGGGCGGCGGTTCGGCAGAGCTGGTCGTGGTTGCCGGGGCGTGGCAGGCTCGATTGCCGGAGGTGATAGTCGAGATTGAATTCCGGATCGTCGACCCAGACGGGATGACCATCCATGGGCACGCGGCGCAGCTTCCTGCGAAGACGCGGCAGCTCCGCGAGCCGCATCGAAACGATCTCTCGAATCCGGTCGAAGTCGACGCCACCCCCTTCGACGGCCAGCGGCCCGGTGTCGAAGAGCAGGATCATCGCGGTGTGTGCTCGCCGACGAGAGCTCTCGACGCCGAGGCATCCGGCACTCTCGTCGGAGAGCCTCTCGTAGTAGGGCTTTGCCAAGCTCTGGTCTCCCGTGTGCCCCCTATTCAAGATGCTGAGAGGGCAAGAAGGCAAGAAGGCTTACGAAGTCATCATCCCGACGCGCCGACGCGGCGGCCCTGCGAGCGCGAGTCGCCCTCGGTCGCAAAGGGCGCTGTTCCGGCCTCGAAGAGATGGCGAGCCGCGACGCGTCGAATGAAGGGTTTCAGATTCGCCTTCGAAGACGCCATCACATGGCCCGAGGCCAGCCACTCGATTTCGGGCTTGCCCCAATGGCGCCACAGCGCGCGGGCCTGATCCGGGCGGGCGACGCGATCGGCGACGCCCGCGTAGATGAAGCGCTTCTCGACGGGCAATCGAGGCTCGAAGCTGAGCGGCGAGATCGGGTACATCACGTCGTGAACGAGACCCCAATCCGTCTGCAGATTGCCGCCGAAAGCATGGTACGCCCAGGGCTCGTTGTCCCGGGCCAGTGAAGTGAAGTCGACCGCCGGAACGCCTGCAACGACGCACGCCAGGTTCTCGATGAAAGCGGAGCAGAGTGAGACCGTGTAACCGCCCAGTGAGATGCCGTACAGGCCGACCGCTGCGTCACTGCGCGCCCGGATCCAGCCGAGCATCCGCCGGATGTCCCAGACGGCCTGGGCGAAGAGGTGCAGAATGTTCGCGAACTTCGGCTGGAGCAGTCCAGCGCCGCTGAATCGCGTGCTCGAGCGAGGCCCGTGAAGTGGCAGCACCGGCATCAACACGTTCAGGCCGAGATCTTCGTGTATCCAGCGGATCCCCATGCCCGTGATGTTGGTGGACGCCTGGCCCATGCCGAACCCGTGGGTGCAGACCAACCAGGGACGGTCCAAGCCCTCGTGCTCCATCACGTAGGCGACGGCGGTCCCGTTGGCCTCGTCGGCCAGCCAGCGCTCGCGGGTGGGCTCGCCGGGATGGGGCTCGAACTCGCTCTCGAAGGTCATCTCCTTGTATTCCACCGCGCCGCGCAGGCCGCGTACCTTCATCGGCGTCAGCTGCGGGGAGCGCAGCGGGGGCGGTGTCTGGTGGTAGCCCGCCGGATCGTCGAACCAGCCGTTGCGCCCGATGAAGTCCCGCACTGCCAGCAACTCCTGATGGCCGCGGCGCACCTGCTGGGGCTCGGGCACGCCGACCAGCAAACCCACCAGCAGCGAGAAGCTTCCGTCGGCGATCGCCTCGGCGATCAGGCCCGCGCTGGGCTCGACTGCGGGTACGTCGCGATAGCGCCGCTCTCGCCTCATCACGGCTGCCGTGTCGTCTGCCATCGCCGCAATCTCGATCGCGGGGGCGGTCAACCATCGAATCAGACTGCTCATCCAACTTCCCGGATTTCGATCTCGTTCTTGCACACCAATCTGAGCAAGCGCTCGATCAATCGATCGGCCACTGCGTTTGCATCGGTCTCGCCCGACTCGACGGCGTGCGAGACCTGCACCTTCGTGAGGGCCTGCACAATCAGCGCCATCTCGAGTGGGTCCTCGGCCCAGAACAGCCCGGCCTCGATCCCCTCACGAATCATCGCCGACTGGGCCGCCAGGCCCTCGTCCCAGAGCGCCCTGGTCGCGGGGTCTTCGGGTCGCACCGCCCAGGAGAGCCGACTCCGAACATGGATGCGCATCCAATCGGCATGTTCGAAGAGGAACTGAACGAAGGCCCGAGCGCCTCCGGTCAGCTTTTCGATTGGATTGCGCGCTGCCGTGTAGGTCTTGGCGACCGCCTCGCTCATGGCACGTCCCCTCACCTCCATGATCTCGCTGAAAATATCCTGCTTGCCGGGAAAGCTCGCGTACACGGTTTTCAGGGACACCCCGGCCTCGGAGGCGATCTCCTGCATGGTCGCGCCCTCGAAGCCCTTCCGCCCGAAAACGAACTCCGCGGATTCGAAGATCAGGTCCCGATACATCCGGCTGCGCGCGTCATCGAGACGCGACGGCGTCGACTGTCGTTTTCTGGCCATGGATCGAGGCTCCCCCAGTGAGGTCTTCAGCGGTGCATCGGCCCTCGTGAGGGCGCTTTCGCGGCTGCCGCCCGCGTCGGCCAATGGACGATCGCCGGTGACCTGCTGTGTGCGGGCCCCATTCGTAGAGGCCAGGACTCGCAGACGAGAAATTGTCACTGAAAATGAGGAAATTTGCAATTTATTTATGGGAACCATTGATTTTATTGTGGATAATGCATATTTTCCTAACGACGCATCACATCCCCTCAGAGACATAAAGTCACAGGAGAGTCCCCCCATGCAACAGCTGACGCCCCAGGACGCTGTCTTTCTCTCGCTGGAAACCGAGCAGCTGCCCGCCCACATCGGTGGGATCGCCTTCCTCGAGCCGACCGAGAACGTCGAATTCTCCTACGACCGTTTTGTCGATTTCATCCGAGAGCGTCTCGGCGCTTGCGACCGGTTCTCCTGGCAGCTCCAGGAAGTGCCCTTCGGCCTCGATCGGCCCTACTGGATCGAGCGCGAGAACTTCGATCCTGCGGACCAGATCCAGCGGATCGCCGTGCCGTCTCCCTATAGCCACGAAGCCCTGAGCGATCTGGTCGGGATGCTCTTCGAGCGTCGACTCGATCGGACGCGACCGCTGTGGGAAATGATCCTGATCGAAGGGTTGCCCGGCGGGCGACACGCTCTTCTATGGAAGGTGCACCACTGTCTGATGGATGGTGCGTCGGGCGTCAATCTCAGCGAACAGATCTTCGATCTCACGCCCGAGGCCGTGCGTCCGGAGACGCCGCAGGTCGAGGACAGTGCGAGGGCGGGCGAGCCTGTCGCGCCTGCCGAGTTGCTCGAACGCGCGCTGCGCAACGCAGCGGAGCTGCCCGGCCATCAGAGCCGCTATGCGAGCAAGGCGATCAAGGGCCTGCTCCGACAACTGGGCGGCGGCCGGGACAAAGACGAGCCCAAGCACGAGGCCGAGCCGCAGCAGAGCGCCACGGCGCCCTACGCGCTGTTCAATGGCGTCGTCGGCCGGCGCCGTGGTATCGCCTGGTCGAGCGTCTCGCTGGACGAGGTGAAGCGGCTCAAGAATGCCCTGTCGGTCACGGTCAACGACGTCGTGCTGGCGATGACTTCGGGCGCGGTGCGGCGCTATCTCGCGGATCGCGATGCCTTGCCCGAGGAGTCGCTGATCGCATCGGTTCCCTTCTCGACGCGAGCGAGCGATGACAAGTCGCTTGGCAACCAGGTCAGGGAGCTTCCGATCAGCTGGTCGACCGACATCGAAGATCCCGTCGAAAGGCTGCTCGCGATCCACGCGAACGCATCGAGCGCAAAGGCAAGCGCGAAACGAGACGAGTCCTTTGATTTCCTCGGGATGATGGCCGAGGCACTCTTGCCCGGCGCGCTCCAGCTGCTGATCCGCGGCGCCGCGGCGGCCTCTGACCAGATCCCCCTGCCGGGCAACGCCGTCGTCTCAAACGTCCCGATGACAGCGTTTCCGCTCTACTGCGCCGGTGCGCGGATTGTGCAGATGGTGCCGATCTCGATCCTCGCGCCGACGCAAGGCATGAACATCACGGTGCTCAGCTATTGCGGCGAGATGTATTTCGGGATCGTGCACGATCCGGGGCTTCTGCCCGACGGGTGGGAACTCGCCGGACTGATCCCCAAGAGCTTCCAGGCCCTGCAGGCCGCGGTCGACCGCAATCGAGCACAGCGCGGCGTAGCCCGGATTTTCTAGCAGTGGGTTGAATCGGAAAACGCAGTTTCTGTGTCCGGCCACCCCACTGAGTCCCATCGGACACAAGGTGTTCCGAGCCATCAGCCAGTGCGGTGCCGTAGCCCTCGGTGAGCGCCCAGCGCGGCCAACAGGGCCGCCAGTACGCCCAACTGGACATAGCCCAAGCCGGGAACCGGCGCCGGGGGGGGCGCAATCGGCTCGCCTTGAACGACGTCGTCCACACCGCCGCGTGTAAAGGTGCCAGCGGCGACCGGCGCCGCCTCGAATTCGATCCGGAGCGTCGCGATGATCTGGTCATCCGAGACGAAGCTCACAGACACTGGCGCAATTTCACCGGGCTGCAGCACAACGGTCTGCTCATCGAATAGGACCGGCGGCGCGCCGGCCGCAGCGGCTGAAGTAGAGCCCTCGGGAACCTCCAGAGCGATGAAATAGAGTCGCATCGTAACGGCATAGTCCACTTGTCCGGCTGCGGTCTCAGGGCTGGCGTAGGCTGTCGCCGACCATGTGTACGTGTATCCGGCAACGACTCCGCCAACGATCTCCTGGAAAGTTGGATTCGTGGCCGAGCCCTCGGCAATGACCCGCATGTAGCTGCCCGATCCCGTAAAGACGCCATCTCGGCCCTCGAATGCGAGAGCTGAAAGCGAGCTGGCTCCTTCCCAGAAGCTCGCGCTGCGCAGTCCATCGCCCAGATCGAACCCGATGCTCTCGAAGCCGGGGTTCAGCACTTCGGTGCCATCGAATTCGCTGAAGACCTGCGCCTGCGCGCTGGCCGGCAACACCAGAATGAGTAGTAACACCAACTGCGGCACCAACTGCTTCCACATCCCCAAACTCCTCACTTTGTGCGCAGTACAAGCTAACATGGGGAGCTGGCGCCAGACTCGGCAATCAGCCCAGAACGGAGCAAAAAAACTCACTTGCAGCCCAATTGCCGCATCGCTACTCAGCGGTGACAAGGATGCGGATGCGCATTTCGTTGATCGTGAACGGTCATTTCGACGTATCGTGAGCACCCAATTCGACGATCGTGAACGGAGTGAAGCGATGCTGGCTCAGTGGTTCGCTTCGTGTTCTTCGTGTCTTGCGTACCATGTGGACCCGTTGAGGGAAAGTATCCCTGGACTTCCCCCGGAACGGCGGACACCTCGGAGGATAAGATTGAGGCTGCCAGAGGAGTCCCATGAGCCATCAGCGCTACACGCCAGAATTTAAGGATGAAGCGGTCCGCCAGGTCACCGAGAAAGGTCATTCGGTGCAAGAAGTCGGCGCCCGTCTGGGCGTCTCGAGTCACAGCCTGTACAAATGGGTGAAGGCGGTCCGGCCGGAGAAAGACGAGGAGCGGGCGGATGAACTGCTTGAAGCGAAGAAGCAGATCCTGAAGCTACGAGCAGAGCTCCGGCGGGTTGAGGAGGAGCGTGACATCCTAAAAAAAGCCGCGGCGTACTTTGCAAGGGAGTCCGAGTAAAGTACGCCTTCATCCACGCCCAAAGGGACAGGTTTCCAGTTCGCAGGATGTGTCAGATTCTGGAAGTCGCTCCAAGCGGCTTCTACGCCCGGATTCACGAGCCCCTCTCGGCACGTGCGATTGAAGACGAACGACTGTTGGAGTTGATCCGGGAGTCCTACGTGGCCAGCGGCAGGATCTACGGGAGTCCTCGTGTGTTTCTCGATCTTCGCGAGGCCGGCGAATATATCGGCCGCAAGCGCGTGGCGCGGATCATGAGAGAGCACGGGATACGGGCGATTCGCGGTTATAAGACGCCTCGACATCTTATCAGCGTACCGTCTGTCATCGCACCCAATCGCCTGCAGCGCCAGTTCACTGTAGAGCGGCCTGATGTCGCCTGGGTCACCGACATCACGTACATCCGGACTTGGCAGGGGTGGCTTTACCGGGCCGTCGTGATGGACCTTCACAGCAGGATGATCATCGGTTGGTCGATGCAACCAACACTCGTCCGCGATCTCGTCCTCGATGCGCTCTTGATGGCCGTCTGGAGACGGAAGCCTAGGCGGTCCGTGATTATGCACTCGGATCAAGGGTCGCAGTACGGCAGTGATGACTGGGTCCGCTTCTGCAAAGCGCACAAGCTCGACCCCAGCATGAGCCGACGAGGCAACTGCTGGGACAGTGAGATACTGCAGGGGTGCCACAGGATGGCGGCCTGACCCCTGCTTGGGATCGACCCACTGGTGTCCTTGCGTTGATCAGTCGACCGCTCATTCTGTGGCATCTGCGCTGGCCGGCAGATTCCGTGACTTAATAGGAGCCCGTTGGCTTCGACCCATCACTGTCCTGTCCGCATCTTTGCCGGCTTTGCTTCCTATCCTAATAAGGAGACGAAAATGCGAAGAATGAGCGAACAAATCCTGATCACCGCAGGCGCCGACACGCACAAGGATACTCATACCGTGGCGGCCTTGGACGGTACAGGCCGATTGCTCGGGGTGACCGAGTTTGCGGCCACGGCCAAAGGCTACAAGCAAGTTCAGGAATGGCTTGAGGGTTTCGGAAAAATTAATTGTATCGGAATCGAGGGCACTGGCTCCTACGGAGCAGGGCTCGCGCGTGAGATGAGCGGGGCCGGCATTCGAGTCGTTGAGGTCAGCTGTCCGAACCGCCAGCTTCGGAGACGGAAAGGAAAGTCGGATCCTGTTGATGCCGAATCTGCTGCGCGCACGGCGCAAGCTGGAGAAGCGCTGGGCACGCCAAAGTCTCAGGACGGTCCGATTGAAGCGATGCGCCTGGTGCGTGTTGAGCGCCGGTCTGCGATCAAAGCGCGGACACAGGCCGCCAACCAGCTGCACGGAACCCTTGCCTCGGCTCCTGAATCGCTGCGGCATCGCTTTCGTGGTCGAACACTGAAAGCAGTCGTCAAAACAGCGACTGCATTTCGAATATCGGATCCAAGCGAATCGTTGGACTCGACGGTCCGATACGTGATGAGGGGCTTGGCCCGAAGGTGGATCCTGCTCACTGAGGAAGTCGATCGGCTCGACAAACTCCTCGCAAAGATGGTGGGTGCTGTAGCGCCGCAGCTGACAGCAAAAGTTGGGATCGGAACCGAGGTGGCAAGCGCCCTCCTGGTTGCCGTAGGCGACAACCCTGAGCGTCTGAGGAACGAAGCATCGTTTGCGGCAATGTGCGGAGTCTCACCGGTCGACGCGTCGTCCGGTCGTCAGCGTCGGCATCGCCTGAACCGCGGAGGGAATCGCGATGCAAATCGAGCTCTTTGGGTCATCGCTTTCGTCCGCATGCGTTGCGATTCTCGGACGAAGGAGTACACAGAGAAGCGGAAACAGGAGGGTCTGTCGAATCTTGAAATCACACGATGCCTCAAGCGAAACATAGCTCGAGACCTCTTCAAAATTCTTCGGCCGGTAGCCTCCAGTCATTTGGGACGGAGCAATCTTCAGAAGGCAGATTGACACATAGGAGCATCAATGCGGTTGCTGAATCGTTCTTCAGCAGCCTGAAAAAGGAGAGAATCAGAAAACAGGTCTACCGAACTCGCGACCTAGCCAAAGCAGACATCTTCGAATACATCGAGATGTTCTACAATCGAACGCGACGGCACAGCCATCTCGGCGGTGTCAGTCCGGAAGCATTTGAAGCGGCCTCAAACCACGGCCTCTAAGTGTCCACGGTTCCGGGGGAAGTCCATCCCCTCATTTCAGGTGTCCACCAAACGGGGAAAGGCCACAGCGTCCATTACCAGCCCTTGCGGGCCAGCCAAAGCGAACAAGGGATCATGGAATACCTGACCAGCTTGGATCTGCAGACCTACACCCGAATCATCTATGTCTGGGGAGCGTTCGGAATTCTATCGCCGCTGGGAATCCATCTGTCCAGACAGCTCCCATTGAGCAACCGCTATCGGGATCAGAAGCTCTCCGGTCTCGGCTCGATCGACAAGAAGCTCGGTTGGATCATCATGGAGACGCCGATCCTGATCGCCGTCTCCTATTTCTATCTGGCGGCTGAGAATCCGATCAATGTCTCGGTCGTATTCGTGGCAGCCTTTGTCTTTCACTATATCCATCGTGCCCTGATCTTTCCCCATCGCATCAAAGTGCAAGGCAAGACAATGCCTGTGAGGACCGTGCTGGCCTCGATGGTGTTCTACACGATCAACGGATACCTGATTGGGCACTACTACGGCGCGCTGAGGGAGTACCCCGTTGAATGGTTGTCTGATCCGAGATTCATTATTGGAATCGTATTGTTTGTCACGGGATTCGCGATCAATGTGACGTCCGACAGCATCTTGATCAATTTGCGTGGACCAGGAGAAACGGGCTACGAGATTCCACACGGTGGCTTCTTCGAGTATGTCTCTTGTCCCAACTTCTTTGGGGAGATCGTGGAATGGACCGGGTTCGCGATCATGTCCTGGTCCTTGCCCGGTGTGGTCTATGCGGCCTGGGTTTCGTTCACCTTGTTCTACACAGGGCTGGGAACGCATCGCTGGTATCTCGAGCATTTCGGGGAGAGCTACCCGTCGGATCGAAAAGCCATCTTCCCCTATCTGATCTAGCCTTCCGGATTCTCCCGCTGTCGCGTTCCGCCGCTCGGAAGAGCTCGAGGGGGCGAAGCCTTCCGCCGAACTGCCCACCTCGGCCGCTGGGTCAGTCCGGTATCGGCCAGGGGGTTAGGCTCAGACCCGGTGTCGGCAGGCCTTCGATGGCGAGCACCCGCCCGGGCCACAGCTCGGTGGTGAAGAGGGTGCGGCGATCGCTGCCGCCGAAACAAATATTTGTCACCACGGCATCGTCGCCCGCCTCGATGACTTCTACTTGTTTTCCGGAGGGTTCCAGCACGCGAATGCAGTGGTCGATGGGGGCGCAGACGTAGATGCGGCCGTCCTCGTCGAAGCAGAATCCGTCGCCCTGACTCTCTCCGGGGAGCTGCTCCACCAGCCACTCACGGCTGCCATCCGGATCGATCCACATCAGGCCTCGGGCTTCGACGATGAGTATTCGCCCTTCGGGTGAGAGGGCGATGCCGTTGTCGAAGACGAAGCCCTCGGCGATCTGGCGCAATTCGCCGTCTGGCGAGTAGGACCACAGGCGACCGGTTTGCTTTCCGGCGGCCGAGGAGTGGAGCTCGGGCGGGTCGGTGAAGTAGATCGTCCCGTCGACGGCGACGATCAGATCGTTGGGGGATTGAAAGCCACTGTCGGCCAGGTAGCTGAGCTCCCCTGTTGGCAGCGCCCGCTGGAGCCCCGGTGTGCCGGGGGTGTGGGTGGGGATGTCTTGCGGTGCGATCCCCAGCACATCGGCAAAGGCCGAGAAGTCGATGCCGCCGTTCTGGGTGACGACGAAGCCGCCGTCCGAGGCGAGCTGGGCCGCGTTACACCCCCCCGGCGCGGAGGCGATGATCGAGGACCGCCCGCTCTCGGGCCAGATGCGCCGCAGCCCGCCCGGTGAGATGTGGGTGATCACGAGCGTGCCGTCGGGGCACCAGACCGGGCCCTCTCCAAACGGAACTCCGTCGCAGACAATTTCGGGTTTCATGCTTCCTCCATTCTCGTCCCGGCCCGTCGCGCTGTGCTCCGGATTGATTCTGGGCCACTGCGTCCCCGACGACCCCGCCACCCCGAGCGAGCTTCAGGCCTCTTGACTTCTATTCAGACCTCTCCGCCTTTTACGCCGAGGCCTCACGCAGATCCTCCCGCAGTGTGCGCGCAGCCATCAGGTTGAAGATGGATGCGAGTGTGTGGGGGACGATTACGATCAACAGAGAATAACGCACCGCTTCGACGCCGAAGCGCGGGTCCAGCCAGTCGTTCAAGATGCCAACGATTAGCGGTCCCAGTCCGGCGCCCACCAGGTTGAGCATGAAAATCACGATCGCCGCCGCCATCGAGCGCATGTGGGGCTTCGCGACGCCCTGGGCCATCGCATAGGTGGGGCCCGTCCACATGTTGACGGCCAACCCGCCGAGCGTGTAGCACCCGACCGCCCAGTACAGATCGGGGAGCAGCAAGAAGGCCACGAGGAAGGGGAGGGCGACGACGGAGGCGATTGCGGGCGTCCACATGTACCAGCGCGGGTCGCGATTGCCGAGTAGATCGGAGATTCGACCACCGATGATCTGGCCCCCGAAGCCCGCCACGCCGACGATCGCGCCGAGGATGACGCCGACCTCCGAGAGGCTGAGATGGTGCACGCGGATCAGGAAGGTCGGCACCCAGTAGCCTGCGCCGTAGCTCGAGAAGCCGTGGAGCATCGCCGAGGCGACGATGAACACAAAGGAGCGGCGCCGCATCAGGTAGCCGAGCACTTCGCGAAGCGGCTCGTCCCGGGTTTCCGTGCGCGGTGCGTCGTAGGCGCCGCGCACGGGGTCGCGTACGGTCAAGCGGAAGATCACGGCGGCGATCAGCCCGGGGAAGCCGACGTAGAGGAAGGCTTCGTGCCAGCCGACGTATTGACCGATGTAGCCACCGCCGAGATAGCCCGCGATCGACCCCAGACTGGCCCCCGCCGCGAAGATCGCCAGCGCGGTTGCGCGGTGCTGCGGGGGAAAGTAGTCGGCGATCAGTGAGTGTGCGGCGGGCGTGAAGCTGGCCTCGCCGAGTCCGACGCCGAGGCGCGCCGCTGCCAGCTGAATGAAGTTGCGTGCCATGCCCGAGGCGACCGTCATCGCGCTCCATACCATCAGGCCGCCCGTAATCAGCCATACTCGAGAGTGTCGATCGGCCCAGCGCGCCAGAGGCAGGCCGGCAAGCATGTAGGTAATGACGAATACTGGGCCGGTGAGAATGCCCATCATGGTGTCCGATACGCCGAGGTCCTCCTTGATCGGTTGGATCAGGATCGCGAGGATCTGGCGGTCGACGAAGTTGAAGATGTAAACGACGAAGAGCGCGCCGAGTACGAAGTTCGAGTAGCCAGGAGAATCGGGGTGCTTCGGATCTGTCATTGGCGACAGACTAGCGAGATTCTCTCACGAAGTGGTGAGCACGCTCGTAAACAGGGCCTTTGCCCCCGCCACCGCCATGGGAGCCCTTGTCCGACTCCCCTGAATCCCGATCCAATTTGCAGAACTCCGAGTGGTATGGGATCGAGGGCATCGAGCTTCGATCGTGATTCGGGATCTCAGGATAGAATCCCGTGAGGCGACGGCCTATCCTCGGGCTCCAACCCCAGCCAGGAGGCCCCCCACCCATGAGCCAGCGAATCGACGAGCCCGTCATCATCGAGGTCGCCATCAACGGCATGACTTCGGTCGAGCGCAACCCCAACGTTCCCCGCCAACCCGACGAGATCGTCGCGGACACGTTCCGCTGCCTGGACGCGGGGTCGACGTTGATCCACGCCCACAACGCCGACATCACGCTGCAAGGACAGGCCGCCGCTTCGAATTACCTCGAGGCCTGGCGTCCGATCCTGGCCGAACGACCGGACACGCTCTGGTACCCGACGCTCACGAGCTCGACGACCAAGCCGGCCGCGACCGAGCTCGAGCACGTCGCAATCATCCAGCGCGAAGTGGGGCTGCGCATCTCCGTGGTGGACCCGGGCTCGACCAATATCGGCATGCCCGATGCCGACGGCCTGCCGGTGGGCGGCGTGTATGCGAACTCCTACGACGAGATTCGCGAGGCATTCTCGTTCTGCGAGTCGAATCGTCTCGGTCCCGCTCTCGCGATCTACGAGCCGGGCTTCCTCCAGACAACCCTCGCCTACTACCGCGCGGGCAAGCTGCCGGCGGGAGCCATGGCGAAGCTCTACTTCGGAGGCGAGTGGGGAATGATGGCGACGGGACGCGGTGTGACCTTCGGGCTGCCGCCCACCGAGAATGCGCTTGCCGCCTATCTCGACATGCTCGACGGCACCGACCTGCCGTGGTCCGTCTCGGTCTGGGGTGGCGATCTGCTCGAGACACCGATCGCGCGCATGGCGCTGGAGCGCGGCGGTCATCTGCACGTTGGAATCGAGGAGCATTTCAGCCCGGATCGCAAGCCGACCAACGAGGAACTCGTACGCGAGGCCGTGGAGCTGATCGAGAAGGTCGGGCGGCCCGTGGCCAGCTCCGCGCAGACCGAGCAGATCTTGGGGCTGCCAGCGTAGCGGCGAGCATTCCAGCGGCCCATTCGCCGAGGCCGAGGCGGCACCTTTTTCCCGCCTCCAGGGCGGAGCTGCGCGGTCGGTGTGCGCGCAGCGAGTGGGAAGGGCGTGCGCAGCGAGTGGGGAGGGCGTGCGAATGCAGAGTCGGCTGCTCGGGGATTCGACCAGGCGCCGGAAGATGATCTGCTGCGTGAGGGCGGTGGCGCTCTCGCTTCTCTTTCTGTCGCCTGGGACCGCGATTGCGGAGCTTCTCGCCGAGCCCCCTAGCGTGATCGTTCTCTCCTGGGACGGTGTGCGGCACGACTACCTCGACCGTGTGTCCCTGCCCGCTCTCGCACGGGTCGAAGCGGAGGGGCTGCGGGCCGAGAGACTGATTCCCGTGTTTCCTTCGACGACATTCCCCAACCATGTCGCGCTCGCAACTGGCGCGCGAACGGATCGCCACGGAATCATCGACAACGTCTTCTACGATCGCGACAAGGGCCTCTATGACTACGGCGGAGATGGCGACGGAGACTGGCTCGAGGCAGAGCCGATCTGGGCGGCCGCCGAGCGCCAGGGGGTGCGATCCGGTGTCTTCTTCTGGGTCGAGTCCGAGGCCGACTGGCACGGTCACGGTGCGAGCTATCGCAAGGCACCCTTCGATGAAGACATCGGCGAAGCCGAAAAAGTCGAACAGATCCTCGCTTGGATCGATCTGCCGCAGGAGAAGCGGCCGCAGTTGATCATGTCGTGGTGGCACGGAGGGGATCGCGTCGGTCACAGGAAGGGGCCGGATCATCCGGATATCTCGAGCCAGATGCAGAGTCAGGATGAGCAGCTGGGGGCGCTGCTTTCGGGTATCGAT
>PVBE010647918.1_pt1 | contig 42240 bp, 32 predicted proteins | sample 1631181 | NCBI WGS metagenome assembly PVBE01 (sample SAMN08397723, study PRJNA350692) | Marine metagenome, whole genome shotgun sequencing project. | isolation source: water | place: Pacific Ocean | collected 2012-04 | reverse complement strand
CTGGCCCGCTCCCATGCGTCGAGCGCTGCCCGCCTCTTCCCGGCCTTCGTGAGCGGGCCACTCGCTGCCAGGTGCGCCGACAACAGGTCGCGCAGGGCCACGGCGAACGCAAAATCCTCGACGAGCCGCATCGTCACCTCCGACACGTCTTCCTCGCCCCCAAGGTCCGCGAGCACCGCGGCTCGAATCTCAGACTGGTGGAACGTATCCAAAGGTGTGCCTCGACCGGAAGCCAAGCGGCGAGCTCCGTGAACGAGAGCAGCTACATTGCACGGCAGAAAACAGCCGCACGCAGGGCATTGCCCCTTGCCGCTGCCGGCGGAATCGCCCTTCCAGCCGCATCGCTGGCAGCGGACCGTGTCGCTCCCGGACGCGCCGGAACCGCCGGACGTGGCTACATCGTGGCTACACGGATCTGCGCGCGACACTGTTTCTCTTTTATCCATCGAGAGTTGGTCTGTAAGACATACGGCCCTTACCGCCGGACACCGACGGCGCCGTTCGTATAGGTCCGCCTTTCGCTGGCGCTGCGACCGACACGCTCCCCAAGCTCCTCACTGAGGGCGGTGCGGGCCTGTTTCCAGGTCCACTGCGGCTACTTCCCCTGTTAACCGCGCAGTCTCGGCCAAGTCATCGAGAAGGTCCTTCTTCTGCTTGCGCCATTCAGCCGCCTCGCGATCAAACCTTTCAAGCTCGCCAACGCCATCGAGCACACACTCCGTGAACTCGTCGATGCAGTGCCACGGGTCATCTCCGGGGATCATCAGCACGCCGTCGCCAAGGAATCCGGCGAAGATCTGGCCTTCCTCATCCATCGACTCTCGCAATACGTAGCCAAGCTCCCGGATCGCCAACACGCACGTCAACAGCCCGCGCTCGCGTTCCGTCAGGTCATCGACTGCGTTGACCTTCCTGGCGGCCTTGCGGGCGAGCCGTTTCAACGTGTCCGTGGTGTCTTCCATCGGCTTGATGTCGCAGTAGCAATACTGTTCGTCGTGCGCCATGTCGTTCTCCTCTTACTTAATTGCCACAATCGCCTCGCGATGAAACTGAGACCTGATCAGATCCAGGCTGGGCTCGAGCATCACTGCACCCCCCTCGGGGCGACGTGCTCCATGCTCCAGCAGCAAGTCCCGCAGTAGGCGCGGTCGCCGTCATGCGGCTGCAACCCGGAGCCGCATGATGGGCAGGTCCGACTCCGTTCGGGTGGTCGCGCGCAGCCGATCGCGTTGCTATCGCGCTCGGCGCTGAGCACTTCGAGGATCTCGTGCTTGTAAACGCGGATCGCCTCGACGAGTTCCGGCGCCGGAGGCGTCGCGGCCCGGAGGTGAAGCTTCCCACCGCCGGGACGCATCGTGATGCCCGACGCCTGGGCACGTTCGATCAGCAGCTCAGCGGGGCTCATATGGAGGCGCTCCAGGGCTCTGTACCGTTTGGGTCCTGGTCGTCATCCGGGGCGTCGGTGTCCGCCTCGACCCCACCCCGCTCAGATGACCCGGACGACCGAACGCTTCGGCTGTATCCCGTGCCAGGCTTGGGTGCGGGATCGTTCGGGTCATCGTTCGGGTTCGTTCGGCGTTCGGACGACTCGGCCGATGCCCCAACGCCTACCCGAACGCTTTCAACGCCAGCAGTGGCGCCGCCTTCGGGCGACTCGTTCGGTTGTTCGGCCGATTTCCGGGGGGTGCCGGGGAGAGGGATGTCGAAGTCCAGGTCCGCGGGGTCGGGAAGGACCGTTCGCGGCGCGGGAAGCGGGTCCGCAATGACCAGCTTCGCGGGGTAGCTCTTTCGGCTCTCGGCGTTCGCCAGATATCCGGCCCGGATCGCCCGCCGGCCCCGACTGTGGATGGTGCTCTTCGCCAGACTCAAATGATCCGCCAGCTCGACGTAGGAGACCTCACCACCAAGATCCTCGACGGCCTCCACCGTCTCCCGAATTGCGTCCGTCACGTCGTCCAGCGCGACTGCGAGGACAGCACTCAGCAACCGGTGGGCGGCGCGGTAGTCGGCCTCGGTAGCCACGACCCGGCCCGCGTTGTCACGGGGTCGCGTAACCTGGTGCGCGAACGCATGGACCCGGACGATCGTTAGGACCTGCTCGAAGTCCCGCCGCATGCGTACATCGTCTGTGGGGACGTGCTCGGCCACCTGCGGGGCGAAGGGGACGACAACCCGTCGCTCACCGGCGGCTTCGAGCCACCGAGAGGCAGCCACAAAGTCGGCGGTGTCGACCTCCGCGTCGTCATCGCCCGTCGCGGCCCGTTGCGCCAGCTTGCGCACGATGGCCGACGTCTGTTCCGGGCTGTCGGTGACAACGACCTCGATCATTCGGGTGGCGATCTCCGGATCGAGGGGCTTCGTGCTGGTGGTCACCAGCCCCGTGGGGCCCGGGATCTCGATTCGCATCGGCTTCGGCCCCTCGGGAGTGCTGATGACGGTGTCGTACTTGATGCCCTCCTCCCCGGACCAGGAAAGCTGCCTGATCAGCGACGCACCGATGCCATCCTGGTGGATCGCCTGCGCCTCGCCGATAATCACCACGGCGTGACGGAAGTCCCTGTCGGAGTACGCGAGTGCCCTCTCCGACATGCCGGTGAGGTTGTGGATCTTGTCGTCTGGGTGGAACTTCGCCGCGGTGTCGGCGGTGAAGGTCTTGCCGGCTGCCGAGAGTCCGGTGAGGGCGACGTTGCCCGGGCGATTCAGGGTGCGCGAGATGTAGGTGAGATGGAGCAGTTCGACGGCATCTGTAGACCCCGCGAACCCGACAGCACGCACACGGTCGCAAAAAATGGCGAGCTGATCCTCCGCCTCAAGGATCTCCCGAGCGACCTGGTAGAGCTCGATCGGATCGGGCGGGGGCTCCGGTTGGAGTTTCGTGGAAAGCTCGCCCGCATGTGCGTTCTCTCGCAGCTTGTCGATCATGCCGATGCGCCAGTCGGTGACAGCTTTGAGCCGTGATCGGATGGACTCGTATTGCAGGTCGTCTAGGCGAGCCAGGTGAGATTGGATCTTCGACGGGTCCCCCGCGCCGTCCTTGTGTTCGTCAATCCATGCCTTGACCGTCCTTAGCGACTCGGTGCGACCACCATCAATGGAACGCAGGGGAACGACCTTTCCCTCGGCTTCCACAATCGCCGCCTCGACAGCCTCAGAACCCCGGAGCACCGCTAGGTCGTTGAAGTCGGTTCCCCTCTCGTCGTCCTCGAAGACCGGCACGGCCAGCAATCCATCGACGGCTTGGGCCGCCTCGGTCGCAGCGGTGAGCCCGCGGTTGCCGTCGGTGTCCCGGTCGTTGTCGGCAGCGATGACGATGCGCGCGTCGGCACCGAGCTTGTTCCGAAGGACCTGGGCCACGGGCTTGAGGTTTCCGCAGTTGAAGGCGACGGCAACGGCGTGGCCGGTGATCTCGTGGATGGTGGCGGCGGTTGCGTATCCCTCGCAGATGACCATGGTCTCGCCAGGCTTACCGATCGGTAGGTAACCTCCCCTTACCTCCATGCCCTTCTGGAATAGCTTGGTCCCGTCGGGCGCGATGCGCTGGAGCCCGCGTCGGGTCCCATCGGGACCGTACACGGGGACAATGAGCTGGTCGCCATCCTGTCGAATGCCGTAGGCCCGGACTGTCTTGGCCTGCAAGTAGGAGTGCTCGGGCTCGGCCGGAGCGGCGTTCGCCCATTCTCGCTCCGCTCGCTCCCGTGCTTCGGCGTGTTGCTCCCTTTGCTCCTCGTCCAGGCGGCGCTTGGTCTCCTCGACCTTCCGACGGAACTCCCCACGCTCGGCGCTGGTCATGGTGCCGCTCGCCTTCGAGCACCACTTCTTCCAGACGCCGGTGCGCCAACTTCCGAAGGCCCCCGCTGGCGGGTCGTCCGAGTACAGGACGTACCATCCGTTTAGGCTCCCGGGCTTGTCGCCCTCGACTTGGACGCGGTGCAGTTGGCCGTCCGCGACGATCTCGTCCGGCGTGGGTACGCCGGCTTCCCGCATCGCCTCGCGGAACGTCGCGACGACATCGGCGACCGTAGAGGTATGGGCGCTCATGTCGCGTGGCCAGGGTCGGACGTCGACGAGACCTCGCGCTCGGCCACCCAGAGCGCCACCGCGCTAGGCCGGTAGCGCACCATCCGTGCCGACGCGCGAACAAACCGCGGCCCGCAGCCGCGGAGGCGCCAGTCCTCGAGAGTTCTCCTGGAAACCCCCAGCATCTCAGCGAGCTGCCGCGTGTCCAGGAGGTGCTGCCCGAAGTGCTCGGTAGTCACCGTGTCCATACGGCGATGCTACGTACCTGTGGCGCGCAGTAGCTTACTTGGTGCGCACGGACGCGCTCGGATGCAGCCGCTCTTCTTGGCGGGCTCGGGTTACGTAGCGCCGGAACGTCTCGAAGGTGATGGAGCGTTCATGCTCCTCCACTCTCCGAGTGTTGATTCGTCGGACCTCGCGCTGTACGACCTTCTCGCCATCGCGGTAAACGTCGGCGTCGTCATCCTCCGCACCTGGAATCATCTCCCACAGCTCCCGCGTCGTCGCGTCCGGGTGACCGGCCACCAGGTGGCCCATCAGTTCCTGCAGCGCGCTCAGGTGTTTCGGGGCCGCACCGCCGCGCTGGCGACCTCGCTGCCGCTCGAACCCCTCCTGCACGACGACGTGCAAGCTGCCCGGTTCGACGCGATACCCCACGCCCGAAAGCGCTTTCCCCTCGAGGATCGACGCACGGAGATCCGCGAGCCGTACCCGGAACGTGTGGATACAACCATCAGGCTGTTGGCACTCGCCCATCGCCGTCGCACCTTCAGGGAAGTCACCTGCCTTGACTTGCTCGCCTGTGTATTGGGTGTTGAGCGTCAGCTTTGAGGGGGCGCTGGGCGAGCGGACAGCTGCGCTCATCGCCGCCCCCGCGTAACCGGCAGCATAGCGCCTCCTTCGCCGGCCATTGCCGCCGCCATCCTCCCGGCTACCTTGTCAGCTGCTTGTCGCAGCGCGGACATGTCGACGTGCAGATACGCATTCAGCGTCGAGTCGCGGGTCAGCGCACGGCCAGTCAGTGCCCCCGCCAGACCCGGCGCAATCGAGAACGCCACGGACTCAAAGGTGTGGCGCAGACAGTGCGCGTCTGCGTCAGCGATCCCCGCAGCTTCGTAAATTCGTCGACGCGGTTTGTCCAAACCGACAAACGGCTGCGAGGGGATGCGGGGCGACGCGACCACCGGGGCTTCGGGATTGACTTCCTCGGGTCTCATCGTGCGCAGCAGTTCGATTGTCGCTACTCCAAGCGGAAGGGTTCTCGGCGCGCCACCTTTGCTGCCGGAGCCGCCACCGTTCGCGGCCAGCTCGTAGGTACCCGCATCAAGGTCCACGTCAGACCATCGCAACCCCTCGCGAGGACCCCGGCGGGCCTTCGTGTGATGCCCCAGCAGCTCGCTCTTGCGCATGCCGGTCAGCGCGAGCAACCGCAAAGACAGCGATGCTGCCGGATCTACGTCGCACGTCACTGTCATGCCACCTTCGGTAGTCCTCGCGACTGTCCCGGACCCCTCGACGTCGTGGAGCACCTTCCCCAGACTCGCGAGTTCGTCGAGTGTCAGTGCACGCCGCCGCTTCGGCGGCTTGCTGTACCGCTTGACAGCTGAGGCCACGTTCACTTGGACCAGCCCCTCGCTGATCGCATGCTCAAGTATGGCGTGCACGACGGTCCGTACGTGATCGGCTGTCGCGGCCTTGTCGGAGAGCCGTCTGTGAAGGCGGCGGACGTCTTGAACAGTGACGTCGACGACCTTGCTACGCTTCATGGCTGGTGGTACGTGCCGGTTCCAGAGTTGCAGGGCCGATTCCCACCCGGATAACCGACCTCTCTTCGCGCCCGCCTCCGCTCTTGCCTTGAGGTCATCCAGGTACCGGGAAGCAACGTCGGCGAGCGTGTCCCCTTCACGTTCGAGACGCCTGCGATCAGCGGGATCCTCGCCGACCGCGATCGAATAGAGCTCTCGCTTCGCCAGCTTGCGCGCCTGGTCAACGGTCAGCGGCCCATGCCTTCCGAGAGTTACGCGACGCTTCCGGCCTCCGTGCCGATACTCCACGATGTAAGACTTGGCGCCGCCAGCCGACACCCGCACGCCGAAACCCGTCACATCGTCGTCGTAGAAGATCGTCTGGTTGCCAGTCCCGGTATGCGCGGCCCGGTCAACGACCGTCTTTGTAAGCCTCGCCTTCGGCACCTTGACCCCCTTTCTTCCCCACGGTCTGTGTGCGTACCCGTGTATCGGCGGACGCGGACATGACGGGCCGGAGATCGCTCGTGTAGCCAATGTGTAGCCACGCGACCCCGTTTCACGCCGTAGACGAGCGTACCACGTGCGGCAGAGGAATCGCGAAATCAACCGGTACTGCTTGGGATTTCAGCGACAATCAGTGGCGGGGCCGACGGGATTTGAACCCGCGATCTCCGGCTTGACAGGCCGGCGTGTTAACCAGGCTACACCACGGCCCCGCCCAAACGACGGTCTGCTGCGCCGCCGCCGGCGGCGAAAAAAATGGTGGGCGGTACCGGACTCGAACCAGTGACCCCCTGCTTGTAAGGCAGGTGCTCTCCCAGCTGAGCTAACCGCCCACACCGGTCGGATTCTAGCATAAGCAGCGAACAGCAAAGCCCAGCCGGCTGGGTCTCTGGCACCGCATAAACACGAGTCAGCGGCGTAGCAGCCGCTTCATCTCACGGACCGCTCGGGTAAGACCGACAAAGGTGGCACGCGCCACAATATTGTGGCCGATGTTGAGCTCGGCAATCTGTGGAACCTGCACGACGGCACCGACATTGCGGTACGTAAGGCCATGCCCGGCGGCGACCCGCAGGCCACTGTCGCTGGCGTGCCTGGCGATCGCCGCGGCCTTCTCCAGCATGCTGAGCGTCACCGCTGCGTCGCGTGCTTTACTGGCATCGGCATAGGCTGCCGTATTGATCTCGATCTGCTGTGCGCCGAGCTCCACGGCCGCGTCGACCTGCCGAAGATCCGGATCGATGAAGATTGCCACATCGATCCCGCCCGCTTGCAGCGCCTGCACCGTGTCGCGAAATCGTGGCGGGTCACCGGCAATGTCTAGGCCGCCCTCAGTGGTGATCTCATCGTCGCGCTCCGGCACCAGCGACACGTTGTGCGGCCGATACCGCAGCGCGAGCTCCAGCATCTCATCGGTCGACGCCATCTCGACGTTCAGATGAGTCTTGACCGTTGCGGCGAGCAACTCGACATCCCGCTCGCTGATATGACGCCGGTCGCTACGAAGATGCACCGTGATGCCATCGGCGCCACCCAACTCAGCCAAGACCGCCGCTTGGACAGGATCAGGCTCCGGGGCACGGCGCGCCTGCCGGACGGTGGCAATATGGTCGATGTTGACGCCGAGAAACATCGAGTCTGGCATGGGACGGCTACCTCATCGAAGCGGGTGGGGCGCTGCGCCGGCCCCGCGGGCTCAGGCCGACGCTTCGAGCGCGCTTACGATATCACTGGCCAAGCTGGCGATCTGGCCGGCATCCTCGCCCTCCACCATCACGCGGGCCATGAGCTGCGTGCCCGAGTAGCGCACCAAGACTCTCCCCCGATCACCGAGGCTCGACTCGGCGTCGCGGATCGCCGAGAGAACAGCGGAGAGCTCTTCGAACGGTCGGCGCTCAGCCACATCGACGTTCTTCAGCACCTGAGGCAACCGCTGCATGGATGCAGCCAGCTCACCGAGAGATTGATCCGTGTCGCGCATAACGCGCAGCACTTGCAGCGCGGTGATCAGCCCATCGGCGGTACTGTTGAAGTCGAGAAACACGGTGTGCCCGGACTGCTCACCGCCGATGCAGTAGCCACCTTCGCGCATCTGTGCGACGACGTGCCGATCGCCAACGTCGGTCCGTTCCACTGTCACATCGATCTCGCGCATCGCCAGATCGAGGCCCAGGTTACTCATGACTGTCGCCACCACGGTATCGTGCCGCAGCTCGCCCTTGTGCTTCCACGCTCGGGCACAAATGGCCAATACATGGTCGCCATCGACCAGATTGCCGTCGCTGTCGACCAGCACGCACCGATCGGCGTCGCCGTCGAGGCATATGCCTACATCGGCTTCGCCCTCGCGTACCCGCGCTGCCGCCGCCTCGGCGTGCATCGAGCCGACTCCATCGTTGATGTTCGTGCCGCTCGGTGCGGTGCCCAGGGCAATCACCTCTGCGCCGAGCTCCGCCATCACATCCGGGCCCACCCGATAGGCTGCCCCATGCGCGGCATCTACGACCACGCGCAGGCCGTCCAGCGTGAAGCCACGCGGCAACGTTCCCTTGAGGAACTCCAGGTAGCGACCCGCCACGTCGTCAATGCGAAACGCCTTGCCGACCGAGTCGGCCGTGGGCCGGACGTCATCTATGCGGCCGGTGAACGTAAGCTCTTCGATCTCCCGCTCGAGCCTGTCGGGTAGCTTGAACCCATCGCGGTTGAAGAACTTGATGCCGTTGTCCATGTATGGGTTATGAGAAGCCGAGATCACGATGCCGGCATCGGCACGCAGCGTCCGTGTGGCAAAGGCGATCCCCGGCGTCGGCAGTGGCCCCACGAGGATGGCGTCGACACCCATCGAGCAGATGCCGGCCACCAGCGCACTCTCGAGCATGTAGCCCGACAGCCGGGTGTCCTTGCCGATGAGGATGCGGGGGCGATGGGTACCGCCGCGAAACACATGCGCCGCCGAGCGACCCAATCGAACGGCTGTCTCCACGTTCATCGGCTCGATGTTCGCGACGCCGCGGACGCCATCGGTCCCGAACAGACGCGCATCCACGGCCCGCTTGCCGAACTCCGTCATGAAGATGCCGCCGGCTGATCGTAGACGTGGACGTCGATACGGCTCTGCGGTGTGATTGCCATGATCTCGATGCGATCTGACAACGAGGTATCCGCGAACTCGATCTGTGGCTCCACTCGGTAGTCCTCCGCCCGGGGCGCCAGATCACTGGCGTCCAGGCGCGCGACAATATCGGCTGGACCGAGAGCATCCAGTAACGACGGTGGGCCACGCAGCACTATCCCGATCTCCCCTGGGTTCACCACAACCCTGTATTCGTCCGCGACGATCTCGACTGTGATGCCGTCGAGTCGGCGAGGCACAGCCGACTCACTGATGACGATCGTCATGGTCACTCGATCACGCTCGTCGACGGTGACCAACGGATCATCGGTCAGCACCGCTACCTCGCGGGTAACCGGCTCGCGCCGACCGGCAACGTTGACGATCTCTGTGGAAAGGCTCGTGAGCTCCGCGACACGCGAGGCCGGTCCGGTGACCGAGACGGTCGCGGGCTCGACGATCTTGTCGCCAATGTCGAAACCGGTCGCGGGACTCCCTTCCACTACGGCGTTGATGGGGAGGTCGACACGTACCTTCTCGTCGAGCTGAATGCGAAGTCGGGGCGGGTCGATTCGCTCAACCGACACGCCGAACGGACGGTCGATGTCGCTGGCATCCAGCGTAATCACGTTGTCACCAACGACCGCGCCAAACATGTCGATTTGCGGGGAGAGCTGACCTGGGGTGAGATCGCGGGTGCGTGCCGGCATGCCACGGACGGTCACCTCGACGGTGAGGGCGGCGGGGTCGAGGAGCGCCAGATCGGACGGGATGTTCTGCAGCTGCACCGGCACGCTGCTGACGATGTGCGGCACATCCGCGTCGGGCACGACGCTCCACAAGCCCAACGCCAGCGCCAGTGAGACCAGCTTGAGCGGGAGATTGTCGAATGGTCGTAGGTTCGCCCATGCGGCGCTGATGGGGTTCATTCGTGTACCGCCTGCGGAGCTCCGTCCTGTCCCACCGGATGCTCCGACGATACCGCCGAGTCCTCAGTCTCCTGCTCGTCGGCCGCCTCCACCATCAGCAGTTCGCGCAGCCGACGGCTCAGCGACGCGGCGTCGAGCCGTCGAGTGATCTTGCCGCTGACCGCGAGCGACAGGCTGCCCGTCTCCTCTGAGACGACCAGAGCCACCGCGTCGGTCTCCTCCGAGATGCCGATCGCCGCACGGTGACGCGAACCCAGATCGCGCGATAATCGCGGGTTGGAGGTCAACGGCAGAAAACACGATGCAGCCGCGATTCGGTCGCTGCGTACGATCACTGCGCCATCGTGCAGCGAAGTGGCCGGATGGAAGATCGAAAACAAGAGATCGTAGGAAATCTTGGCATCGAGCGTAATGCCCTGATCGATGTAGTTCTGTAGGCCGACGGCACGCTCGAAGACGATAATTGCGCCACGCCGATCGGCGGCCATCGCCGTCGCGGCACTGACGATGTCATCAAACGGCTCTGTCGGAATCACCGTCGTCAGCCCGCGCAGCGCCGCAGTGCGGCCGAGGTGCGCCAACCCGCGCCGGAGCTCTGATTGGAAGAGCACGATCAGGGCGAGGACGATGTAGGTGAACACATTCGACAGCAGCCACACGACCGTGCTCAGCTGCAGCAGGTTGGCCAGGGTGTAGGCGACGAAGACCAGTACCAGCCCCACCACTACGCGGACGGCCCTGGTGCCCTGGATCAGGATCAGAATCCGGTAGAGCACGTACGCCACCAACAGCACGTCGACAACGTGACGTAATTCGAACTGGCTCAGGAAATCCATCCCGCGCCCTCTGACCGGATAGCTGCCGCAACTGCTACGACTCGGCGCATCACGCCGACATCGTGGACTCTGAGGATATGGGCTCCGTAGAGCACCGCGGCCGCAGCGGCCGCAGCGGTGCCTTCCAGACGCTCCTCCGTAGGCAAATCTAACACGACGCCAACGAAGGATTTTCGCGAAGGGCCAACCAGCAGCGGGCGACCCAGAGAGCGTAGCGCGGCCGTGTGACGCAGAATCGTCAGGCTGTGCTCGGCACGCTTGGCGAACCCGATGCCGGGATCGAGGACGATCGCGTCGTCAGATACTCCTGCGCTGCGGGCGCGTGCCATCGCTTCACGCAGCTCACGTGCCACCTCGGCCACGACGTCCTGATAGTTGGCATGCGCCACCATGTTGTCCGGCTTACCGCGCGCATGCATGAGCACCAGCGGCACGTCGGCCTCGGCAACCACTGCCGCGAGCTCCGGGTCATGGCGAAGACCGCTCACGTCGTTAACCAGGCCGGCGCCAGCCTCGATGGCAACGCGGGCCACCGCGGCATGGCGCGTATCGACCGAGATCGGGACCTCCACTTTCCCGGCCAACGCTTCGATCACCGGCAGCACCCGCTCAATCTCCTCCGCCGAATCGACCGGGGCGCTTCCGGGACGGGTCGATTCGCCGCCCACGTCGAGGATGTCGGCACCCTCCTCGACCATGCGCAGCCCTTCTTCGACGGCATCGGCGCCCTGTCGTCGGCTGCCGGGGTAGAACGAGTCTGGCGTGCAGTTGACGATCCCCATCAGCAGCGGCCGCGGGCCACATTCCAGAATCTTCCCCCTGCAGCGGAGCGTGAAATCACGCCGGTGATAGGCGCGGAGCGCCGCGACAATCTCCTCGGCGATCCGCAGCAAGTCGGACGGGGCGGCGAGCAGCTGGCTGCGCAAAGCTTCGACCTGTTGCATCCCCAGGGCGATGTGCGCCACCCCACCGGCGTGCTCCGCTGGCTGGCAGCGTCCGCCGACCAGACCGACGGCACGTTGGAGCGACTCCAGCGCCACTTCCCCCACGCCCTCCAGCCGAAGGATATAGCTGCCCAGCGCTACCCCGAGCCGGTCCGACTCCGGACTACCGGCCGGCACCTCAGGAAGTGGATCGAAGCCCTTCAGAACGACGACGTTGTGTGGTGACGGCTGCCCGCCAGTACGTCGTGGCCGGGCCGATGCGGCCCCGGCCGAGGGAATCACCCGGTGAACCCTTCCGCTGGCTGCACGGGGATTCCGATCGCCGGTTCTTCGTCGGCGGCGTCGTCCGACTCGGGCTCGCTGCGCACGGGAACCGGGGGGCCGTCGCTGGGACCGTTATCCGGCAGCGGTCGGCCTTCGATGAGCGCCGTGACGTCCTCTGCGTCCAGCACCTCGCGGGTCAGCAACGCCTTGGCGATGGAGTGCAAATGCTCCAGATTATCGGTGAGCAGCTTGGTGGTCTCGACGTGGCCTTCGTCGACGATGCGCTTGATCTCTTCATCGATGATGCGCGCCGTGCCTTCGGAGTACTCGTTCTGTTGGGCGAAATCGCGACCGAGAAAGACCTCCCCGTTACCGCTACGGAACGTCAAGGGGCCGACTCGGTCGCTCATGCCCCACTCAGTGACCATCCGGCGGGCCAGCTCGGTCACGCGGTCGAGGTCGTTGCCTGCGCCAGTGGTCTTCTCCTCGAGGACGATCTCCTCGGCAATGCGTCCCCCGAGGAGCACGTTCACCTGCGTCTCGAGGTAGCTGAGGCTGTAGTTGTGGCGATCATCCAGGGGCATCTGCTGGGTGACGCCCAGTGCCCGACCACGCGGAATGATGGTCACCTTGTGCAGCGGATCAGCATTGGGCTGTAGGAAGGCGACCAATGCGTGGCCCGCCTCGTGGTAGGCCGTGATGCGCTTTTCCGCGTCGGAGATGATCATGCTGCGGCGCTCGGCGCCCATGAGCACCTTGTCCTTGGCGTACTCGAAATCGTCCATCATGACCTTGTCGCGGTCGTGACGCGCCGCTACGAGTGCCGCCTCGTTCACCAGGTTCTCGAGATCGGCACCGCTGAATCCAGGCGTGCTGCGAGCGACCACCGACAGGTCGACGTTGGCGTCCAGAGGAATGTGCCGACTATGGACCTTGAGGATGCCCTCGCGGCCACGGATATCTGGCCGATCGATGATGACGCGTCGGTCGAAACGCCCGGGTCGCAGCAGCGCCGGATCGAGCACGTCGGGCCGGTTGGTCGCCGCCATCAGGATGACGCCCTCGTTGCTGACAAAGCCGTCCATCTCGACCAGCAGCTGGTTCAGCGTCTGCTCGCGCTCATCATGGCCGCCGCCCAGACCCGCACCGCGATGACGGCCCACGGCGTCGATCTCGTCGATGAAGATAATGCAGGGTGCGTTCTTCTTTCCCTGCTCGAACAGGTCTCGCACGCGCGAGGCGCCGACGCCGACGAACATCTCCACGAAGTCGGAGCCGGAAATGGAAAAGAACGGAACGCTCGCCTCGCCGGCCACGGCACGACCCATCAACGTCTTACCGGTGCCCGGCGGGCCGATCAACAACACGCCCTTGGGGATGCGTCCGCCGAGACGCTGGAACTTCTGCGGCTCGCGCAGGAACTCGATGATCTCAGAGAGCTCTTCCTTGGCCTCGTCGGCCCCGGCGACATCCTTGAACGTGACCTTCTTTTGCTGGTTCGACGAGAGGCGCGCACGGCTCTTGCCAAACGCCAGGGCGCGATTACCGCCACTCTGCATCTGGCGCATGAAGAAGATCCAGACGCCGATGAGAATGAGCATCGGAGCCCACGAGATCAACGCGGCAATGTAGGGGCTCTGGTTGGAGGCTTCCACATCCATGCCGACGCCGTGCTCGCGTAGCAGATCGACCAGCCCGTCCCAGCCTTCGGGTCTGACACTGGTGAATGGGCGTCCGCTCTCGGCGAGCTCACCATCGATCGTCGCGCCGGTGATCTTCACTCGCGCCACGTCGCCGCTTTCGACGCGGTCGAGGAAGTCCGAGAAGGGGATCTCGGTGTCGGGCAAGGCCGACTCGTTGAACACGTTGTAGACCACGATGGCGATGGCAATCACCACCAGCCACAGTGCTACCTGCTTGATCCCGGCGCCCGCATTCATGATGCTCTCAGAGTACACCAACACGAACGAGCCCAGCTAGCTTGTTCGAGCACGGCTCAGACCCCGTCGGCGGACGTCAAACGGCGATTCTGCAACGGCATCAAGCGCAGTCGAGCCCCCTCGACCCGGGCCCGAACACCCGGTAGGTCACGCGCTGACTCCACTCCGGGGAGCAGCCGATCGACGATTGCCTCCACATGCGCCAAGTGCACGCCGCGTAGCCCACCGCGAACCTCCGCGAGCGCCCTCCGAAGCACCCGCGTGGCCAGCGCGCGCGGCAAGGTGCGCAGAACGCTCACATCGAGCGCCGTCGCCCCCGGATGGGGATCGTCGAGTTGTGCCCGTGCCAGCGCTTCATCCACCAGGCCCTCGAGCCAGTCGTTGTCTTGATCGAGTAGCTCGGCGGCCCGTCCGATGCGATCCACGGCGCCTGGCAACGCCTGTTCGAGAGCGGGTAGCACGATGTTGCGTACGCGATTTCTGGTGAAGCGGCTATCCGCGTTCGAAGGATCCTCGCGCCACGCGACGTCGCGGCCCTGCGCGTAGCGGCGCAGCCTCTCGCGGCGCACGCCGAGCAGAGGTCGCACCAGCAGCAGCCCGCCGACGCGGTTGCGCCACCGCATTCCCGCCAACCCGCGGCGTCCGGAGCCGCGTGCCAGGTTCATGATGAGGGTCTCGACCCGATCATCGAGCGTGTGGCCCAAGGCCACGCCGTCGGCGCCGGTTCGCCCGACAACCTCGGCCAGGAACCGATGCCGGGCATCGCGCAGTCGCTCCTCCAGGCCCCCGGCGACGGAGTCGGGATCTTCCAGGCGCCCCGTCTCACAGGCAACGCCGTAGCGTCGGGCGAGATCCCGAACGTGATGCTCGTCGGCCTCCGAGTCGATGCCTCGGAGGTCGTGGTTCAGGTGAGCCAGTGCGACGGTCATCTCGAAACGAGGTCCCAGCTGGACCATCATTTCAGCGAGCGCAACCGAGTCACCACCGCCACTACACGCCACCACCAGGTGGCGAACTCCGCGAAGCAAACCTCGGTGCTCGATGGCCTCGACAACCGCATCGAGCAACGCCGTTTCAGGCTCCGACATCAATCGACTCGCTCCGCTTCACGGCGACCCGGCGGCGCACCGCGTTGCGTGGCTGGGAGACACCGCGCCTGGCGTCGCAAAGACGAATGCCGGCCGCCAGCGCCCCGGCTAAGAAAGAGTGGCGGTGGAGGGACTTGAACCCCCGACTCGGCGGATATGAGCCGCCTGCTCTGCCGACTGAGCTACACCGCCAGGCGTGGCGCGCAGTACGCGGGACCGACCGGCCCGGACCCTGTCGCGGTGGGCCCTTCCGGCGTTCGATGGTAGGTGTCGCACCTCGCCATGTCAAAGCAAATTCGAGGCAGGAAGGCGCCGCAGCGGCGACCGCACGGACCTCCGCTGCAAGGTCCCGGCCGGGCCTGTCCAGCGGGCATTATTTTGGGTTTGCCCACGCTTTCGCCGGCCTGCCAAACTCATCGAAGTCACACTCCGATACCGGCCCAAGCTGGACCTCGCCGCGGCATCCGAGTCGCGGTCGCGGTACCTGGCTCGACACCTGAGAGTTCCGAGATGCGCAAGAACGCGCCGGCAATCTGCATGATCGGCCTACTCGCCCTAGTCGGGCTCGGGTGCGTCGAACACCAAGGACAGCTTGGTGTATTCCTGACCGCCGCCAACGCCGGAACCACGTTGGCGATCAGCCCCCAACAGGTAACCGTCGAGATCGTCGGCGTCGACGTGCTCGACAGTGAGTCAGGCAACTTCGTCACCTTGTCAGCCGGGAGCCAGCTCTACGAGATTCTCGGGCTCGACGGCAATCAGCAGCTGCTGGCGCTAGCCGACCGCCTCGACGAGGGCACCTACCAGCAGATCCGCCTGCGCTTCTCCGAGGTCAACAGCACGGTGGTCAACGCCGGCGGCCGACGTGAGAAGCTCAAGATCGATCCGGAGGCGGTCACCGTCGGGATCCCGTTCACCGTGCAAACCGACGGCAGCACCCAGGTCATCATCGCTCTGGATATCGACCAGAGCCTGTCGCAAAAAAGCAACGGCAGGTGGGTATTGCGGCCGGTGTTGCGCCCGGGCGCCAACTAGGTCAAACGACCCGCAGTCGCTGAGTCGAATCGGCGTCAGCTAGCCGCGCTCGCTCCGAGTCCGGCCCCGGCGTCCTCGCCATCCTCGTCGTACCAGATCTGCCCTTCCGAGGCAGCAACCACCACCGCCGCCGAAGCATCGCCGGTAACGTTGGTCGCGGTTCGCAGCATGTCGATGATGCGATCTACGCCCAGAATCAGCGCGATGCCCTCCAATGGCAGTCCGAGCTGCTCCAGTACCATCGCCAGGGTGATCAAGCCCACGCCCGGCACCCCGGCGGCACCGATCGAGGCCACCGTAGCCATCAGCACGATGGTCAGCTGTCCCCCGATACCGAGCTCGAAACCGTACACCTGAGCGATAAACATCGCGGCAACGCCCTGATAGAGCGCCGTACCGTCCATATTGACGGTAGCGCCGAGGGGCAGCACGAAGGCGGCAACCTGCTCCGACACTCCGAGCTTGGTGACCGTACGGTCCATCGTCACGGGCAGTGCCGCACTGCTGGACGACGTCGAGAACGCCACCAACTGAGCCGGTCGGATGCCGGCGAAGAAGCGCCTGACCGGAACCTTGGCGAGCCATCTGACGGCGGTCGAGTAGACGAGGGTGACATGCACTATCAAGCCAACCACGACGCAGGCGGTGTATAGCGCCAGCACGCGTAGAACCTCGATCCCGAACTGTCCGACCGCAGCCGCCATGAGCGCCAGCACCCCGATGGGGGCGAGCCGCATGACGAGGTGCACAATCTGGATCATCGCCTCGCTGATGCCGTCGAAAAACACCAGGACAGACTCTCGGTGCGACTTCTTTGGAATGAGCGTCAACGCCAGGCCGAAGAGAATGGCGAAGAAGATGATCTGCAGCATGTTGCCCTCAGCCAGCGCCGCGATCGGGTTGGTCGGTATGATCCCGAGCAGCGTGTCTGTCACACTCGGACTCTCGCGCAGCCTCTCCGCCGATCCCTGGGCCTGTCCCCCGAAGCTCGCGAGCAGTCGTTCCTGGGCCCCGGCTTCGATCCCACCGCCGGGCTGGACGATGTTGGCCAGCACGAGCCCGATGCAGATCGCGATGGCGGTCGTGCACAGGTAATACGCCATGGTCTTGCCGCCGATTCGTCCGAGCTTCTTCGGATCACCGACGGTAGCCGTGCCCACCAGCAGCGATGAGAACACCAACGGCACGACGACGAGGCGTATCAATCGCAAGAACAGATCGCCAATCGGTCGGAGTATCGTCGCGCCCTCGCCGAGCAGCGCACCTGCAAGAACCCCGAGCAGCATGCCGACAGCGATCTGGGTCGGGAGAGAAAGCCGTCTCATGAGCGTGTCCTGCTGAGGGAGCGCCCTGTGGCCTCCGGGCTGCGCAAGACTAACAGGTGACACCACGACGGTGGTCGACGCAGAAAAGCTCCGGATGACGTTCAGTCACCCGGAGCAAAAGCGTGTGTGTCGAGAGATTCAGGAAGCCTTGGCGCGGCCCCGAGATTGCTTGCGCGCCGCGATGCAATCATCGAGGGCTGTCTCGACGTCCGGTTGCACGATCTCTTCCGAGCGACCCTGCACCATCGCAATCTCGGAGATGATCAGATGCTTGGCCTTGTCGTACATGCGCTTCTCGCGATACGAGAGCGCCTTGCCCTGTGACAGGTGCTGGAGGTTCTTGAGAACGTCGGCCATTGCGAAAAGATGGCCCGATCGCATTTTCTCTGCGTTCTCCTTATACCGACCCTTCCAATTGCTGTGGGTCTCGAAGTCGGGGTCGCGCAGATGCTTGAATAGCCTCCTGATCTGCGTCTTGCCGAAGATCTTGCGCAGCCCTACCGACTTGGAGTTGCCCACCGGCACCATCACCGTAGTCTCGTTCGCGAACAGCAGCAGGTGATAGAAGTCTTGGTCGAGCCCGGAGACCTGGGTACGCTTGACGTCCTCGATGATCCCCACGCCATGGTTCGGATAGACGACATAGTCGCCGACTTCAAAGCGCAAAGGGCTCTCCTGATTTCGTTAGGTAGGCAGCTGCAGACTGATCGGAATCTGCTTATTTTATCCGAAAATAAGGCAAAACTCAAGGCGCTGATCGGCCCGCAGAGCCCTTTGCGGCGGGCGATTTCTCGATTCGGCGACCCGGGGCGGCGCCGCGCGGGAGCCGGTTGACAAGCGCCGCCATGCGACCATAATCATTGGCGGTTCGGGCGATCCTCATGGCCGCGCGGAGCGCGCTTGCGGTGTCCGGCGATAACAATCAGGCAATACCGCTTCGCAACTTGGCTCGCCCGTCAGGGCGCCGGTAACACCGATGTGCAGCGCAGCCCCGACTGCACACTGGGCGGGAGGCTTACTGGTCGGCTTCCGAAGCCAAGCGCGGGACGGTGTGAACGTGGCGAAAGGGGCAGACCTCGTTCCGAGCCTTGATTGGCCGGTGCCAACGGTCGCACTGCGGGGAGGCTGTTCGCGGGGATCGCCCGTTCCATTGTTGGCGACCGACTGTTGGCGACCAACGGGCCACTATTGGCGCAGCGCTTGGCTGGCGCTGGTGCTGGCAGCAACCCGTGAATCAGCGCTCGCTCGCAGGCTCACGGAGGCCGCGATGATCTCGACGGCGGCGGTACGAATCGATGCCGCCAGGTCGTCGATCTCCCTGGCCAGGGCGTCGCGATCACCACCGCGGATGGCACGTCGCACCCCAGGTAGCACCTCAGCGGCATACAGATCACCTGCGGACGGGGCGTAGAAGAGGTTCTTGATCCAGGGGCGAGCCACCAGCCCACCGGACCGTGTAAATGCCCTCTCGACCCGCAGCAAGTGATCGTTGACGCGTTGCATTCCTACCGGAGCCTGACCCTCCGACGCACGCTGTAGCACGTGCCGCGTGTTTGCCTCCAACTCCCCTGCAGCAGCGGCCAGGCGTCCGAGCGCTCGCCAAGCGAGCTCGGTACCGGCGGCACCGGCATTTTCCCCGGGTCTCCCAAGGGCAGCGTCGACGTTTCCCAACGCCGTAGCCAGCTCAGCGGCCTGGTCACGGTAATCGAATGGCAGCACGTCGGCGTTTGCCAGACGCCAGCTGAGGATGGCCGCCAGAGCGGCCACAGCACGATGCTGGCGGTAGCCTGGATCGGCAAATCGGTCGACGAACGCGTTGGTGTCGTAGGCTGAGTGGTATACGCCCGAGCTTCCCGAGAACCCGAGCCCGAGGGTTGGAACTCCCAGCACCGACGCGAACGTCGCATCGTCGGAACCGCCCGCCGGTAGCAACACGCGCGGCTCGCCGCTAGGCAACACTGCGGCGCGACGCCGCCATGCCTCGTAGACGCTGGTCTGCGGCAACGTCGGGTCGGCGACGGCTCGTGTCGCGTCGCGTATGAGCGTGCGCAAGGAGGGTGATGCGGTGGCGGAGAAATAGGGCCCCCCGACAACCCCGTCGAGGTTGATGTAGGCCACCGCCGAGCTACGAAGCTGCTCAGAATGGGCCTCGGTCCACTCGGTAGAACCGATCAGCCCCCATTCCTCGGCGTCCCAAGCAGCGAACAGAACACTTCGCTGTGGCGGCCATCCCGCCGAGCCCAACTCGGCCAGCACCCGGGCGGCTTCCAGCATCGCTACCGTGCCCGAGAGATTGTCCACCGCCCCGGTCGTCCAGGAATCGTAGTGGGCACCGAGGATCACCCACTCTTCTGGCCGCTCGCGTCCGTGAAGTGTCCCGACGACATTACGAACCGTCCGTATCGCAGTGTCATCGAGCTCGACGCGCACCCGCGCCCTGACGTCGACTCCCCCGACGTGGTAGCGAAACGGCAGGGCCCCCTGCCAACCGGTCGGGGCTTCGGTACCGCGCAAAGGTCTCAGAAGCTCCGCCGCCGATCCGTACCCGAGCGCCACCACGGGAATCGACGGCAGGGGCGAGGTGGATGCGTCGGAACTAACTGTGCCGGCGCCGGAGGAAGCCGGCCGCCCCGGCGTGTTCGGATCGCCAGGCGGCCCAATGCGTACCGAGCCACGCTGGATGCCGGTCCACGGACGAAACGGTCCCCGCGGATATACGTCGCCGCGGAAGTAGCCGTCGTCGAAGGGATCTGAGTACAGCACCACGGCCGCCGCACCGGCCGCCTCGGCATTGTGAACCTTGGCGCCGCGAAACACGTCGCCGTACCGCATCACCACAATCTTGCCAGCGGGATCGACGTGCAGCGCGCGGAGGGCGGCGAAGTCGGATGCTCGTCCGTAGTTGGCATAGACGACGCCCGCCTCGACGTCGCCGGCAGCGGAGTATGCCGCCACCGCCGGGTACTGATCCGAGGTACTGGCCGTGTCAGCGGCCACAGGTTCCTCTTCCAGCTGCAAGGTCAGCGGCGATGGCGCCAGGCGATCTACTCGCGCCGAGCTCGCATGCGGCAGCAGCACGTCATACTCGTGCAGCGCGACGTCGAGCCCCCAACTGGCCATGAGATCGGCGATCTCGGCGGCGGCGCGAGCCGCAGCAGGTGTACCCGCTACCCTGGCCTCGCTGCCGAGCTGCTGAGCCAGCGCCCGCATACGGTCGGCATCGGGGGCGGCCGCGAGGCGCTACTCGCGTTCGATTGCCGCGCCCCAAGGAGCCCGGAAGCCGCGCGGGCCTTCCAAAGCGGGGACCTCACCGCGTCCTGGTAATGCACACAACAACATCGCCACCGCCAACCAACCGCGGAAGGCTATGCGTGGCAAACTGAAGCGAGGATTTCGTCGGCCGGTCAACAGCATCGGGGGAGACTAGAGTTACTGACCGCCAAACTCAAAGGCGCGCGGCCACGGCTGACCGCGGCAGTCGCGCGACTTGGAAAACGTACAATTGTCGACACTGTCCGTTTTGACGTCGATATACGGTCGCCGGGAGGGCCGCCGCCGCCAGACCGCGTCGCGCCTAGCCCGTCACCAGGGGCCTTGGCGCCCCTACAGGGGAAACCGACCGCCGGCACGACGATTGCACACTATGTTTGGGTCGAGGTTGATGGGTTCACTCGACACCGAGCACCGCAGCGCGAGGGGTGTCCCCGATTGGAGGATGGTCGCAATGGGCAATGCTTGGCTTCAAAGGCTCGACCGCGTTCGCCAGCACCTCGCCAGCAACTGGCAGGCGGCGGCACTCTGCTCGCTGATGATGCTGGTCCCGGCGGTCGCCTTGGCAACCCCCGACGACGAGCCTAGCGGCCGAACGCAGGGGCCTGACTTCCGGTTCAGCTCACCCAGCAACACGTTCGGGATCCGCGGCGGCTACGCCTTCAACCGCGCCGAAGGCGAGATCTTCGATTTCTTGACCGAAGATCTGACGCTCGAGCCGTCCGACTTCGACGCTGGCATCATCGCGTTCGATTTCGGAATGCGGCTGACGGATCAGATCGACCTGGTGTTCGGGCTGGAGTACAGCCGCACGAGCAGGGTCTCCGAGTACCGGGACTTCGTCGACGAGGACGACATTCCGATCGTGCAGGAAACCACTCTCACTCAGGTACCGTTGACTTTGAGTCTGAAGTGGTACCTGGGGTCGCGCGGCCAACGGGTTGGCCAGTACGCTTGGGTCCCCCGCACCGTCGTCCCCTATATCGGAGCCGGCGGTGGCTTCACCTGGTACGAGTTGGAGCAGGTTGGTGAGTTCGTCGACTTTCGTGACTTCGCCATCTTCGAGGACACCTTCACCTCAGACGGCTTTACCGCCGCTGCCCACGCCTTCGCCGGCGTGGACATCAAGCTCACGCCTTCGATCGGTTTGGTTATCGATGCTCGATACCAGTGGGCGAAGGCCGATCTCAAAGACAGCTTTGTCGGCTTCGCGCCGATCGATTTGACCGGGTTGCACGCCACCGCAGGTGTGGCGTTCAAGTTCTAAGGGAGGGGTCATGCGGAACAAGGGACGATCGCAACGAATGCTACGCGGTTGGTTGTGTGCTACCGGCGCCGTGTTGATGGCCCTCGCGCCCGCCGCCGTGGTGGCGCAGGAAGGGCCGAGCGCGCCGGCCGACGCGTGGGGCGCGTGGAGCGGCTGCTGGAAGCTGATCAACGGCTTGGGCGACAACGGCACCGAGACCGCCGACGGCGAACGCATGGTGTGCCTCGAGCGCGGGCCCGAGCCTCGAACAGCGGTCGTCACGACGTTGATCGATGGCGAGTTGGCCGACACACGTACCGTCCACGGCGATGGCGCCAGCCGACCGGTTGACGACGGGAGCTGTACCGGCACCGAGCGTACGCAGTTCTCCGCCGACGGCCACCGACTGTTCAACCTCGCCTCGTTGCAATGTGAAGACGGCCTCGGACGCCAGGCGTCGGGGATGTCACTGTTGGCGACGCCAACCCGTTGGGTTGACGTGCAGGTAATCGACGCCGAGGGCGAGCGTGAGGTCCTCGTGCGGCGCTATCGGCGCGTCGCAGACCAGACCGGGCGGAGCGCGACGCGCTTCGGTCTCGATTCCTACGCCATGGCCAGGGCGGGCAGTCAAAGCAGCGCTCCATCGCCGTTCGATGCGGACGACGTGATCGAGGCAGTCGGCATCGTCGACACCGCCGCGGTCGAGGCTGCGTTGATCGAATCCAACGCCGGCTTCGAGATGGACTCGGCGCTGTTGATGCGGCTGGCAGAAGCGGACGTTCCGGCGCCCGTGATCGATGTAATGGTGGCGCTGTCGTTCCCCGACTACTTCCTCGTCGATGGTGAAGAAAACACCGAAGAGGGTAGGCGGCGACGCTCCGGCTACTATCCGGTGTACGGCTACGGCTACTGGAGTCCGGCGTTCGCGCCGTTCGGCTTCGGCTCCTACTACGGGTACGGCTACGGGTATGGGTATGGGTATGGCTATGGTTACTACCCGGGCGGCTCGCAGTTCCACCCGAGGCCCAACGTGGGTCGTCACGGCGGACGCCTCATCGCCGGCCGCGGGTACGCCCGTGTCGGATTGAGCAGCAACGCTCCTGGCGGGTTTCGCAAGCTATTCGGCGGGAGCGGCAGGCGATCGGGTGGCTCGATGGGCGGTGGTCGCTCCGGCGGCTCGAAAGGCTCCGTCAGTCCAGGCGGTCGCAGCCGTGGCAGCTCGAGCACTGGCCGCACGGCCAAGCCACGGGGTCAAAGCAAGTAGGGCCGCCGCCGGCCAGCACACTGCCGCCGCGTTCGGCTAGCTTCCGAGGCGTAGCCGTGGCCCGTCGTCGGTCTGTTGCACGCGGACGCTAGCATCGCCGCGCAGCAATGCCAGTAGTTGGTCGCCGACATGCTCGCGCCGCCAGCCCTGGAGCACCGGAATGCCGTGATCCTCGGCGTCGCCGGCAATCTCCTGGCGCACCAGCCGCTCCAGGTCAGCGCGCTTGGCGAGCAATCGCGGGGCCAAGTCCAGCTCAGCGGCACGCGTGCGCACCACAGCATCCAGCAGCGAGGCCAGAATCTCTACCGTTCGCATGCCACCACGGGGACGCGGCGTGCTGACGTCCGGCCAGGTGGCTGGGTCCGACTCCAGAGCCTCGCGAACAAACGCCAGAATCGTCGACGCGGATCGCTGCGCCTCGCGCGGATGCAGCCCCCGCAGCCGCTCGACCTGGCCCTGCTTCTTCGGGGCTCGCCTGGCGATCTCGATCAGCACGCGGTCGGCGACCACGCGCTGCCGCGGAATGTCTCGACTCACAGCCTTGCGCTCCCGCCAAGCCGCGGCGCGACCAAGGATCACCGCGCCGCGCCGGGTCAACGATCGGGCACCGGACACTCGACGCCACATTTCGTCGGGATCGGGACTGGCGTTGACGCCGCGCATCACCCTGGAGAGCTCCTCCTCTACCCAGTGTTGCCGACCGCGTTCCGCCAGCTGTGCACGCATCGTCTCAGCGCACCCGAGCAAGTAGCGCACATCGTCGAGCGCGTATTGAACCTGGTCGTCCGACAACGGCCGCCGCGTCCAGTCGGTGTACGCCTCGGACCGCTTCAGCGTGACCCGTGCTAGCCGCTCGACGAGCTTGGAATGACCGATGCTGTCGCCGTATCCCAGGAACGCTGCGGCCACCTGGGTGTCGAAGTGGCTGGATGGTAGCCGGCCGGCAAGCCGCTGGACGATCTCCAGGTCCTGCCCGGCCGCATGCAACACGAGCTCCGGGCCTGCAGTGAGCACACTCCACAGCGGTCCGAGATCATCGACGGCCAGGGGATCGACGACCGCCAGCAGGCCAGGAGCCGCTAGCTGTATGAGGCAAAGCCTCGGATAGTAGGTACGCTCGCGGATGAACTCCGTATCGATTGCCAGCGGGCTGACACCCTGGATCCGCTCGACGAGCTGCTCCAGCGAGCGATCATCGCGAATATAAAGGGAGTCGGTCATGGCACCATTGCGCCCCGGCAGCGGCAGACAGGTGATTGTAGCGGAAGGGGTCGCCGACAAGCCCGGCAATCACCGCAGGCCTATCCGTGTAGACTCCGGAGCGGCGGCTCACTGAATGCCTCCGCACGCCGCAATGGTCTGTCTCGGCTCGTCGACCGCGCTGAGGCCGCGCACCCCACACGAGATGACGACTTCGTCGAGTATGGCGCTCGAGAACACCGGCACCGGCAAGCTCGAACGCTTTCTGGGAGCCTACGATCGAGGCATCGCCGGGCCCACGGTCGTGATCGCCGCGGTAGTTCACGGCAACGAGCCTGCCGGCGTCGTGGCGTTCCAAAATGTCCTTGCACGCCTGCAGGCCGACAACGTGTCGCTACGCGGCCGATTCGTCGGATTGGCCGGCAATCTGGCTGCCTACGAGCGTGGCCAGCGCTTCGTCGAGGAGGACTTCAACCGCATCTGGTCGGAGGCGCGCGTCGCGCGACTGAGGGCGGCTGGCTGGAGAGCCCGGACCGTCGACGAGTCGCAACAGCGCGAGCTGTTGGCCGCGCTCGAGGCGGAGTTGGGGCGTGCCGTTGGGCCGGTCTTCTTCCTCGATCTGCACACCAGCTCCGCTCCAGGTCAGCCGTTCGTCTGCATTGGCGACACCATTCGCAATCGCCGCTTCGCCGAGGGGTTCCCGGTGCCGGTAATCCTCGGCCTCGAGGAGCAGGTTGACGGCGCCCTGCTGGAGTACGTGAACAACCTCGGCCACGTCACCGTGGGGGTCGAGGCGGGCCAACACGATCAGCAGCAATCGATCGCCTATCACGAGGCGTTCCTGACCCTGGCCCTCATCAACGCAGGCTGCCTGGCGCGCACCGCAGCCACCGACTTCGGCCGTCACTTCAAAGTGCTGCGCGAGGCCGCTGGTAGCCTTCCGCCGGTGCTAGAAGTACGCCATCGCCACGCCATCGCAGTAGGCGATGGCTTCCGAATGCACCGCGGCTACGCCAACTTCACCACCGTGAGTGCTGACGAGGTGGTGGCGTGCGACGACACCGGTGAGATCCGCCTCGGGGCCGAGGCTCGTATGCTCCTGCCTCTGTATCAAGGGCTCGGCAATGACGGCTTCTTCCTGGTGCGGGAGGTGCGACCGATCTGGCTCCGGTTGTCGGCATGGCTGCGGTACCTGCGGCTCGACCGCATCGCCCCCTTGCTGCCCGGCGTGCGGCGCGACCCGGATCATGTCGAGACGCTGATCGTCAATCGACGGGTGGCCCGATGGCTCACCGTCGAGATATTCCACCTGTTCGGGTTTCGCAAGGAGCGCGCCGGCGGCGAGGTGCTGCACTTTTCCCGCAGGCGCGAGTAAACGCACCCGTCGAGCGACGCGACACACACCTCCCCGGGGCGACGAATCGGTAGCCCGTGCGATTCCTACGGAGATCGGGAACCATCACCGACGTGAATGTCGGGCCACTGATCGTTGCCGCTGTAGTGGGTCAACCGCACAGCCGTTTCCCATGGCTCGCCTACCCGCCAGGCAAAGATCTCGTAGTCGGCGCGATCATGCTCGTGGGCCCCGGTCGACGCCGCCCAGACCATCCAAGAACCGTCGTCCGACAGCGCCGGAAAGTACTCGTGGCTAAAGGGGCCCGGCAGGTCCATGAACACCTCCGCGGACGACGCGTCGGCCGGTCCACGCATGACACGTGTACCGCCGGTGCCGTTGGGATCCATCCACAGCAGCTCGCGCGTCCCCGGCACCCATGTCGTCTGGCAGGTCTGCCCTTGGGTGAGGCGGCCATAGGTGGGTGAGCCTACCGTCGTGGTGACGGCACCGTAGCCAGTGATCGCCAACGCCAACGTCTTGCCGTCGGGATGCAGCTCCGGGTCCCAGTACTGGCGACCGCTGAACCACCGGTCGACGTTGAGCAGCAGGGTCTCCTCGCCGGCTTCAAGATCGTGGCGATAGACGCCCCGACCGCGATGAAACACGACGGCAGCCCCGTTGTCGGCCCAGGTCGGGTGATACCCATCGGTGATCCGCTGCTCCTCGCCACTATCGAGGTCCAGCACGTACACGTCCCACGACTCCTTCTCGCGGAACGAGACCCACTCGCGCTGGCTGCGCATGAAGACGATGCGGTCTCCGTCGGGCGAGAACCGCGAGCCAAAGTCGACGTGCGGATGGTCGGTCAATCGACGCGCCTGTAGATCCACCAGATCGAGCAAGTAAAGGTCGTGGTTGCCGGAGCGGTTCGACGACCACACGATCCGCGCATCGAGCTCCCCAGCCAAGGCCCGCAGCGCGTCTCTCTCACGCTTGCGTAGGGCTTTCAGCCGGCCCTTCTGCGGCGGTATCAGGCGCGTGGCCAAACGCGTCGAAAGCTCGGTGACATCGTGCCAACGCCCGGTGCCGAGCAGCACACCGGCGCCGATCACAGCGGCGCCAACCGCCAACGCCATGGATCTCTTGCACGGCAACTTCATCGTGATGCTCCGTAGAGACCACGGTAGCATCCGATCCCCGGCCGTCTCACGTCCGTCCGGCAATCACCTCGGCAATCGTTCAGCCGGCAACCTCTGAGAGCGCCGTGTATTCCAGGCCGGTCAGTGCTGGTACCCCTGGGGCGCGGCTATCTCGGTCGGCGGAGTGGCGCCGGGAGCCGGAGGATACGTCATGTTCTGATCGCCAAGTGGGTGATGGTACAGATACATGACGGCCATGGCATCGACGGGCGCGTCGCTCTGGTTGTCGTAGACCGACTCGATCTCATAGGTGTGGTCCGGGTACATCACGAACCCGGTGTCGCTCGAATACACCGGGATCCGTGAAATCTGTGCATGGTCCAGATCGGAGTCGTACTCGGCCTGTGTTTCCCACAGCACACGACCGTCGGTCAGATCGGTGAGCTTCACGGAGCTGCCGTAGTTGTGCACGTGCACAACGCCGTAGTGAACGCGCGTCGGCCCGGGCACCAGCTTGGCGTGCCGTTGGCGAATGGCCTGCCTGCCCGGAGGCACCATCCAGTGTCCGGTCTTGCCGTGCGCGGTGGGTGGAAGCTCGCTGGCCGCGAGGGGTTCGCCGGTGAGCACCGTCACCCCTCGATGAGGTAGCACGGTGACGCTGGCTCGGTACAGCTTGTCGACGCTCTCGGTTGCGTTCGGCGCGCTGGCCGAAACGTAGTCAATCAGAAAGCGCAGGTTCACTTCGGCGCTAAGATCACGATCGTGGTTGTTGAGCACCATGCCTAGCAGCGACACGTCGCGCCAGGGCTCCTCGAGGTCACCGATGATCTGCTGCAGGGGAATACCGAACCCGCTTGGCAGCTGCAACGCCGGAATCACCGGGGGTGGAGCACCGGAGGGCGCGGCACCGGCTGGCGCCAGGGCAAACACGATGAGCAGCAAGACAGTCAGCGCAGCTGACGCACGAAGAGTCACGTTGGGCATTCGAATAGCTTCCTGGGCGACGTTCAAATGGGAGATTGGAACTCTGAAAGCCTAATAGAGACCCCTAGATAAGTTCAAGATGTCGGGATAATCGAACGCATATTTCAGTATCTATTGATAATCATAGATATGTATTCCTATCTCATCATGATCGGATATTAGCTCTCCGAACGTCCAGAACGGACGGACGGCGCACAAAGGCCGCGTGTGTTCGAGGGAGCCCGAGCTCCGTGCGCCCCAGCAATCGCGCCGCGGCTCTAGCCCTCCGGCAGGAGCGACACCAGCACGTAGTTGTCGAGATCGAAGTAGAGCGCCGCCGATTCGCGCACGATCTCCGGCGTGATGTCCTCCAGGGTCTCCTCGTACTCGAGGATCTCCTGGGGATCCTTGTCGTGTCGATAGGTGTTCACCAGCTGCCCGAGCCAGAAGCCGTTTTCTTTGAGCGACAGCTCATACTGCCGGCGGAACCCCTCGCGCACGTTGAGCAACTCCTGCTCCTCGGGTGCTGCAGCGCGAATCCGCTCGATCTCCTCGAATACCACGCCGGTGAGCTCTTCGGCGCGCTCCGGATCGGACCCGAAGGTGATCGAGATCGAGTAGCTCTCGATCGGACGATTGTCCGCCGAGGCCTCGACTCGCACACCGTAGGTACCACCGAGCTCTTCACGCATGACCTCGCGCAGACGCGTCTGCAACACCTCGGCCAGGGCGCCGAGAGCGTTCTCTTCTGGGCTCTCGTACTCCAGCCCGCCGGAGAACACCACCGAGGTCAGGCTCTTGGGCTCGACTCCGCGCCGCACCTCCTTGCGAACCACCCCCTCGGGTGGAACCACGCCCTCGTCTCGCCAGGTCTCGTCGCGATCAATGCTCGGAAGGCTCGCCAGGTACGTGGCTACCAGCGGACGCAGCACGTCGACGTCGATGTTGCCGACGAAGACAAACGTGAAGTCGGAGGCGTCGGCAAACCGGTCCATGTAGAAGTCGAAAGACTTGCCTAGATCCATCTCGTTGAGCAGCTCGACGTTTATCGGGCGGCGGCGCGGATGATCCTGACTGAGCGTGCGCTGCAGTGTCTCCTGAAAGGCAATCTCCGGGCTGACGTCGCGATTCGCCAGCGAGGCACGCATCTGTTCCTGGATCAGGTTGAAGATGCCGTCGTCGGCGCGCGGCTCCGTGAACGTCAGGTAGGTGAGTTGCAGCAGCGACTCGATGTCACGCGGCGACGCCGAGCCCCCTACGCCCTCCTCGAGGGGGCCGACGAACGGACGCACGTTGACCACCTTGTCGGACATCATGTTGGTGATCTGTCGTGCGCTCAGCCCGCCAAAGCCGCTGGCGGCTACCACTTGAACTGCGCTCGAGGCGGCCACCCAGTCCTCATCATCGGCCAGCGACGTGCCTCCGGGACTGAAACCGCGAAAGAGGATCTGGTCCTGCCGGAAATCGGTGGGTTTGAGGATCACACGAGCCCCGTTGGAAAGCTCCCATACGGTCAGGTCGAGCTCCGGAACCGTCGACTCCTCGATGATCTCGCCAGGCTCGGGAGTACGGTCAAGTAGCGGACGGTCGGTGGTCGTGTCGACGTAGCGCCGTAGGCGCCCGCTGTCGGCTCGATCGATCGCCGCAAGCAGCTCGTCCTCCGTGGGGAGCTCGAGACCCTCCTTTTCCGGAGCGGTGACCAGTACCACGCGGTTGTTCTCGCGCAACCAGCGCTCCCCCACAGCGTTTACGTCTTCGAGCGTGATGTCCGGCATGAATCGCTGATAGAGCGCCCACTCGTAGTCGATGCCCGGAGTCGACTCGCCCTCGAGGAAGGCACGCGTGAACTCTTCGGCAAACTGGGTGGAGTCCTGGTCCTCCCGCTCGGTGTAGATGCGCTCGAACATTCGCAACAACTGTGTCTTGTCGCGATCCAGCTCGGATTGCGTGAACCCGAAGCGAGCGACCCGTTCGAGCTCTCGGAACGCCGCCTCGAGCCCTTCGGCAACGCGGCCGTCGGGGGTGGCAGCACCCAACACGAACGCCTCGGCCGTCGGAATGAAGATGTCCTGGCTGGCCCGTGCTCCGAGGTACGGCGGATTGGGTTGCTGTGCCTGCTCGGTGAGCCGGCGATTAAACATGCGGCTGAACAGTCCCTCCACCATGCTGCGACGATAGGAGCCGTGGTACGCTTGCCGGCGCAGCGGTTGGAGCTGAAAGAACTCCACGATCGAGTTCGTCGCCTCCTTGTCGGTGACGATCGAGAACTGCGTCCCTTCGTGGTCCGGCAGCGTCGTATAGGCGCGCTCGCGGCCGTTCTCAGCACGCGGAATCCCACTGAAGTGCTGCTCGATCTTGGCCCTTACCGTTTCCGTATCGATATCGCCCACGACGATCACACCCATCAGGTCGGGGCGGTACCAGTCGCGATAGAAGCGCCGCGCGGCCTCGTACGGGAAGCTCTCGAGCACCTCCACCTTGCCAATCGGCAGACGCTCCGTATAGCGCGAGTCGGCAAACAGAACGGGCAGCTGACGATCCCGAACTCGCGAGCCGGCTCCCAGCCCGAGGCGCCATTCCTCGATCACCACGCCACGCTCCTTGTCGATCTCCTCGTCGTCGAACGAGAGATCGTGCGACCAGTCCTCGAGAATCTGGAACGCGGTATCGATGATGTCCTGGCGATCGGTCGGGATCTGCAAGAAGTAGATCGTCTCGTCGAAGGAGGTGGAAGCGTTGACGTGGGCGCCGAAGCGCATCCCGAACGACTCCAGCGCCTTCACCAGATCCATCTTCGGGAAGTTCTTGGTGCCGTTGAACGCCATGTGCTCGACGAAATGGGCCAGTCCGAGCTGGTCGTCGTCTTCCTGCAACGAGCCCACCCGCACCACCAACCGCAGCTCGGCGCGCTTCTCGGGATAGCTGTTCTCGCGGATCCAGTAGCGCAGCCCGTTTTCAAGCTCGCCCACGGTGATCAACGGATCGAGAGGCATTGGCGCCTCGAGCGGCGCCGTTGCACCACTGGCAGGATCGGCGATTACCGGCGGCGGCGTCAGCGGGATTGGGCCCTGTGCCAGCACTGGAAGCGGAATCGAAACGACCAGGAGGGCCGTAACGGAGAGCCAGAGAGTCGAGCGAGTCGGGTTCACGAGCGAGCTTCCTCTATCGGTTTCGGGAGCGCCTCTGAGATTCATCCGGGGAGTCCATCTATACATGATCGACTACTGGACACGGCCGGTCTAGTGATTGGGCGCGGAGGGGTGCCTTCAGACGGCCCAACCCGCGCCGCCTCGCCGTCTATTAGGCACGGCATGCGATACGAAAACGCGACTCAGGCGGGTCGCTGGCGCCGCATGCTGGCAAACGACAGCCCGGCGATCGCGTAGATCACCAGCCCGACTATGAGTGCGGCTCGGAACCCGTAGTTCACCGAGACCAAAACGCTGCCGAGACCGCCAACCACCGTGAACAGCCCGTTCACCCCCCATCCCCAGGCGACTGCGGCGCGCGACAGATCCTGGACGGCCAGCACGCCGAGCGGGAACGGCATTCCCATGAAGAACGAGATTGGAAACACCATGACCGCAGCCGCCACCAACCGAGCGCCAATCGGCATCGCCAGCAGCGCGTCGGTGACCGGAGCATAGGCCAGCAGAAAGACCGCTCCGGTGAGCAAGACTCCCACGAACGGCCACCACCAATTCGCCGCATCGGGAGTGATCTCCAAACGGTCAGATGCCAGGCTGCCTAGCCCCGCCCCCAGCAGTACCGTAAACAGCACCACCGAGTAGGTGTAGAGCGGGTAGCCGACGAAGTGCATCAGCAGCTGGATCAACACCAACTCCACCAGGATAAAGCCGGCTCCGAGGCTGGCGAAATAGATCAGCGAAGCCCCCCAGCCAGGCCATCGTTGCCGTGCAACCGGCGACAGCGCCAACGGCGCCACGACGAACACACCGGCAAACACCAACGACACGAAACCAGTAACCCACAGATGGATGACATCGAGGGGCACCCCACCACCCTGGTCGCGCGCGACGTTGAGAAACCATGCAACCGCCTCCGGCACGAAGCGCTCGGGATCTGCGTGCAGCTCCTCCCACCCGCGGCGCAGGAACTTGAAGTAGGGCCTGTTGTCAGTAGTCGGCGCTACCCGATAGGGCACCCGATCGATGATCTCGTCGGGGAGCTCGCCGCTGAAGAACTCCGGCGACAAGAAGCCGCTTCGCGGCCGCAGCGGGTTCTCCTCGAGCTTGAATACTTGTATCTCTACGCCCTCGCGCAGACCCAGGAACCTACGCGCCTCGACCAGGTCATCGCGAGTGAAGGGGCTCATCTTGACAAGCACCGTCGGCAACGTGTCGTCATCTTGCATGGTGCGCGACGTGACCAGCACGTGGGCCCTGAAATCGTCGCGCCCCATCCACTTCCAGGCCAGCGCCGCCGTGGAGACGATGCGCGGGTAGGTATGGTGGTTGATCTGCAGGATGCCGTCGTCGGACAGATGATCGAAGTAGTCGACAAAGGCGTCGGCCGTAAGCAGGTAGGTGGGATCGAGCGCCCCGGCCCCGGCGGCCACCGAAGACGATGAGTGGTTGCTGAAGATCTGGATGATGTCGTAGATACGATCACGCGAGCGGATGAAGCCACGTCCCTCGCCGCGCACGCTGTTGACGCGTGGATCATTGAAGATTCCGCCGTTGAAGTCGGCGTAGTCGTTCTTGCCCAGCGCTACCACCGCGCCAACCATCTCGATGGCGTCGATCTGTCCCGCTCCGTAGGCCAGCGCTCCCTTGACCTCCTGCCCCGCGGCGCTGCCGATCACCAGCACTTGCTGATCGGTGTCGCGCTTCATGTAGTGCGCCAGCAATACCGAACGGGTCCAGAAGTGGGTCTTGAAGAAGCCCTCGGCGTTGGCCTGAACGCCGCGATCGAGGCGCCGGCGGAAATCCGCCCAGTTGCCGTTGAACGGGTACAGGAAGCTACTCTGGCTGCCGCCGTCGTAGATGATGTTCTTGACGCCACGGAAGTGGATCACCTCGACCTTCGATACCGGATCCCAGCGCACGTATTCGTTATTGCCCAGGGTGCGCGCCTCGGCTAGCCCACGGTCGACCTTGTGCTCCACGAAGGACAGGTAGCCGGACGACAGCAGCGGAATGGCCAACATCACCACGGCATAAACGGCAGCGATGATCAGCGCCCGCCGTGTTCCGGTAAACGCAGCAGCTGCCAGAGCCAGAACTCCTGAAACAACCAGGAGCAACCCGGCGGGCCCGAGGATCGGAATCAGCGGGATGATCGCCACGCAGCCGACAGCGGCGCCGGCCAGATCCCAGAAGTACAGCCGCTGAATGACCTCGGCCCACGCCGAGAACGCCCGGGCCAGCACCAGGCCGCACAGTACGAACGGAATGGTGATAACGGCGTACATCGCCAGGAACCAAATGCCCTGTCCGACCGGGTCCGAGGCAATAGCCTCGAAGCGGAACGGAATGGCATTGAGCAACGGTCGAATCAGCAGCAACGATGCGGCCATCAACGCAGTCAGGCGGGCCAGCCGAGCCGACGGATCAGCGCCGGCGGGCAGCGGGCGCAACGTCGTGTAAATGCCCGCCAGGCCGAACGCGAACACGGCGCCGGTAATGACCATGTACGCCAGGTTGGGGTACAGGATCACATCGAAGATACGCGTCAGCAGCAGCTCGACCGTGAGCGTCGAGCCAGCAACCAGACAGATAGCGACCGGAATTCTGCGCACGTATACCGAGGATTAGAGGTGCTGCAAGGGAGGGTGCCCGCGATTATCGCACCGGCACTTTCGAGGTGCTAGCAAGCTCAATCGACTCCAGAATCGTCTTGAAGCGAGGATCGTCACGAATCGGGGCCAAATCACCGTCGTGCTCGATCCAGTCTCGATGCGCATAGCCGAAGCGTATCGAATCTTCCAGCCGGGCGAGCGCTTCGTCGATCTGCCCCGCCTGCGCCAGCAGACAGGCCACCGCGTAGTGGGTTGCGGCGTCCCCGGCTCCGAGCTCCAGCGCCCGCTCGGCCCACTCCAGCGCAGCCTGGCGCTCGCCAAGCTGAAAGAGGCAGCGAGCACCCACCGAGTAGGCCCGGCCGTCGCCCGGCTGCAGGGCCAGCTGCCGCTCGGCGCGCCGCACGGCGCGGCGAGCGCTGGCGACCTCCCGGGACGGATCCTGCAAATCACGATACACCTGGCTGAGCAGCGCCGGAGCCTGGAAATCCTCCGACCGCAATGCGCCGGCCACCTCGAACTCGCGCGCCGCAAGCTCCAGGCGCCCGCGCGCGAATGCCGCCCGCGCGCGTGAGTGGCGCGCCTCGAACGAATCCGGATCCAGCTCGATCGCAGTGGCGAACGCCCGGTGCGCTTCGTCGTGCCGTTGCGACAGCGATAGCGCCAGACCGAGGGCAGCATGCCCCTCGGCAAGCCGCGGATCACTGCGCACCGCCTGCTCCGCCGCAGCAATCGCCTCGTCCAGCACGCCCCGATCGCCTCCGGCGTGCATGTAGAGATACGAGCCGGCATCGGCGAGGCCACTGTGCGCCGGTGCGTAGTCGGGGTCGCGCGCCACAGCACGACTGAACATGTCGCGCGCCAGCGCGACCTCCCGCGTCGTACCCCGATACAGCAAGCTGCGTCCCCGTAGATAGTAATCGTAGGCCTCGAAGTCGGGCGGTTGGCTGAGCGGCGGGCGGGTGCCGAGAACGCCCTGTAGCGCCTCGAGGACACTTCTGGTGATCTCGTCCTCGAGCGCGAATACTTCCTCGACGTCGCCTTCGAACCGCTGCGACCACAGATCCGAGTCGTCGGCTACGTCGATCAGGCGAGTGACAATTCGCAGCCGATCCTTCGCCCTGCGTACCGAGCCCTCGAGCACCGTCTCCACACCCAGCCGTCGGCCGATATCCCCGACGTCGCGGTCGGTGCTACGAAAACGGAAGGTCGAGGTGCGTGAAGCCACCCGCAGATCGGGCACGTCGGCCAACCCGTCGAGGATCCCCTCGGCGATGCCCTCGGAGAAATGTCGCTGATCGCCACCCGGGCTCAGATCGACGAACGGCACCACTGCCACCGACCGCCCGGCACCCTCGCCGCGCCGCAGGCGCGCCAACGCCGCGGCGACCTCTGCAACTTGCTGCGGTCGGTCTGTCGGATCCTTGGCAAGACAGCTATCCACGAGGTCGGAGAGCACTCGCGGCACCAGTGGCTTGCGCGACGATACGGAGCGCGGCTGCTGCGTGGTAATCGAGGCCGCGAGCTCACGTAACGTCGGCCCTTGAAACGGCCTTTCGCCGGTCAACGTCTCGTAGAAAACAACGCCGAGCGAAAAGATGTCCGAGCGATGATCGACCGCCTGACCGAGCACTTGCTCGGGTGACATGTAGGCAGGTGTGCCGGCGACCGCCCCATCGTTGGTGGTGAGCTCGGCAAGTGCCGTCGAATCGACCGCAGGTTCGACACTGCGATCGTCCCAGACGAGCGGCATCACTCCGTGGTGTACTGCCAGCCCGAGATCCAACAGCTTCACACGCCCGGCGCGGCTGACCATCACGTGCGCTGTCTTCAGATCGCGATGCACGAGCCCGGCCCCGTGTGCCGCGGTGAGTCCGTCGGCAAGCCGAATGGCCAGCTGAAGGAACTCCTGCACCGGCATCCCGCGCTCGGGGATCAGGCGATCGAGGCTGTCGCCCTCAACCAACTCCATGGCCAGGAAGTGCACCTCGCCCACCTGCTCGACTGCGTAGACCGTAACGATATTCGGGTGGTTGATCGCCGCCATGGCACGCGCCTCGCGCCCCACCCGGGTGACGTCCTCCGCAGAGCCAGCGATACGTTCCGCCAGGAACTTCAGCGCCACCGACCGTTCCAGTCGGGTGTCTAACGCACGGTAGACCTCGCCCATGCGGCCTTCGCCAAGCTTGCGCTCGATGCGATAGGCACCCACGAGTTCCCCGATCTCCGGCATGCGCTCCTCCAAGCGTCGCCGCCGCGAACCGAGCTCGACGCGCTACGCGCGGTTCGCGGCAACAGTCAGGGTTCCACCGTGACCGATCGATTCGACCTCCGAAGAGCTCACACCTCCGAGCAGCTAGCTCAGGCGGTGGCAATACGTCGGGAAGTCTTCACCGACGAGCAAGGAATTCCGGAGGATGTGGACGACGATGGCAGAGATCTCGGCAGCCTGCATCTCCTCGTAAGCCTCGGTTCAACTCCGGTAGCCACCGGTCGCGTCTGCGTGGAGGGTAGCGAAGCGACCCTCGCCCGGATCGCAGTCCGATCGGACTACCGCGGGCAAGGCATAGGTCGACGTATCGTACGGCGGCTCGAGGCATTGGCCCGGCAGGCCGGCGCCGTCAGGTTCGTGCTCCACCCACACGCGTCCCTCGAAAGTTTCTATCGCGAGCTCGGCTACCGCAAGACGGCCACGGCCGGAATGGTGGGCAAACACCGACTGATTGAGATGAGGAAGTATCGCCGCAGCAATACGCCCAGGCTCGGGGACTGCTGAATGGCGCCCTGCCCAGCCTGCGGCTATTCTTGGGCACAGCGATGCGGTGACCACCTTGGGATCGTGCCGACGACCAATCGCCGTTCCAAGCCGAACGCCAGGCGTTCGCAAGTGGTCCTGAGCAACCCTTGAACGGCTAGCGAGTCATCGATCAAGGGATGTAGCCGAGGTGGCGGAATTGGCAGACGCGCCGGACTCAAAATCCGGTGGGCTTACGCTCGTGAGGGTTCGAGTCCCTCCCTCGGTACTTGAAAACAAAGGACTTACGCGGCGGCGCGGGTTCGAGTTGTGGTCTCATACGGGCTGATTGTCCCTATTCTGTCCCTGTCACGGGCCTCGGGCCGGCACTGTCAACTTAACCACGCGAGCCTTTCGCTTGATGAGTCCCGCAGCCGGAGAGCGGGTTCTCAGGGAGCGGTGGCTTGCTGCCAAGCCATCATGGATCGGGCGCGCAGCAGCCGGTAGTTTGTTGCTCGCAAGCGGTGCCGTCCAAGTCGGAAGAGGTTGAGAACCACACCCTGCACGGCCAAGAAACGTTGAGTCTGTCCCGCTGACTTGAACCGCCGCATCTGCCGTTCCCGTTGTCGCGTCGGCTGATGGGAGACCTCTGCTCGGTTGTTCGCGTAGCGCCTGGTGACATGCTCCACCGATACCATCACATCCCTGTGCGCGGCCCCGTAACTTCCGAGCTTGTCGGTGATCAACCATCGCGGTTCGCTCTCCTGCCCCTTCAGCAACTTCCGAAAGAACCGCCTGGCAGCGCGGGCATTGCGGCGCCGCTGCACCAAGATGTCGATCACATCACCGTCTTGATCGACCGCTCGCCAAAGGTAATGGCGCCTGCCGCGGATGCTCACGAAGACTTCGTCCAGGAACCAAGTGTCACCCAGACGACCCTGCCGCCGACGTAGCTTCCGGGCGTAGTCAGGGCCGAACTTCCCACACCACCGCCGAATCGTCTCGTAGGTGACTTCGACCCCGCGCTCGGCCAGGAGATCCTCAACGTCTCGGAAGCTCAGACAGAAGCGGTGGTACAACCATACGGCGTGGCTGACGATCTCGACTGGGAAACGGTGTCTGCGATAGTGGCCCGCGGCGGTGCTCATGACCCCACTCTGCCAGCATCGCCGTTAAGTTGACAATGCCCCCAGCACGCCTCATGTGCTGGTGCTAGAAAAGCAAGTTCCTATTCTTTTGATCACCTACGAAACCCAGGATGACCACTTCGAGACCGCATTGATGTCGAGTGAATACGAGAGGACCTTTCAGCTCGAGGACAGGCTCCTCAAGTGGCAGGGGCTCCTTACCTTCAAGAGCGACCTGAAGAACTTTTACTACACTTATACGCGTCGGCTCTTCGAGAACGACCAGTTGATCCGCGAGAAGACGTGGAATGAGGTGATCGAGCGCGACCACCAGTAGCTTGGCTCACGTGCCTGGGCAGTTAGCCGGTGACGGACATGCTAGTTCTGTGGGGCGCACGGTTGCGGGAGAAGAAGGAGAGATCGATCTCGCGGCCGCTATACGGCAGTCGAACGCGCACGGGGTCCTCGTCGTGGTCCTGGCCATTCTCGACCCGATCGATCAGGTCCGCCATCAGGTAGCCGATCGGTGCGCCTCCCTTGAACCAGCCGCCACTGGTTCCCATTGCCAGGTAGAAGCCATCGAGGTCACTGCGGTCGAAGATCGGGTACCAGTCGTCGGTGGTCGTATCGTAGAGGGCGCCGAAACCATCGGCGGGCCCCTTGCGCAGCGCGGGGATCCGCTTCATCAGCCGCATGACCTGCGCGTCGAACTGCGCGCCGCTGGGCTCGTCATGAACCCGATCCGCATCATCCACGTACTCGTGCGGATCACACTCGGGGTCCTCGGATCCGATGAGAATCCTGTTCGGCGGCACGGGACGGCAGTAGGAGCCGCTGTCTGCGTCACTCAACACCGGGAGCTTTGACAGATCGAATCCGGGCGGTGCGGGAATGAAGCTCACCTCGTGCCGAATCGGCCGGACCGTCAGCGGGATCTCGACGCCGGCCATGCGATTCACGAAAGAGGAGTGGGGACCCGCGGCGTTGACGACGATCGGCGCCTCGATCACGTCTCCGCTCTCGAGTCGCACGCCGCGCACGCGATCGCCCCGCCGAAGGATCCCTACTGCGGTTACTCGGGTGCGGATCGTCACGCCCCGCGTCATCGCAGCGTGTGCGATGTTGTGGACCGACAGGGCGGGATCGGGCACGTATCCGGATTCGGTCTCGAAGATCCCGCCTTCAACGGTGGTCTCGCTGTCGCACTCGAAGAAAGCCGGATCGTCGGGGCGCCGCACAGGCGACATCTTGCTGAGGTCGAGGAAGGGATACGTTTTTCGGAGCTGTTCCGGTGTCAGCACTTCGTGCAGAACGCCGACCTGCTCCATCAGCGAAATGATCTTCTTCGGGATGTCCCAGCCCGGCTTCATCAGGTAGAGCCCGCCGACCTGGCGGTACTCGCAGAGTCCGAGCGGATCCCGTGCGCCCAGATGATCCGCCCAGTTCTGCCAGTAGCGAATCGACTCGTTTCCCAGCGTAACGCCCGGCTCCGTGGAATAGTGGGTCCGGACGATTCCACAGCACCAGGCGGTCGAGCCCTGTCCCACCTCGCGCAGCTTCTCGACGACGCAGACGTTCAACTTCTTGCGCCGGGTCAGCTCCAATGCGATGGAGCAGCCCAGGATGCCCCCTCCGATGATGACTGCATCGAACGTATCGGTGGATGTCTGTCTACGGTCTGAGTTCGTCATACGGAGCTCACAAGATGTAGTCCTCACTCGACTCGTCGGAAGATATCAAAACAGATTCTGGCGACCGCACGCCTACCGGCGCTGGTAGCGAACCTCACCCCCGATAATCGTGTAGTCCACCCGGACCGTGGGGATCTCGTCCTCGGGTATCGTGAGGATATCCTGCGACAGCACCGTGATATCGGCGAGCTTGCCAGGCGTGATCGACCCCTTGAGATGCTCCTCGAAAGCGGCATAGGCGTTGTTGATCGTGTAGGAGCGCAGGGCTTCCATTCTGGTCATCGACTGTTCCGGGTGGAAGAACTCGCCATTGGACATCTTTCGAGCCACTGAAGCGTAGAAACTGGGGAGGGGGTCAACGTCCTCCACCGGGGCGTCGGTACCGTTGGTGACGACGGCGCCCGAATCGATGAGGCTCCGCCACACATAGGAGATCTCGCCGGCTCGCTTCTCGCCGAGTCGCAGAGATAACCAGGGGCCGTCCGAGGTGCAGCCGATGCTCTGCATCGAGGCGATCACCCCGAGCCCGGCGAAGCGTGGCACGTCGTCGGGATGAATGTGCTGGGCGTGCTCGATCCGCCAACGCGGTTCGCTGACCTCCGGGTGGTCCTCGAAGACCCGCTCGTAAATGTCCAGCGTCTCCCGGTTGCACCGGTCGCCGATGGCGTGGGTGTTGACCTGAAACCCGTGGCGGATGGCGATCCGACCGGTCTCTTCGACGTTGTCGGGCTCGTCCAGCATCAGGCCCGTGCTGCCGGGCATGTCGCTGTAAGGCTCCAGCAGCCAGGCACCGTGGGATCCCAGAGCACCGTCGAACAATCGCTTGATCGAACGCACCGCCAGGAAGTCGTTGCCGTCGGGGATGATCCGGTAGTCCGCAAGCCGCTCGGCCAGGGTCTCGTTGGTCTCCTCATAACTCACCATGACGTACAACCGCACGGGCAGCGCGCCTTCCTCGTCCCACGCCCGGAACTGGTCGATCTGGTCGAAGCTCGAACCGGCGTCCTGGAACGAGGTGATGCCTTTTGACAGGACGTCCTGCCCGGCCATCTCCATCATGCGCCGAGCCTCGGCCGCCCGCTGTTCGGGGGAGCGCTTCTCTCTCCATTCTTCGACACGGGCAGAGATCAGACCCTCGGCCGCCTCGCGAAGCAGGCCGGTGGCGTTGCCCCGGTCGTCGCGGACGATGGTTCCCCCCGCCGGATCGGGAGTGTTGGCGTCGATGCCGGCAAGCCTGAGCGCGGCGTCGTTGACGAGCATGGCGTGGCCGCTGGCGTGAGAAAGGCTCACCGGGTTGTTTGGAGACACCTCGGAGAGACCGTGGTGCAGCGGCACGCCATCGACGGTCGGCTCGGGCACCGCGGACCACTTCTCCTGGTGCCAGCCCCGGCCGAAGATCCAGTCGCCCGGTTCGGCTTCCCGCGCCGCTTCCCGCACCAGCTCGACGATCTCGTCCCAGGTCGCGGCCGCGGCCAGGTCAAGGCTCATTTTCGCCCAGCCTATGCTCATGAAATGGCCGTGACCTTCGATCAGGCCGGGGATGGCCAAGCGACCCGCGAGATCGATGACTTCGGTGTCGCGTCCGACGTAAGCGTTGATCTCCGGATTGCTACCGACGGCGACGATCTGATAGCCGGCGATGGCAATGGCTTCCGCCTCGGGCAATGCGTCGTCGACAGTGACGACCACACCTCCGCGGAGCACGAGGTCGGCGGGCTCGACAGGCTCTGGTGAAACGCAGCCGGAGAGACTCGCCAGCAGTGCGAGACACGAAACGAAAATCGCAGCGCGGGTACCGGTGGACGACATCAAGATACCTCCCTGAGTGCTGGATGGACGGTTACTCGTCGGGATCGGTGTGCCAACCCTCCAACCAGGAGCGTGTCTTACTTTGCGGCCAGATCTCCGCAAGCGTTTCGCCTTCATAAATGACGCCGTTCTTGACGACGTAGCGGATCGAGGTGCTGTTGCGAATATCCTCGAGGGGATCGGCATCGAGCACGACCAGATCCGCCAGCTTCCCGACCTCGACCGTTCCCAGGTCGCGTCCGAGGCCGATGATCTCCGCGCCGAGTGACGTCGCGGCGCGGAGGGCGTCGTGATTGCTCATCCCGCTCGCCAGACTCCACATATCCCAGTGAAATCCGATCCCCTGTCTCTGTCCGTGCGCCCCGACCCCCACCTTCCCGCCCGCCGCGATCACAGCTCCCGCCGACTTCGCCAGACGGGGAAAGAGCCACTCGTCGTCATGCATCCACTGCAACCAGATTACGTTGGGGTCATCGTTCTTGCTTGAGCGTTTAGGCATGCTCCGAATGTAGCATGGCCTAATCAGCGAATAGCCAGCTGGCGAGCAGCGTACTGGCAATCACCAGAAGCGGCACTCCTATACCTACCCACCAGAATTCGCGGACCCTCCATCTGTGGTTCTGGAGCGCCTGTTTTTGGCGCCACCCCTGATCGCGCTGTGCTTGTTCTTCGCGCCATTGCCGGTCGTCGCGCTCACGGCGCTCGATCATCGCCTGGAGGTGCTCCTCGGCCATCATCTCCCGGTGTTCCTTGGGCGTGAACCCTTGGACCCACGGGTAATGAGCGTCGCAGTCGCGGCTCTCTTGAACGGTGTTGGTGATTTGCAGATCGGTGGCGCTGTTTGGGTTGTGGAGCTGAACGCTGAAATCGGCTGCCCCGACGAAACAACGAACCATGCACTGGTCGTCCAACTTGTGGTGGATCTCCGCTCGTCCCGTTTCCCGAACGGACTCATCGCACTCGCCCCAACAACGATCGTCCCTGCGCCACACGGCGAGGAAGCCGCAGTCCCTACACTTGACCATCCCCGCATCGTACTCACCGTGGCCAACCCGTCAACGGTTGCGCTTCCCCCGAAGTTCAACCCCCACCAGATTCAAACTGACCCACTACCGATTGCTACGCTCTCGATCTGCTCCCTAGCCTTCCGCACGTAGTCCTTCGTGACGTCGGTACTGGCAAGAGGTTGCAGCCGACGGTCAGCGGTACGTGATGTTCGCCGACACCGACCAGAGCAGCCAGAGCAGCAGGGGCCATGTGACGCTGGTCACCAACTGGTTCGACGAGCTGAAGCGGCTCGTGCCGGCGGACCGGTGAGGCCTTGACCTGACCCCACGGTTAGTACCACGTCTTATCTCAGTAACTCGGTGCTGACAAGGGGTTGTTGAGGCCGGCGAAGCGCAGCGCAGCCGGATTCAACAACAGCGCTTCCGGGGCCGGTGGTCGGTAGCCTAACGAGCTG
>PVBE011792059.1_pt1 | contig 42257 bp, 35 predicted proteins | sample 1631181 | NCBI WGS metagenome assembly PVBE01 (sample SAMN08397723, study PRJNA350692) | Marine metagenome, whole genome shotgun sequencing project. | isolation source: water | place: Pacific Ocean | collected 2012-04 | reverse complement strand
CCAGCTCAAAGAGCTTCACCACCCAAAGCCACTGCCGGGCCGAGAGGCGAAGCCGGCCCAGCCAGCGCCCCGTGAACGGCCCGAAGGTGTACCGACACTCAGCGCAGCGAAAGCGCCCCCTCGTGTCCAGAACGTAGCGTTTTCGGCCCTCACAACGGGGGCAGATTTTATCCCCGTTTTTCTGACAAGCCTTGAGCAGATGGCGTCTCGCTGTAACAAGGCCTTCAAAGCCCTTCAGGTCCATGACACCAGCCTAATCCGGTGTCAAATCTTTGACAATCGCCAAACCATTTACGAGAGCAAAACCATCGAGGCGAGATTCCTCGCTGCGCTCGGAATGACATGGACAGGGGTTTTGCCAGGACCGATAAATCGTTTTTTCGCATCCTGCTAGTCGTCGAAGAGGGGTTCCCGGCCGTTGATCAGCTCGATCATCTTCACCACCCGCTCGGCGCGCGCTACGTCCATGGTCTGATGAATTCCGTGGTGATGATAGACGCTGGCCTGGGGCTCATAGACGATGTGATAGCCGGCCGCGATGACCTTCTTGGCCCAGTCCCGGTCCTCCACCCCGTTGATCTCCTCGTCGAACGGGATGCGCTCCCAGACGATTCGGCGAAGCATGGCGTTGGCGTTATGGAAGAAAGAGTCCTTGACCTGGATCTTCCGGTCCAGCCCGAAGGTGTTCCACAGGTCCCGCTTGTCGAAGGTGTGCGAATCGGGGAGCGGCTCCTGCCGTCCGTAGACGGCCGCCACCTCCGCCGAGCCGAAATTCACGGCCAGCCGGTCCAGCCACTTGTTGTGGACGGGGACGCAGTGGCCGGACAGGCAGACGAGAAGCTCCCCCTCGGACGCCTCGACGCCCCGGTTGAGGGCCCGGCCGTAGGAGAACTCGGATTCGCTGATCCCCACAACCTTGCAGTTGAAGTCCCGGACGATCTCCGATGTCTCGTCATCGGACTCATTGTCCACGACGACGATCTCCCGGTTGGGATAATCCTGGAGGGTGGCCGCCGTCAGGCAGCGCCGGATCCAGGCCGCTTCGTTCTTTGCCCGGATGATGATCGAGATCAGGGGGGGGGAGCTCATTCCACCTCCACCAGCCCGAACGTGATGGACTCGTCCTTGCGGATGTCATAGAGCGCCCGCCGGCCCAGGAGCCTGGGAAGCAGTCGCGGCGTCAATCCCCGAAGCGGGGCCTTGGTGGAAAGCATCTCCCGGGTCAGAACCGATCCCCGGGGGATGTCCATCGCCGCCACCACCGACCGGCGCTCATCGTCGAAGGCGTCAAGCTCTTCCGGCAGGACCCGTTTCTCCGCCGCTCCCGACAGGGCCCGCTCGATCCGCCGGACGGCCTCCACCCAGCGCCGGAGCTGGTCGGGCTCGGCGCTGAAGGCGTGATCGGCCCCCGGAAGGCGGCGGTCCAGGGTGAGGCGCTTCTGGAGGACCTCCGCCCCCATGGCCGCCGCGACGGGTCCAGTCAGGACGCCGTCCTCATGGTCATCGTACCCGATTGGGCGATCGAACCGGCGGAGCCAGCTCAGCATCTGAAGCCGGCTCTCCTCCGCCGGCGTGGGGAAGCACGCGACGCTGTGAAGAAGCGTGAGGTCGCATCCCTCAAAATGGCGGACGATCTCCGAGACTTCATCGGCGTCGCACGCGCCCGTGGAAACATAGACCGGACGCCCCCGGGCGGCCAGCGTCTCCAGGAGCGGCCTATCGGTGTTGCATCCCGGGGGGACATAATAGCCGTCCACCTCGAAGGGATCGAGGAATTCCAGGGATTTGAGGTCATAGGGCGTTGCCCAGAACGCCGCCCGGCCCCGCGCCGCCTCCCGAAGCCGTCCGAAGGCCTCCGCGTCCAGGTCCAGCCTGCGGGCGACTTCCCGGGCGTTCGCCCCCAACTCGGGAAAGGCGGCGTTCGCCCGCCACAGGGCCTCCCGGCCCGAGGCCGCCTCGGGCGAGCGCTTCTGGAAATTCACGGCGTCGCAGCCGCAGTCGACGGCGACCTCCGCAAGTCTGCGGGCCCGCTCGAAATCGCCGTTGTGATTCACCCCGATCTCCGCCGCAAGGATTCGGCGAACGGGGGCGGATTGGCTATCGGTCATATCTATCGAGGAATGATTCCCGGCTCGGCGAGGGTCCCCGTCCAACCTTCAACGGGATGCGGTCAGGCCCATCCCTTGGGCCGAAATCAGCGCACCATCGGGGCTTTGCGGTGCATGACTCTTCGGAGGAGATCCAGTCCAATTGGCCCATCCGGCATCAGGCCGTTCAGCGTCTTATTATCCACGCATTTGCCTGAAAAACAATACATTCCGCCGGTCGAGGCTGTCAAGGAGGATTTTTCCCGCCGGGATGGGCCGCGTCACAACGCCCCGCGCTTGAAGCGCGCCCGGACCTGCGCCGCCAGATCCTTGACCTCGGGAACCCCGAATCCGAGGACGAGGCCGGCGTAAACCAGGGCCGAGCCCCCGATGACGCCGATCAACACGCCCCCCCTCCAAAGTCCCGAGGTCTCCGGCCCGGCCGGCCAGAGCCACTGCGAGAGCACGGCCGCCGCGCCCATCAGGACCGCGGCGGTGAGCGAGCGGCGATTCGACGGGTTCCAGAAAATCCCTTTGAGCGAAGAAAAAGACGCCCTCAGGAAGTGCACGTGCACGGCGACCAGGACGAATTGCCCCAGGACGTGGGCGACGGGCACGCCGATGTAGTCGAACATCCTCGTGAACAGGAAGTTCCCCGCGATAATGGTCCCCTGCGCCGCGCACAGGCCGATGACGACGACGCGCGTCTTTCCCAAAGCGTGGTGGGTGTTGGTGAAAAGCATCTTATAGCCCAGGGGAACGAACGCGATGAAGTAGAGGACGAGCGCCCAGGACGTCCGGAAGGCGTCCTCCGCTTCGAAAGCCCCCCGCTGAAGCAACGCCCAGACGACCAGCCCGCTGACGGCCATCATCCCGATCCCGATGGGGAGAAGGATCAAAACGAGCGCGCGCGAGGTCTTGAAGACGAGCGCTTTGAGATCATCCAGGCGGTCGCCCACCTTCATCCGGACCAGCTCGGGAAAGACCACATTCGGCAGGGGAATCGTAAACAGGGCGGAGGCCGCCAGGAAAAGGCGCTCGGCGTAAAACAGGGCCGAGAGGCTTCCCGGGGCCAACAGGGAGGCCACGAGCCGGGTGGACAAGACCTGGCCCTGCGTGAAGGCCGAGCTGATGAAGAACTGAGAGACGCGCCGGAGGGTCTCCCTGAGCTCCGGCTGTCGGAAATCGAGAACGGGCCGGTACCGATAGCCCTGCCTCCACAACACCACCCCCAGGGCCAGGAGAAAGGCGGCCGGTCCGGCGAGATTTCCCAGGATCCAGGCATCGAGTCCGAGCGACGGCGCAAGGATCCCCACGCAAAGGACCACGCCCAGCGTCGGAAGGAGACTCAAGGCCGCGGGCAGGACGAACACGTTGAGCGCGTTGAGCGAGATGACCAGCACGCCGGAGAGCGTGTGGGAGAGGATGGTGAAGATCAGAAAGCGAAGCACCCGGACGCTTGCCGCCCAGGTGGGCTCGTCGAACCCCGCCCCCACGACGCGGACGATCCAGGGCGCCAGAACGAATCCCAACGCGGCCAAAACCGCGCAGAGCAAAAGGATGAAATTCAGCAGGCTGTTGAGCAACCGCCAGGCGGCCTCGGCCGAGACCTCGCGCCGGACCCGGACGAAGACCGGCAGGAAAACGCTCGGCAGGGGACCGCTCTGAAGGAGGTGGGCCAGGACAAGCGGAATCGACTGGGCCAGAAAGAAGGCGTCGGTGAGCCGCCCCGCCCCGAAGTGATAGGCAATCAGCGCGTTGGAGGCGAGTCCGACGGCCGCCCCCAGGCCGGAGATGAACGTCACCCCGCCGACGGAGCGCACCGCGCGCCAGGGGCGTTCGCCGCCGCCCTCCTCCCCGGCCCCCCCGGTCCCGGCCGCTCCGGTCCCGGCCGCGAAAGGATGTTCATCCGGCCGATCCGTCACCGCAACCCCAAGATCGAAAATGCGCCTTGAAGAATTCCGAGCGCCCGATCCACGTCCGAGGCCGTCCAGAGGGTGACGGCCAACAGGAAGACCGGGGCGGCCAGCCAGCCGGGACGGCCCCGGCACACCCACGCCGTCTTCCACAGACCCGCCGCCGCCGCCAGGAGGAGAAAGGGCTCGAAGTACAGCCGGAAGCGGGGGTGCCCGTAGAACAGAAGGTTCATGGCGTTGAAATACAGGATTCCCACCCAGAGGAGACCGACGCCCGGGACCGAGCGGCTCACCCACAGACCCAACAGGCCATAAGGGAGGAGCAGGGCGTATCCCAGGAAGAACTCATCCCCAATCGGGTTCCACAGCAGGACCAGTTTCCGGAACAGGAGCTTGGGGACCCGTCCGGGATGGCTCAAGAGGAAATCCCAGCCCTTGGCCATGTCCGCCTTGTCGGCATCGGCCTCCGACAGACCGGCCGCGGGATGCCGGGCCTCGATGGCGCGGACCTCGGGGGCGCGGGCGCGCATCCTTGCCGCGCGCTCGGCGAGGTAGGCCCGCTGCCGCGCGCTGAGTCCGGGCCCGCGGTCCTGGTCCTGCGGGTTCACGGGAGCCCAGCCCCCGCGCGCCGTGGGATTATTGGATTCCCAGAAGACGTGTCCCCCCTTCGTGCTGAAGACCGGCCGTCCGTGAATGAGATGGTTTCGGAGGAGCCAGGGAGCGAGACAGGCCAAGAAGACGATGATCGCCACGCCGGTGCGCGCGCCGACGATCCGCCAATTCCACCCGGAGAAGGCCGCGAGATACCCCAGGGCGAAAATGGGGAGGAGAATCCCCAGGCCCTTGGTGAAGGCGCACGCGGCCAGGACGAGTCCCAATCCCGCCGCGCGCCCGGCCGCCGCGCCCCGCTCCGGCGGGGTCTGAAGGAGGGCCGCGGTCCGCTCGACCGCCAGGACCACGGTCAGGAGGAAAACCGTCTCGGTGAGGATAAACCCCGGCCCGTAATACCACAGGAACGCCGGGTAGACGGCGGCCAGAAGCCCGCCCAGGAGCGCCACGGGCTCTGGGAAAAACCTCCTTCCCAACCGGATCAGGAGCCAGACGGTCCACACGCCCAGAAGGGCCTGGAGAACCCTGACCGGGACAAACCACCGGCCGAACACCCAATACGATCCTGCCAGGAGAATCGGATAGAGCGGCAGGCGGTCCGAGCGGCGAAGGGCGCCCTCGTGAAAGTTTTGGTATCCCTTGCCGGAGAGCAGGCTGACGGCGTACCCGTCGTACTCGACACCGTCCGAGACGGGCGGCGCGTTTCCCGCGTCGACCACGACCCACAGACGCAGCCCCAGGGCCAGGACGAGAATGCCCAACAGAAGCCGCCGGCCGGTCATCCGACGGCGGGCATCCGGGGCCGGGGACGTTCCTAATTCGGGCGCGCCGACGCTCATAACGGGCGCAGCATATCAATCGGACGGGGACGGCGAGAGGAGGTCGGTTTCAGAAGATTTTTTCCAGCATTCCGCGGTTCTCCACCACCCAGGCGTGCAGTTTGCGGACGCCCTCGCCGGCGCCCACCTTCGGCTTCCAACCCAGCTTCCGTTCGGCGAGCGTGATGTCGCTGACGAACACCCGCTGGTCGCCCGGCCGCCAGTCGTCGGAGGAACGCTCGACGTCCGCGCCGTTCAGCGCCTTTAGCATGTCCAGGAGCTCCAGGAGCGAGAGGACGTTCTCCGGCCCTCCGCCGAAGTTGTAGATCCCGCCCGAAACGCGGGCCGGTTCGTCGACGGCGAGGACATAGGCGTCCATCAGGTCATCGATGAACAACAGGTCGCGCACCTGCTTTCCGTCCCCGTAGAGGACGATGGGCTTGCCCAGGACCGCCGCGATCGTGAACCAGGCCACCCACCCCTGGTCTTCCACGCCCAGTTGGCGGTAACCGTAAATGCAGGACTGACGAAAGACGGTGGTCCTGAGGCCGTAGATTCGCGCGTAATCCCGCACGTATTGATCGGCCGCCCCCTTGGAGCAGCCATACGGGGAGTGGAAATCCAGGGTCCGGGATTCAGGGACGCCGCCCGGCAGATCCTCGTAAGCGTAGCGGCCGTTCCTCTCGACGACGGCGACGTCCTCCATGCCGCCATAAACCTTGTTGGTGGAGGCGTAGACCATGATGGGGTCGGACGGCGCCTGGCGGACGGCTTCCAGAACATTGAAAGTCCCCAGGGCGTTGATGTCGAAATCCGATCTCGGATCGGTGACCGACGTGGTGACGGCCACCTGGGCGGCCAGGTGGAGAACGGCGTCCAGATCGCGGTCACGGCCGATCGCCTCGCACATGGCCCCGGCGTCCCGGATATCCGCCTGGATGAAGTCGAAGCCCCCCCCTCCCCCTCCCCCCTGTTCTTTCAGCCAGGCCAGGTTGAGGTTCGTTCCCTTTCGGGAGAGGTCGTCCACCACGACGACCCGGTCGCCCCGGTCCATGAACCGCTTCGCGGCGTTGCAGCCGATGAACCCGGCGCCTCCGGTAATCAAGATCCGGCTCAATGGGAAATCCTCATGATTCGCATGTCGGTCCGTGCCGCTTCCACCCGGGAGACGGCGGAAAACTCATATGGCCGCTGTCTAGACCATCGTCCTTCGGGTGTCCATTTCCGGGGGAAATTCCTTGGAGGCTCCACCTTCGGCTCCCGGGATAAACGGAAGCGCCATGATGAAGTAGACCATCATCACGACTTCGGAATCCCCGAAATTGTATTCGAACAGACCGGCCGTCAGAAACGCCGCCACCGCGGCGAGCCCCGCCGCGGCGGTCTCCGCCCGGGGGGTCCTCCCCTCCTGCCGGATCGTCCTTCTGAGCGCTCCGCCGCCCCGCCGGAAAAAGGCCGCCCAGATCCAGATCCACACCGCCAAAGCGGGCAGTCCGCGCTCCGCCCCCAATTGCACCGGGTTGGAGTGCAGGTGCCCGGTTCGGGGCTTGACGGCGCCTTCCACCCTGAAGCGGGGGTACGTCCGCCCGACCATGTCCACGCCCACCCCGAAAACAGGATGCGCACGCATCATCCGGAGGCCGGCCTTCCACATCCGCAGCCGCTCGCCCGAGGCCTCCTCGTCAAACCGGACGGTCAGGAGGAGCCGCTGCTTCAGGTCCGCCGGTCCCGCGACGTAAAGTCCAACCGCCAGGACGGGCAAGAGCACGAGCCACCGGGCCCGTCCGTGCAGCGCCAACAATACCGCAACACCCGCCGCCAAGCCAATCCACGCCCCCCGGGTCAGAGAAACAAGGAGACCGAATATCAGAATGACCGACATCGCGACGCCGAAGACCCTCTCCCGCCGGGAGACCCCCCGCCCCGCCGCCAGAGACAGGGCGGGCAGGGCCGCCAAGAGCAGGACGCCGGAAAAGGTCTGAAAGTGGCTCAAGGCCCCGGCAGGTCTCCGGGCCAGGGCCCTCCCTTCCGCGAGAAAAAACTGGGCCATCCCGAGAAGGGCCATTCCGGCCGCAACAATGATAAACAGGTGAAGGAGCCTTCTGGCCCACGAGACGTCGGGCGCGGCCCTCAACGCCCAGTAGAGAATCAGGACCTGAACAATCTGCTTGGAATCCACCAGACTGCGCGGAACCTCCTCGGAGAACAGGGCCGAGAGAACCGTCAAGAGCGTGAAACAGAGGAACGGAATCCACAACGGAAATCCGTCGGGGCTCCTCCGCGCGCCCCCTTGCCTTCTCTCCAGCGTCCACCCGATTGCCCCCGAAAGGACCCCGACGGCCACGCAGATCTGTGACAGGGTGATCGAGATTGGGTCCAGCGCCACAAACCCCACCAGCGCCCAGCGGGTGAGCCGATGGCTCCAAGCCGGGGAACCGTTCCAAGGGGCGGCGCGCCCCGCCGAATCTTCTTTCACTGAACCCGCCCTCATCATTCTCCCCGACCTGGCTCCCTCAGTCCGGCCGCCCGGCGATCCGCTTCAGGACCTCCCGCACCTTCCGGACTGAAACGGTCCAATTGTATTCGTTCTCGACTCTTCGGCGTCCCGCCTCGCCCATTTTTTTTCTCAGGTCCGGATCCGCCAGAAGCCGGAGAACGGCCCCGGCCAGGTCGTCCGGGGACTCGGCGTCCACAACGATGCCCGTCACCCCGTCTTCCACGGTCTCGGGGGCGCCGCCGGACCGGCCCACGACGACGGGCTTTCCACATGCCGCGGCCTCGAGGAAGGCAATCCCGAACGCCTCCACGTCGCCCGTCGCCGGGTCGGAAACGCTCGGCCCGACGAAAACGTCGCAGGCGTTGTAATACGCGTGAGGCGGCCGGCCCCACCGGTCAAACGGAACCGGGGGGATCCACAGGACATGGTCCGCGACGCCCAGGTCGCGTGAGAGCGCCTTCCATTTCCCCTCCTCCGGCCCCTCCCCGACCAACACGTATCCGGCGTCCGGCGCTTTCGATAGAACGGCCGGCAGGGCGCGGATCATCCGGTCGAAGCCTTTCACGGCCCGAAACCGGCCGGCGGAGAGAATCACCGATCCCGCCGGGCGCCCCGCCCCCGATTGATCCCCGGCCAGGGCCGCCGGAACGGTGTCGGGGGAATACTTGTCCAGCGCCGCGCCGTGGGGAACCGTGTGAAGGATCTCCCGCCGGACGCCCAAGCCCAGGAGGCGGCTTTCGGCGTATCGGCTGACGGCGAAGACGGCGTCGGCGGCGTTGACCTGCGCGATGATCCTCGCCAGGTCCCGGCGGCCGTAGAGCTCGTTCCCGTGAAGGGTCAGGGCGACGGGGATTCCCCGGGCCCGCTTCGCCGCGAGGGCCCAGGTGAGAAAATCCGCCCGGTGGGTCAGGAACAGGACGTCCGGCCGCTTCCGGACGCAACTCCAGAAACGCGCCCGGAGCAGGGGCTTCGCGTACGCCCGGCGAACCGGGCCCGAGCGGATCTCCGCGTCCCCCGCCCAATGCCGCGCCCTGGAGCGGGCCAGAACCGTGACCCGCTCGCCCAGGCGGTCCAGCCCCCGCGCCATCTCGAAGGCATAGGTCTCGACGCCCCCGGGGACGGGGGGATATGTGCTGGCTGTGAGGAGGATGTTCAACTCAGATGTCCGCTTGAGAATGGGAGGTCGGGTTCATGGCCGCTCCGAACAAACACCGCGACACCGTCTTTCCGACATCATAAGGCCTTTCAGAGATTTCGGCCGCGCCCCGCAAGCCTCAATCATCCCGGAACAAGTCCGAGCCCCCGGGGTCGGGACGCGCTCAATCCCGCCGGAAGCGTGAAGGATAAAGGGTTTGGGGAATCGAGCGGCGGAGGCCGGACGCCGGGCGGCCCGCTCCGCCACAAGCTTATCGAAAGGAATGCGATTCGGTGGGGAATTCCCCGGCCGCCACTTCGTCCACGTACCGGGAGACCGCCTCTTTGACCTGTTCGCCCAGGGGTGCGTAGACCTTGGCGAACTTGGGCCTGAATTCCTCATACAGACCGAGCATGTCCTGGAGGACGAGGACCTGGCCGTCGCAGTGCGGACCCGCGCCGATGCCGATGGTCGGGACGTGGACCGCCTCGGTGATCTTCCTCCCCAGCTCCAGCGGGATGCTCTCCAGGACGATCGAAAACGCCCCCGCCTCGGCCACGGCCAAGGCGTCTTCGAAGACCTGCTCACCATCCCGCCCGCGGCCCTGGACCTTGAACCCCCCGAACCGGTGGACCGCCTGGGGTGTGAGGCCGACGTGCCCCATGACGGGGATGTTCGCCCCGACCAGGGACCGGATGGTGTCGGCGACCCGCACCCCCCCTTCGAGCTTCACGGCCTCGGCGCCCGCCTCCTGGAGAAACCGGCTGGCGTTGGTCAACACGCGATCGACGCCCCCGTCATACGACAGGAAGGGCATGTCCGCCACCAAGAGCGCCCGGGGGCCCGCCCGGGAGACGGAAAGGGTGTGATGGAGCATGGCCTCCATGCCGACGCCGACGGTGTTGGGCAGTCCCATCATCACCATGCCCAGCGAATCGCCGACCAGGATGACGTCTACGCCGGCCGCGTCCACCAGCCGGGCGAAGGTGTAATCATAAGCCGTGACGGCGGCAATCTTCCGGCCGCCGCCGTTTTCCCCGGCCTTCCCGTTGGTTGAAGCCCGCCGCTCCGTCCGGCCCCCGGCGCCGGGCTCGCGCGCCTGCTTTCGAAGAAAGATGTCGGCGGCCGTGACCTTGGCTCTGGCGGTCTCCACGATGTCATCCCCCAAAAAAAGACCCCGGAACACAGTCCGGGGATCTCCCCTTGGAGAAGGTCTTCGGTCCGCCGGGCGGGCCCGCGGACCGGCCCTCCGACTTCACCCTCTCGCCCACCATGTTCCGTCTCGGTCCCGAATCGGGATCCAAGCGGTATGTGCTGATAAACATAGCGCCCGAGGCTTGAGGCGTCAACACCCGCGCGTCTTCAGTGATCTCCGGTTTTCATCGGCCATGCGGGGTACTTGCGTGGCGGCCTCCGGTCCCCCCCGTCAGTTTTGCAAACGCAGTGTCACGAAAGCCCGGTGGCGATCCCGCTGCACCAGCAGGACCACATCCCGCAGATAGAGGCCCGAGGCGATGGCGTTGCGGAAGTTGTCGAAATTCCTGATTCGGAGGTTGTTGATCTTCCGGATCACGTCGCCCGGCTTGAGTCCCGCGCGGTCGGCGGGGCCTTGCGGAAAGGTCTGGGTGATGACCACGCCGTCGGGGGCCAGGATGCGGTGTCGGCTTCTGGCGCGCGGCGTCAGGTCTCGCGCGACCACGCCGAGCCAGTCCTGGGCGACCGCGTCGGCCGCCTCCGGGCTCATGTCCTGCGCCACGACGCCGCGCCGAAAAACCTTGCCTTGCGAGAACAGCTGGAGGGACATCTCCGAGCCCTCTGTATAGCTGGACATATCGGACAGGTACACGACCCGGGACTCGACCGGCTTGACGCCGATCCGCATGAGGATCATGCCCGGCCGGACGCCGGCCCGCGCCGCGGCGCTGCCCTGAATGACCCGGCTGATGAAAACGCCGAACGGATGAGAATAACCGAACTGGCGGCGGATGGGGGGGGTCAGGTCCCGGACCACCAGACCGATCCAGCCGTGCTGGATCTTACCGAACCGGACAAGGTCGTTGACGATCCGCTTCACCCGGTCGATGGGGACCGAGAAACCGATGCCCTCGGCCCGGGCGCGGATGGCCGTGTTGATTCCGATGAGCTCGCCGTTGATGTTCAGCAGGGGACCACCCGAGTTGCCGGGATTGATGGCCGCGTCGGTCTGAATGAAGTCGGACTGGATCCCGCCCTTGAACCGGACCGCCCGGTGGATGCCGCTGATGACGCCCGTCGTCACCGTGTGGCCCAAACCGAACGGGTTGCCGATGGCGATCACCGTCTCGCCCGGCATCAGGTCCGCCGAGACGCCCATGTTCACGTAAGGGAGAGGACGGTCGGCCCGGATGCGGATCACGGCGAGATCGGTCCGGGAGTCCGCCCCGATGACCTCGGCCTCGAATTCCCGCCAGTCGATCAGGGAGACCCGGATCCGCGTGGCCCGGCGGATGACGTGCTCGTTGGTGAGGATGACGCCCGCGGCGTCGATGATCACGCCGGTTCCGAGGCTGCGGCGCTTCCGGCGGCGGGGGGCGTCGGATCCCCGGAAGAACCGCTCGAATTCCGGCGGGAGGAAACCCGGAAATCCGCCGAAGGGGGACTGCTGACGGACGACCTCCTCGGTGTTGATGTTGACGACGGCGGGTCCGACCTTCCGCACCGCCAGGACCGTGGGCGTCCGCCGGGAAAACTGCGCGCGGGCGGGCGCCGGCGCCAGGGCGAACGGCAAGACCGCAAGGAGGCAGACGGCTCGCGGAATCCGCCCCTTGAGGCGGCGCGGGGAAGATGGCGGGTTCATGCGCAAGGAAATGCGTCCGGGGGGTCAGGAGCGCTTCAAAGCCACGAAGATGGAGTTGCGATTCCGGCGGACGAGCAACAACACCGAGTCCAGCCCCACGGCCTGGCGAAGCAGCCGTCGGTAGTCCTTCATCCCTTGAATGGCGTTGCGGTTGATCTCCAGAATCACGTCCCCTTCCTGGAGGCCGCCCGCCTGGGCCGGGCTTCCGGCCTCCACCGAGGCGATGACCACGCCGACCGGCGGGTTGAGCTTCATGCGGCGGGCCAGCCGGTCGGTCATCGGCGTCACGAGAAGTCCAAGCCGCCGGCCGGACCGGTCGCCGTGCGCGGCGTCTTCATCCGCGGCGCGAACATTGACGGCCACCTCGTACGGGCGGCCGTTGCGAATCAGTTTCATCCGCGCCCGCGAGCCGGGCCGCGTCGAGGCCACGAGGATGGTCAGCTCCTTCACCGCCTGAATGCGCCGCCCGTTGAACTCGACAACGATGTCTCCCCTCCGAACCCCCGCGACGGCGGCCGGCCCCGCTTTTGTCACGTCCGAGACGAGGGCGCCTTCCCGGGCCCCGAGACCCAAGGTCCGCGCCAGGGAAGGCAAGACGCCGCGCACGGCGATCCCCACCCAGCCCCGGCGGGCGGCGCCGTACATCTTCAAGTCGGGAAGGATGGCCTTGGCGAATTTAATGGGGATGGCGAATCCGACCCCCAGGCTCTCCGCGACGATGGCCGTGTTGAGCCCCACGACCTCTCCCCGCGTGTTGAGGAGGGGGCCGCCCGAGTTGCCCACGTTGATGTAGGCGTCGGTCTGGATGTAGTCGTCGAAGGGGCCGGACCCGATCACGCGGCCCTTCGCGCTCACGACCCCGACGGTGACGGTGTGCGCCAGGCCGAAGGGGCTCCCGATGGCCATCACCCATTCCCCCACTTCCAGCTCGTCGGAGCTCCCGAGCCGGGCCGCCGGCAGCGGCCGGCCCGGATCGATCTTCAGCAGGGCGATGTCGGTCTTGGGGTCGGTCCCCACAATCCGGGCGTCGTGTTCGCTCCTATCCTCCAGCGTGACCTTGATCGCCCCGGATCGCTCGATGACGTGGTAGTTGGTGAGGATATAGCCTTTGGGGTCCACAATGACGCCCGATCCCAGGCTGTGGCGCGGCGACCTGCTGCTCCGGGAGCCGAAATCGGGCGCGAACCGCTCAAAGAAATGCTTCTCCTTCCGCCGTTGGCTCCGAGGCCCGAGGAAGCGCCGGGAACGCGGCAGGTTCCAGCCCTGAACCTTTTCCGTGGTGCTGATGTTGACGACAACCGGCTTGGCGGATCGGGCGATCCGGATGAAAACCCGGCTTCCAAAGGGATGCTCGCGGGAGGCGCCCCAGCCCAACGCGGTCCACGCCGACGAGGACGCCAGAAGGGCGAGGACGCCGAAGAACACGACCGGACGTTGAACGGAACGAAATCGGAAATGTGAGGTGAGCTGGGGCATCGAGCCGGCTGGTCAGCGAACCGGATCGCTCAACGCCCCGCGAAGCAACGCTCAGCGATCACCGGTTCGCTTAAAATCCCCTCGGGTCGATGGACCCTCGGATTGGTGGAGTCTCGGGTCGGTGGACCCATCGGGTCAGTGGACCCCTTCTGGATCAGCGTCCGGATTGACAACACCAGCGCCGCGCGCTACGTTGACTTTATCCCTTGGCCATCCGGCTGTAAAGGGATTTTTTTTGCGGCGATTTGATGAATTCCCGGCGAGGGAGCGCTGAAACCCGGACCGATTCTGGAGAATCAGCGGTGGAGAAGGATCCTGGAACCCTCCTGGATGATCTCGGAACAATCGCCCGGCGGGATCCGGGCGGCATGTTCGGGCTTTTGGCCGGCTGGCCCGGTCAATGGCGGAGCGCCGCCGCGAGGGCGAAGGACGCCGAATGGCCCGAAGGGCCGCCCGCCGGCGGTTTTCAGAACCTGGTCATCTCCGGCATGGGCGGATCGGCCATCGGCGGGGACCTGCTGAACGCCTGTCTGGGGGACGCGCTGGGCATCCCGTTGGTCGTCAACCGCTCGGACGCCTGCCCGGGTTTCGTAGGCCCGGGCACCCTGTTCGTCGCCGTCAGCTACTCGGGCGAGACCGAGGAAACCCTCTCGGCCGCCGCGGAAGCCCTCGGGCGGGGCGCAGAGGTGGTGGGCGTCACGAGCGGCGGGGCGCTGGCGTCGAAATGCAGCCGGGCGGGCAAGGCCGTCTTCACCGCGCCCGGGGGACTGCCCCCCCGCCAAGCCCTCGCCCATCTTTTTCTGCCCATGCTCGGGCTGGTTCAGGCCCTGGGGCTTGCGGACGATCAATCCACGGCCGTCGAGGAAACGGGACAGATCCTGTCCGAAGCGGCGGGCCTCTACGGCCCGGCCGTGCCCGCCGCCGAGAACCCGGCCAAGCGTTTGGCATTCGCCCTGCATGGAAAGATCCCCGTGGTCTACGGCGTGCAGGGCCGCACGGCGGCCGCGGCGACGCGCTGGCGCGATCAGTTTCATGAAAACAGCAAGAACTGGGCGGCGGCCAATGCCTTGCCCGAGCTGGACCACAACGAGATCGCCAGTTGGCATTCCCTTTCCGCGCTGACGCGGCGGGTGGTTTGCGTGATATTTCTGGAGGACCCGGAGGACGGCGCACGCATGGCCCGCCGCAGGCAGCTCACACGGGACGCCATCGCCCCCCACGTCGCCGGCGCGTTCAGCGTCCCATCCCGCGGACGGAGCCGTCTGGCCCGCCTGTTTTCCCTGGTGGTTCAGGGCGACTTCGTGAGTGGCTACCTCGCGGTGCTGAACGAAGCGGACCCGCTGCCCGTCCCCGCCATCGACGACCTCAAGACGGCCTTGGCCGCGGATTCTCCTAAAGCATGAAGCTCACTCACCTGCGCAATTTTTCGATCATCGCCCACATCGACCACGGCAAATCCACGCTGGCCGACCGGATGCTCGAGCTCACCCAGTCGGTGGCCTCTCGGCAGATGATGGACCAGATGCTGGACTCGATGGACATCGAGCGGGAGCGGGGCATCACCATCAAGGCCCAGACGGCCCGGATGGCCTATCGGGACGCGGACGGCCAGGAATACACCCTGAACCTCATCGACACCCCGGGTCACGTGGATTTTACGTACGAGGTCTCGCGGAGCCTCGCGGCCTGCGAAGGCGTCCTGCTGGTCGTGGACGCCGCCCAGGGGATCCAGGCCCAGACCCTCGCCAACGCCTACCTGGCCCTGGAAGCCGATCTGACCATCCTCCCCGTCCTCAACAAGATTGACCTTCCCACCGCCGACCCCGAGCGGGTGTCGCGTCAGGTGATGGATTTCCTCGGCGTGGGGGAGAACGAGATCCTCCAGGTGAGCGCCAAGGCGGGGACAGGCGTTTCGGAGCTGATGGAGGAGATTGTCCGCCGGATTCAGCCGCCCGAGGGCGACCCGCGCTCCCCCCTGAAGGCCCTGATTGTGGACTGCTGGTTCGACCCGTACCGGGGCGCCGTCATTCTCGTCCGGGTCATCGACGGCGAGCTTCGCGTCGGGATGGACATCGAAATGATGGCGTCGGACATACGGTGCGAAGTCGACGAAGTCGGGGTGCTCACGCCGGCCACCTGCCGGGTCGAAGTCCTCGGGGCGGGCGAGGTCGGCTACCTGATGGCCGGCATCAAGCAGATCGGCGACGTCAAGGTGGGCGACACCGTGACGGAGACGCGCCGGCCGACCGCAAAGCCGTTTCCGGGATACCGGGAGCCCAAGCCGATGGTCTTCTGCGGGCTTTACCCGGTGGAGGGCACCGAGTACGAATCCCTCAAGGCAGCCCTGGAGAAGCTCCACCTGAACGATACGGCCTTCAGCTACGAGGCGGAGACCTCTGCCGCCCTCGGATTCGGATACCGGTGCGGCTTCCTTGGGCTTCTGCACATGGAGGTCATCCGCGAGCGGCTCGAGCGGGAGTACGACCTGACGCTGCTGACGACGTCTCCCACGGCGGCCTTCCACGTCACAACCACCGATGGGCGGACGGTGCGGGTGGACAACCCCACGAAACTCCCCCCGGCGGGGCGCATCGACCGGATCGAGGAACCCTACGTGCGGGGATCGATCGTCGTCCCCTCCGAATACCTGGGCGGCGTCATCAAGCTCTGCCAGGAGAAGCGGGGCGTCCAGAAACGCCTGGAATATCTGGACGCCCGGATCGTTCTGCTGGAGTACGGGCTTCCGCTGGCCGAGATCCTCTTTGATTTCTACGACCGGCTGAAATCGCTCAGCCGGGGGTACGCCTCGTTCGATTACGAACCCGCCGATTCCCGCGCCTCGGACCTGGTGAAGCTCGACATCCTGCTCAACGGCGACCCCGTAGACGCCCTGTCGCTGATCATCCACAAGGAGAAGGCCTATGCGCACGGCCGGGCGTTGGTGGACAAGATGAAGGGCATCATCCCGCGGCAGCTCTTCGAGGTGACAATCCAGGCGGCCATCGGAAGCCGGATCATCGCGCGCGAGAGCGTCAAGCCCCTGCGCAAGCAGGTCACGGCCAAATGCTACGGGGGCGACGTCACCCGAAAACGCAAGCTGCTCGAAAAGCAGCGGGAGGGCAAGAAGCGGATGAAAAGGGTGGGGCGCGTCGAAGTCCCGCAGGAGGCCTTCCTGGCCGTCCTGAACATCACCCCGGGCGGATCGGGCTGACGCGTCCGAACCCATGCGGCCGCCTCCGCCTTGCGGACGGGAAAAGGGAAGTATAATAAGCGCCGTTTGCGAAACAGCGTAGTCACCCAAGAGGCGGAGGGCGTCGCCCTCCGTGTTTCTCATCCATACGGATTCAGGGAACCGATGGTCGAAGTCAAAGAAATCATCGCCGATGCGAAGCGCGGCGATGAGACGTCCAAAAAGAAAAAACCGAAGGGTGTCATCCGGGAGTACACCGAGGCCATCCTCCTCGCCCTGGTCCTGGCCCTGTTCCTGCGGGCGTTCGTCGTCCAGGCCTTCAAGATCCCTTCGGGGTCCATGAAGGAAACCCTTCAGATCGGCGACCACCTCCTGGTCAACAAGCTCCTCTACCGGACGTGGACCAAACACGACTTGGCGGAGATGTTCGAGGTGGTGCCCATCCTCGGCAATGTCGTCAAGGCCCTCACGGACCTGCTGCCGTTCGATTACCGCTTCCGGTTCCGGGACGTGCAGCGCGGGGATGTCATCGTCTTCAAATATCCCCGGAACGAATCGCGCGACTTCATCAAGCGGGTCATCGGCCTGCCGGGCGAGGTGGTGGAGGTCCGGGGGCGGGAGGTCCTCATCGACGGAATTCCGCTGGAGGAAACCTACACCCGGTACAACGATCACGGCGACCAGGGAAATTTCGCCGGCCGCGAGCGGTTCGGCCCGGTCCGGGTCCCCGGGGGACACGTCTTCATGATGGGGGACAACCGCGACAACTCCCTCGACAGCCGGGAGTGGGGGTTTCTGAACATGGACAAGATCCGGGGCGAGGCGTTCATCATCTACTGGTCGTGCAAAGAGCTCGGCTTCTCATGCCTGCTCCCCGGCAACGTCCGCTGGAACCGCTTCGGCCACCTGCTTTTTTAGAACCGACCAGGGGTTGGGAACCCCCGGGTCAGTCTTTCAAAATTCTTCCGAGCTTTTCCGAGAGGTTCGCGAACTCTTCCAGACTCAGCGTCTCCGCCCTTCGGACGGGGTCGATATCGCAGCCGGCCAGGGCCTCGTTCACCCCTTCCTCCTCACCGCTGAAATGGGATTTCAGGTTGTTCAGGAGCGTCTTGCGGCGTTGGGCGAAGGCCGCCCGGACGACGCGCTCGAAAAACGCCGGGTCTCCGATCGACGCCCGCGGCTGGGCTTGGGGGAGGAGCCGGAGGACGGTGGAGAACACCTTGGGCCGGGGGGAGAAGGTGCTCGGGTCCACGTCGAAGCCGGGCTCCACCCCGCACCAGAGCTGGACGGCCAGGGAAAGCGTCCCGTACGCCTTGGAACCGGGCCGGGCGGCGATCCGCTCGGCCACCTCCTTCTGGACCATCACGACGATGTCCTCGATATCCTCCCGCGATTCGATCAGACGCAACAAGATGGCCGTGGCCGCATAGTAGGGGAGGTTCCCGACAAGCCGGATCGCTCCCTCTCCCCGAAGGGATGAGAAGTCGAACTTCAGCGCGTCGGCCTCCAGGATAGAGACGTTCGGCTCGGCGGCGAACTCTTCGCGCAACTCGGCCGCGAGACGGGCGTCGATCTCCAGGGCGGTGAGACGGCCCGCCTCCCCCAGCGGCCGGGCGAGGACCCGCGTGAGCGCCCCCCGTCCGGGGCCGATCTCGATGACGCGGTCGCCCGGCCGGACGTGGATGAACTCGGCGATCCGGTCCAGGACAAACGGGTCGCGCAGCTCATGCTGGCCCAGACGGGCCTTCTTGCAGCGCGGCGGGATCGCCCGGCTCATCCTTTCGATTGCGCCCGTGCGCGCTTCGCGAAGCGGGCCGCGAGCCGGACGGCCTCGATGAGACCGCGCGGGTCCGCCCTTCCCTGTCCGGCGATGTCGAACGCCGTCCCGTGGTCCGGCGAGGTCCGGATGACCGGGAGGCCCAGCGTAACGTTCACGGCGCGTCCCCGCCCGAGCAGCTTGGCCGCGATGAGTCCCTGGTCGTGGTACATGGCGACCACGCCGTCCCAGCCGCCCGCCTTCCGGGCGAAAAGGGCGTCGGCGGGAAAGGGCCCCTCGGCGAGGATCCCCTCCCCCCGGGCGTCGGCAATGGCCGGGGCGATCTCCTTCTCTTCCTCCGCCCCGAGCCGGCCGCCTTCGCCCGCGTGGGGGTTCAGCCCCGTGACGGCGATGCGCGGGCGGCGCTTGCCCTCTCCCTCGCGGAGCCAGCGGTCCAGGACCCGGATGGTTCTCCCGACGGCGCGGCGGCGGATGGCCGGAGCGACCCGCCTCAACGGGAGGTGCGCCGTCACCAGGGCCACGCGGAGATTTCCGGTGAAGAAGGTCATGGCGAACTCCTCGGCCCCGGTGAGCTCGGCCAGCGCCTCCGTGTGGCCGGGGTGCGGAATCCCGGCAAGCGCCCAGGCCCTCTTCGAGATGGGGGCGGTGACCAGGGCGTCGGCCCGGCCGGACCGGACGAGGCGGACGCCGGCCTCCACGCATTCGTAAGAGAACCTGCCGGCGGCGGCGGAGAGGACTCCCCACTCGAATTTCCGGCCGCCCGACCTTCCCGCCTCCTGAACGTGAAGGCCCGTCAGCCGGTCCCGGACGCCGCGGGCGGGCGGGCCGTTCAACGTGCGGGCGGCCCTCTCAAGAATTCGCCGGTTGCCCAGGATGATGAGCTCGCACACGCGCGCCAGGGCGGGGTCGCTCGCCGCCCGGAGGACGATCTCGGGGCCGATTCCGGCCGGGTCCCCCGGCGTGAGGGCGATGGTCAGCGGTTCGGAGGAGGGCTTACGCGCGGTCATGGCAATCCATTCAGGGCATCCCCGCGAATCATACCACGGTGTGCGGGGCGTCCCGCGAAACGCCGGATGACTTCCGCATCTCCGGCCGGAGAGACCGCACGCCTCCCTGACCCTTTCCATTCCTTCTTCCAGTCAATGTTCATCAAGGCCGTTGCACACCCCGGCGCACTTCGGGGTTTTCCTGAATCTTCATCGTCGCTCGTCGCCCGATTGACAACCCGTTCCGGTTCCGCATACGATCCGAAACAGATTCCTTCTTACGCCCGGCCTCGGATTCGATGAAGAATCAAGGCGATTGTTCGCGGAATCAGGACCGTCCTCTGATTGACCGCCGTGAGAGGACTTTCCGGATAGAAGGCATTCTAAGCTCCAGAAAAACGTCAGCGATGGGGATTCCATCCGCCTTCGGGAGGGGGGATCCCCGCGCGTTTTTTTCCGTCGTTTTGTTTGATGTTTTCCAATCGGGATTATGTAGTAAAGGGATATATCCCGTCGGTTTTTCCTACAGTAGGAGTATCTGAATGGGTGGTTACGACAAGGTTCAGCTCCCCGGCGAGGGGACGAAGATCACCGTAGAGAACGGAAAGCTCCGAATCCCGGACGATCCCGTCATCGGGTGGATCGAGGGAGACGGCATCGGCGTGGACATTACGCCTCCCTCCCTCCGGGTGGTCGACGCGGCGGTGGAGAAGGCTTACGGCGGCAAGAAGAAGATCGCCTGGTGCGAGATCTTCGCGGGCGAGAAGGCCCAAAAGGTCTACGGGGAAGAGACCATTCTCCCCGAGGACACGCTGAACTTCATTCGGGAGTACATCGTCGCCATCAAGGGGCCGCTGACGACGCCCGTCGGCAAGGGGTTCCGGAGCCTGAACGTCTCGCTCCGCCAGATCCTCGACCTCTACGCCTGCGTCCGACCCGTGAAATACTACCAGGGCGTCCCCAGCCCCGTGACCCATCCCGAGAAGATGGACATGGTGATCTTCCGCGAGAACACCGAGGACGTCTACGCGGGCATCGAGTGGGAGGAGGGGACCCCGGAAGCCCGAAAGCTTCTCGACTTCCTGAAGACCGAGATGGGCAAAGACATCCGGGCCGATTCCGGCGTGGGGATCAAGCCCATGAGCGTCACCGGGAGCAAGCGGCTCGTCCGCAAGGCCATCGAGTGGGCCCGCGCCCGCGGCCGCGGGTCCGTCACCCTGGTGCACAAGGGCAACATCATGAAGTTCACCGAGGCCGCCTTCGCCAAGTGGGGATACGAGGTGGCCAAGGAGGAGTTCGGCGGACAGACCATCTCGGAAGAAGAGGTCTGGAACGGCGCCTCCGCCGACGGAAAGATCGTTATCCAGGACCGCATCGCCGACAGCATGTTCCAGCAGGTCCTCACCCGCAGCGACGAGTACGAGGTCCTGGCCTGCCCGAACCTGAACGGCGACTACCTGTCCGACGCCTGCGCGGCGCAGGTGGGCGGCCTGGGAATGGCCCCGGGCGCGAACATCGGGGATCACATGGCGCTGTTCGAGGCCACCCACGGGACCGCCCCCAAGTACGCCGGGAAGAACATGGTCAACCCGACCTCGGTCATTCTGTCGGCCGTCATGATGCTCGAATACCTGAACTGGGAAGAGGCCGCCCGATTGATCGAGGCGGGGATCGAGCAGACCCTGGCTCGGAAGACGGTCACCTACGACCTGGAGCGGCAGATGGAGGGCGCCACCAAGGTGGGCTCATCGGAGTACGCCGATCACATCATTCAGAACCTGTAAGGGAGAGTCCGAGATGAAAAGGGCCAAAATCACCATCGTGGGCGCGGGCAACGTAGGCGCCACGACCGCCCACTGGTCCGCGTCGAAAGAGCTGGGCGACATCGTCCTGGTGGACATCATCGAGGGCATCCCCCAAGGCAAGGGGCTGGACCTCCATCAGGCCGGACCGGTGGAAGGCTTCGACAGCCGGATCACGGGAACGAATGATTACCACGCCACCGAGGGTTCCGATATCGTGGTCATCACCGCGGGGATCGCCCGCAAGCCCGGCATGAGCCGGGAAGACCTCCTCTCGACCAACGCGAAGATCGTCGGGGGGGTCGCGCGGGAAGTGGTCAAGCAGTCCCCCGACTGCATCCTGGTCGTCGTCTCGAACCCCCTGGATACGATGGTCTGGGTGGCCAAGGAAGTCACCGGATTCCCCAAGAACCGGGTGGTCGGGATGGCCGGCATCCTGGACACCGCGCGCTACCGGACGTTCCTGGCCGAGGCCGCCGACGTCTCGGTCGAGGACGTTCAGGCCCTCGTCCTGGGCGGTCACGGCGACGCCATGGTCCCGCTCGTCAACTTCACCTCCATCGGCGGGATCCCCGTCACGGAGTTCCTCTCTCCCGACGTCCTGGAGAAGATCGTCGACCGGACGGCGAACGGCGGGGCGGAGATCGTCGGCCACCTCAAGACCGGCAGCGCCTTCTACGCCCCCGGCGCGGCCGTGACCCAGATGGTCGAGGCCATCGTCAGGGACAAGAAGCGGATCCTCCCCTGCGCCGCTTACCTGGAAGGGGAGTACGGCGTCAGCGGGATCTTCCTGGGCGTCCCCATCAAGCTCGGAAAAGACGGCGTCGAGCGGGTCATCGAGCTCCCCCTGTCCGAGGACGAGCAGGCCGCGCTCATGAAGTCGGCCGAGGGCGTCAAGGCCTCCATCGGCCTCATCAATCTGGACGAAATCTGAGGGTTCGAAATTCCCCCGCAAATTTCATCGGCTCCGGATGGACTCGAGGGCGGCGCGTCCGCGCAACCCGCCGTCGAAATCAGGGACTCAGCCGTGCGAGAGATCGAAGCCGCGCTCATCACCGAAACCGTCCAGGAGATGTGCGTGCGGGCCAACCGCGACCTGGGCGGGGACATGAAGGCGGCCTTCGCGCGGTCCATGGAACGCGAGGAATCGGCCGCGGGATTGATCGTCCTCGAACAGCTCACCGAAAACGCCCGCCTGGCCGGCGAGCGGGAGTCCCCTCTCTGCCAGGACACGGGGGTTGCCGTCTTCTTCCTGGATGTGGGGCAGGACCTGCACGTCGCGGGGGGAAGCCTGGAGGAGGCCGTCCAGGAGGGCGTGCGGCGGGGTTACCGGGACGGGCTGTTGCGGGCCTCGATCGTCGAGCGTCCCTTCTCCGGCCGGTTGAACACGGGCGACAACACGCCCGCGGTGATCCACACCCGCATCGTTCCCGGAGAGGACCTCCGCATCATCTTCGACGCCAAGGGGGGCGGCAGCGAAAACCAGAGCCGGCTCCGGATGCTCAAGCCGTCCGACGGGCGGCAGGGGGTGCGGGACTTCATCGTCGAAGCGGCCGTGAGCGCCGGCCCCAGTGCGTGCCCGCCTTTGATCGTGGGGGCGGGGGTCGGCGGGACGTTCGAGAAGTCGGCCCTGTTCGCCAAGCGGGCGCTGCTGCGGGAGCTGGGCGCGCCCCATCCGGACCCGGAAACGGCCGCGCTCGAGGCGGAGTGCCTCGAAGCCATCAACGACTCCGGCGTCGGGCCCATGGGGTTCGGCGGCCGGGTAACCGCCCTGGCAGTCCACGTCGAGACCCATCCGTGCCACATCGCCAGTTTGCCCGTGGCCGTGAACATCGAGTGTCATTCCCACCGCCACCGGGAGGTGACCCTGTAATGGAAATCCCGTGTCGGAAGAAAAGCAACTCAGCACGCCCCTGACCGACGCCGACGTCGAAGGCCTCCGGGCCGGCGACAGGGTCCGGATCAGCGGGTCGCTCATCACGGCGAGAGACGCGGCCCATAAGCGGTGGGTGGAGCGGATCGACGCCGGCGAGCCGCTCCCTGTCGATTTGAAGGGGCAAGTGATATACTTCGTCGGACCCACGCCCCCCAAGCCCGGGGAGGTCATCGGCGCGGCCGGCCCCACCACCGCGTCGCGGATGGACGCGTACTCTCCCAAGCTGATGGCCCTGGGGATGAAGGGGATGATCGGCAAGGGCGCGCGGGGTCCGGAAGTGGTCGAGGCCATCCGGAAATACAAGTGCGTATACTTCGCCGCCGTGGGCGGGGCGGGTACGCTGCTGTCTCAACACATCAAGTCCAGCGAAATGCTGGCCTACGAGGATCTGGGAACGGAGGCCGTCCGCCGTCTGGAGGTGGAGGGCTTTCCGGTGATCGTCGCCAACGACGTTTCGGGCAACGACCTCTTCCGGATGGGCAAAGAGGCGTTCGCCCGAAAGGGAAATCGGACGTAGCGCATCCGAAAGCAAGGAGAGATTCGCATGGCCAACGCGGCTGCAACCGTCGGAGGAGAAGGCTTCGGCGCGACGAAACGGCGCGACGCCTGGTGGTTGGAACCCCTGGTGACCGGCCTCGGCCTCGGGCTTTTCGGCGTGTACGCCACCTGGGCGGCTTTTCAGGGCGAGAACTACTACGCCGCGCCTTACCTGTCCCCCTTTTACTCCCCGCTGATTCTGGTGGATTGGTGGCCCTTTTCTCCCGCCATTCTGATTTTGTGGGCGCCGCTGGGGTTCCGGGGGACCTGCTACTACTACCGCAAGGCCTACTACCGGGCCTATTTCCAGGACCCGCCCGCGTGCGCGGTGGAAGAGCGAAAGGGCCGGTACTATGTGGGCGAACGGGCCTTTCCCTTCGTTCTTCAGAACCTGCACCGGTATTTTTTCTACGCGGCCGTCGTGGTTCTGGCCTTTCTCTGGTACGACACCTTTGAGGCCTTCTTCTTCTCGGGACGCTTCGGGATGGGCGTCGGGACGCTGGTCCTGCTGGCCAACGTGCTCCTGCTCTCAGCGTACACCTTCTCCTGCCACAGCTTCCGGCACCTCATCGGCGGGAAGCTGGATTGCATGACGTGCACGCACCAAGGCGGCGCGCGGCACAAGGTCTGGAGCGGGGTCAGCCTGATCAACCACCACCACATGTTTTGGGCCTGGGTCAGCCTGGTCATGGTGGGGCTTGCGGATCTGTACGTCCGGCTGGTCGCTTCGGGCGTCATCCAGGACGTGAGGTTTTTCTGATGGAAAATATCGAAACCCACGAATATGACGTGATCGTCATCGGCGCGGGAGGCGCGGGACTCCGCGCGGCCATCGAGGCGTCCGCCCAGGGGGTGTCCGTGGGCCTGGTGTGCAAATCCCTGCTGGGCAAGGCCCACACGGTGATGGCCGAAGGAGGCATCGCCGCGGCCCTGGCCAGCGTGGACCCCGAGGACAACTGGCAAACCCACTTCCGCGACACGATGCGCGGCGGCAAGATGCTGAACCAGTGGGGAATGGCGCAGGTCCACGCCCAGGAATCCCCGGACCGGGTCAAAGAGCTCGAGGAATGGGGGGCGCTCTTCGACCGCACCCCGGAAGGCGGGATCCTCCAGCGCTCCTTCGGAGGCCACCGCTGGCGAAGGCTCGCACACGTGGGCGACCGGACCGGGCTGGAGATGATCCGCACCCTCCAGGACCGGGGCGTCCACCTGGGCATCGACGTCTATATGGAGTGCACCATCACCCATCTCTTCAAGGACGGCGGCCGGATCAGCGGAGCCCTGGGATACTGGCGGGAGAGCGGCCGGTTCGTTCTGTACAAGGCCAAGGCCGTCGTCCTGGCCACGGGCGGCGTCGGGATGGCGTACAAGATCACGTCCAACTCCTGGGAGTACACCGCCGACGGCATGGCGCTCGCCTACCGGGCGGGGGCCGAGCTGATTGACATGGAGTTCGTCCAGTTCCATCCGACCGGGATGATCTGGCCCCCGGGTGTCATGGGCATCCTCGTCACCGAGGGCGTCCGGGGGGACGGCGGGCTGCTCAAGAACAACAAGGGCGAGCGGTTCATGTTCAATTACATCCCGGACATGTTCCGCTCGGAGACCGCCGAGACCGAAGAGGAGGCCAACCGCTGGCTGGCGGGAGACAAATCCGCGCGCCGTACGCCGGACCTGCTCACCCGAGACGTCGTGGCCCGGGCCATCCTGAACGAAGTCAAAGAGGGCCGCGGCAGCGAGCACGGCGGGGCCTATCTGGACATCTCGCACAAGCCCGCCGAATACGTCAAGAGAAAGCTGCCCAGCATGTACATGCAGTTCATGGAGCTGGCGGACGTGGACATCACGCAGCAGGCCATGGAAGTCGGGCCGACCACCCACTACATCATGGGGGGCGTCCGCGTCGAAGGAAAGACCTCCGCCGCCACGGTCCCCGGCCTGTTCGCCGCGGGCGAGGCGGCCGGAGGGCTTCACGGCTCGAACCGCCTGGGCGGCAATTCGCTTTCGGACCTGCTGGTCTTCGGCCGGCTCGCCGGCCTGGCGGCCGCCGGGTGCGCCAAAGACATGGGCGCCGCCCCGACGGTGGATTCGGAAGAAGTGGATCGCGCTACGGCGGAGGTCCTGGCGCCCTTCGAGCGCTCCGACGGCGAGGACCCCTTCAAGATTCATCGCGAGCTTCGCGACCACATGCAGGACAACGTAGGGATCATCCGCGACGCCGAAGGGCTCGAGCGCGGACTGGAAGGGCTGAAGGGGTTCAAGGAGCGGGTCGGCCGCGCGCGGGCCACCGGCTCCCGGCTGTTCAACCCCGGCTGGCACCTGTGCATCGACCTGAAAAACATGATCGAGATCTGCGAGGCGATCGCGCTGTCGGCGCTCCGGAGGGAGGAGAGCCGGGGCGCCCACACCCGCGCCGACTATCCGGACAGCACGGAGGAGCAGGGGGGTGTGAACACCGTCATCAAGCTGGAAGGCGGAGAAATGAAGATTGACGCCGCCCCCCTTCCCGAGATGCCCGACGAGCTGAAGAAGATGTTCGAGGAGAACTAGCCCATGCATGAGGCCGTTCTGAGAGTTTTCCGAGGCGATGCCCGGGGCGGGGAGGAAAAGGAATACCGCGTCCCGGTTGAAGAAGGCATGGTCGTCCTGGACGCCATCCATTACATCCAGGAACACATCGAGCCGGACCTGGCCGTCCGCTGGAACTGCAAGGCCGCCAAGTGCGGATCGTGCAGCGCGGAGGTGAACGGCAAACCGAGCCTGATGTGCAAAACCCGGATGGATGAGCTCCCGGAGGAGGAGCCCATCACGGTCTATCCGATGAAGGCCTTCCCGATCATCAAGGACCTGGTGACGGACGTCTCGTGGAACTACGAGGTCAACAAGAAGATCACCCACTTCACCCCGGACCCCGAGACCGATTGGAAGATGTACCAGCCCGACGTGGACCGGGTCCAGGAGTTCAGGAAGTGCATCGAGTGCTTTCTCTGCCAGGACGTTTGCCACGTCCTGCGGACTCACGGCAACACGCCGCAGTTCTCCGGCCCCCGGTTCTTGGTCCGCATGGCCGGATTGGAGATGCACCCCCTGGACACGGCCTCCAGGCTGGAACACCTCAAGGACGAGGCGGGCATCGGGTTGTGCAACATCACCAAGTGCTGCACCGAGGTCTGCCCGGAGGAGATCCATATCACGGACAACGCCATCATCCCCCTCAAGGAGCGGGTGGTGGACGAGTATTACGACCCCATCCGGAAGTTGTTCAAGAAAATCTTGGGAAGGTGACGGCGGGGGCCGCCCTACCGGTTTGAAAATGCCGGCTTCCTACCAATCGGTAGGCCGGGCATCCTGCCCGGCCGGAGCGTCCTATGTGAGACCATTGCGAACTCCTCTAACCTGAACGGGCTGAACTCGACGGGCTCGTTCCGGGGCCATCGCATGAAGATCCATGAATATCAAGGCAAAGAGATCCTGAAGTCTTTCGGCATTCCCGTGCCCGAGGGCGGGGTGGCCGAAACGCCCGCCGACGCCAAAACCATCGCGGAGCGCCTGAAAGGACGCGTCATCGTCAAGGCGCAAATACACGCGGGCGGACGCGGCAAGGGGGGCGGCGTCAAGCTGGCCGACACCCCGGCGGACGCGGAGGAGGCCGCGCGGCGGATCCTCGGCATGCAGCTCGTCACCCCCCAAACCGGCCCGGAGGGGCAAAAGGTCAAACGGGTCCTGGTGGAGGAAGCCACGCCCATCGCCAAGGAGCTCTACCTGGGCGTGGTGATCGACCGGGCGCGGGCGGCCCCGGTCGTCATGGCCAGCGAGGCCGGCGGGATGGACATCGAAGAAGTGGCCGCGAAGACGCCGGAGAAGATTCTCACCGAAGCCGCGGACCCGGGCCTCGGGCTTCAGGCTTTTCAGGCCCGCCGGCTGGCTTTCGGTCTGGGCTTGCCCAAAGAGGCCCTGGGCGCGGCGTCGGAGTTTTTCCGGAACCTGTACCGCGTCTTCCAGGACAAAGACTGCTCCCTGGCGGAGATCAATCCGATGGCCCTGATGGAAGACGGCCGGCTGCTGGCCCTGGACGCGAAGCTCAACTTCGACGACAACGCCCTGTACCGCCACGCCGATGTGGCCGGACTCCGGGACCTGGACGAGGAGGCGCCCCTGGAAGTCGAGGCCGCTAAGCACGACCTGAATTACATCAAGCTGGACGGCGAGGTGGGCTGCATGGTCAACGGGGCGGGCCTCGCCATGGCCACGATGGACATCGTCAAGATGGCGGGGTCTTCGCCCGCGAACTTCCTGGACGTGGGCGGAGGCGCCAGCCAGGAAATGGTCGAAAACGCCTTCCGCATCCTGATGGACGACGAGGCGGTCCGGGCGGTGTTCATCAACATCTTCGGCGGCATCATGCGCTGCGACGTGCTGGCCCAGGGCGTGGTGGAGGCGGTGCGAAAGCTCGATGTGAAGGTCCCGATCATCATCCGGATGGAAGGAACAAACGTGGAGGAAGGACGAAAGATCCTGGCGGATTCGGGCCTGAACTTCACGGTGGGCGACGATATGCGGGACGGGGCGCAGAAGGTTATAGAAGCGCTGAAAAGGTAAAGGTCCCAGGGGGGGACATTTTAAAAACTGTCCCCCCCTGGACCCCCCCTCGAAAACTTTCTGCGGCCCGGCGATGCGCGCCGGGCCTTATGGGGTTGGGTGTGAGGTCGGCAGGAACGTTCTTATGTGGCCTGTCGATGCCTTGATTTTTGGCCGGATGCTGCGGCCCTTTGAGGGCCGCACGCCATCGCAAATGGTAGGGCGGCCACCTTGGCCGCCATCCGAAGGCGGGCTGGAAGCCCGCCCCACCAGGGCGCGGGGGGGCGCCTTTCAAAAAGCGCCCCCCGCGACTTTCCTTTCACACCGGCTGCTTGGCGACAGGAGAGCAATTGATGAGTGTTCTCGTGGGGGGGGACACGCGGATCGTCGTTCAGGGGATGGGCCGGCACGGCCGGTTCCACGCGGCCCGCTGCCTGGAGTACGGAAAAGAGAACGGGATCGAAACCCAGGTCGTCGCCGGCGTCACGCCCGGCAAGGGGGGCGAGGAGGCCGAGTCCATCCCGCTCTTCGACACCGTCGCGGACGCCATGGCGGAGACCGGGGCGAACGCCTCGCTGGTCTTCGTGCCGCCCGCGGGCGCCGCGGATGCCATCATGGAATCCGCCGACGCCGGGTTGCCCCTTTGCGTGTGCGTCACCGAGGGCATCCCCGCCCTGGACATGCTCCGGGTGCGGGATTTCCTCACCGGCCGGCCGACGCGGCTCGTGGGGCCCAACTGTCCGGGCGTCATCTCTCCCGGCGGCTGCAAGATGGGGATCATGCCGGGGCACATTCACACGCCCGGCAAGGTGGGCGTCGTCTCGCGCAGCGGGACCCTCACCTACGAGGCGGTGTGGCAGTTGACCGCCCTGGGCATCGGGCAATCGACCTGCATCGGGATCGGCGGGGACCCCGTCATCGGGACGACGTTCGTGGACGCCCTGGCCCTGTTCCAGAATGACCCGGAGACCGAGGCCGTCATCCTGATCGGAGAGATCGGCGGGAGCGCCGAGGAGGAGGCGGCGGCGTTTATTCGCTCCGGCAAGTTCAACAAGCCCGCCGTCGGATTCATCGCGGGCCGGACGGCGCCGCCGGGCCGGCGGATGGGCCACGCGGGGGCCATCATCTCCGGGGGCAAAGGGACGGCCGCCGACAAGATGGCCGCCCTCGAGGCGGCGAACGTATCGGTCTGCGAGAGCCCGGCCGAGATGGGAAGCCGCATGGCGGACCTGCTGAATTGACGCTGACGGGTTGAATCATCCGTGCGCGCGCGTATATTGAATGGACGAAGCGGCCGGCGGCGATTGCGCGCTTCAGGGAAGCCGCGCGTGCGCCGATAAGCCCTTGAGAGAAAACGGCCGGGAGCCGTTTGTCGATGTCGGAGTTTGAACGTTTTCCGGGCATGTGATATCGTGAAGATTCACCTGCCAGAACCCGAGCGGAGGGGGTTTGCGCCTCACCGCGGAGGTCGGCGCCGGGGAGGGGATGGTTTCTCTTCTTCTGCCGGATCCTACGGGGGAAGTCTAAGAGATGAGCAATTCACCCGAATCGGGCCACGGAGGGAACGAGGGCGCCGCGCCCCGGAAGGGCGTAGAGACGCTGGAGACGGTGGCCATCCGTTTCGCCGGAGACTCGGGAGACGGGATGCAGCTGACCGGGACGCGGTTCACGAACGCGACGGCGATCGCCGGCAACGACCTCAGCACCTTGCCGGACTTTCCGGCGGAGATCCGGGCGCCCGCGGGCACGCTGGCGGGGGTGAGCGGATTTCAGATCAATTTCAGCAGCCACGACATCCACACCCCCGGAGACAGCCCCGATGTCCTGGTGGCCATGAATCCGGCGGCCCTCCGGGCCAACCTGGGCGACCTCAAGCGCGGGGGCATGGTCATCATCAACACCTCCGCGTTCAACGCCAAGGCCTACGGCAAGGCGGACTACACGTCCGATCCCCTGACCGACGGCTCCCTGGACGGATACCGCGTCTTCCAGGTCGACATCGCCAAAATGACCCAGGCCGCGCTGAAGGACATGGGACTCCAACCCAGCGTCATGGACCGCAGCAAGAATCTTTTCGCCCTCGGCATGATGTTCTGGATGTATCAGCGCCCCATGGACAACACCATCGAGTGGATCAAAGAGAAATTCAAAAACCGGGAGGAAATCGTCGAGGCCAACCTCCGGGCGCTGCACGCCGGATTCCATTTCGGCGAGAACACGGAAATCTTCCAAACCTCCTATCTCGTCAAGGAAGCCCACCTTTCGCCCGGAACGTACCGCAACATCACGGGCAACGAATCGGTGGCCAAGGGGTTCGCCGCGGCGGCCAAGCTGTCGGGGCTCCGCCTGGTGTATGGAAGCTACCCCATCACCCCGGCCAGCGACGTGCTTCACGAGCTCTCCCGCTACAAGAACTTTGACGTCATCACCATCCAGGCCGAGGATGAGATCGCGGCCGTTTCCGCCGCCATCGGCGCCTCGTTCTCGGGCGCGCTGGGCGTGACGGGAACCAGCGGCCCGGGCCTGGCCCTCAAGTCCGAGGCCATGAACCTGGCGGTGATGACCGAGCTCCCCTTGGTCGTCCTGGACGTCCAGCGCGGCGGCCCCAGCACGGGGCTTCCCACCAAGACCGAGCAGGCCGACCTCCTCCAGGCCCTTTACGGCCGGAACAGCGATTCGCCCATCCCCGTCGTGGCCGCCACCACCCCGGGCGATTGTTTCTTCGCGGCGATCGAGGCCTCCCGGATCGCCCTCAAATACATGACGCCGGTGGTCCTGCTCACCGACGGCTATCTGGCCAACGGGTCCGAGCCCTGGAGCATCCCCGCGGTGGAGAGCCTGCCGAAGCTGGACGTCGAGTTCCGCACCGAGCCTGAAGGATTCCTGCCCTATCTCCGGGACCCGGAGACCCTCGCGCGGCCCTGGGCGAAACCCGGAACGCCGGGCCTGGAGCACCGGATCGGCGGGATCGAGAAGGAGGACGAAACGGGCGACGTCAGCTACGACCCGGCCAACCACGAGAACATGGTCCGGACCCGCGCGGCGAAAATCGCGGGCATCGCCAAGGACATTGCCCCGGCGGAAGTCGTGGGCGAGGAGACAGGCAAGCTGCTCGTCATCGGTTGGGGAAGCACATACGGGGCCATCACCACCGCCATCAGCGTCCTCCAGGCGAAGGGGGCCCCGGTGTCCTACGTTCACTTGCGGCATCTCAACCCGTTCCCGGAAAACCTCGGCAAGGTCATCTCGAGCTTCGACCGGGTGCTCATCCCAGAGATGAACATGGGGCAGCTCTTACAGGTCATCCGGGCCGAGTACCCGGTGAATGCCGTCGGCTTCAACAAGATCCAGGGGCAACCCTTCAAGATCTCTGATCTCGTGAGCAAGATTGAGGAGGTGCTTGCATCATGAGCACGGAAACGGCGAAACTCACCAAGAAGGACTTCACCTCGGACCAGATCGTCAAGTGGTGTCCGGGCTGCGGCGACTACGCGATCCTGGCGCAAGTGCAGGCCGTTTTCCCGAACCTCGGGATTCCCCGGGAGAACGTCGCCTTCGTCTCGGGAATCGGCTGCGCGGCCCGGTTCCCCTACTACATGGACACCTACGGCTTCCACTCCATCCACGGCCGGGCGCCGGCGTTCGCCACGGGCCTCAAGACGGCCAACCCGGACCTTTCCGTCTGGGTGGTGAGCGGGGACGGGGACGCCCTGTCCATCGGGGGCAACCACCTCCTCCACATTCTCCGGCGCAACGTCGATCTGAAGATCCTCCTGTTCAACAACCGGATTTATGGCCTGACCAAGGGGCAGTACTCTCCCACCTCGGAGTTCGGCAAAAAAACCAAATCCACGCCGATGGGCTCGGTGGACACGCCGCTCAACCCCGTCTCCGTCGCGCTCGGCGCGGAAGCCACGTTCGTTGCCCGGACGGTGGACCGGGACGTGAAGCACATGAGAGAGGTCATCCGGCAGGCCGCCGCCCACAAGGGAACGGCTTTCGTCGAGATCCTCCAAAACTGCCCCGTCTTCAACGACGGCGTCTTTTTCAACCTGACCGAGAAGGACACCAAAGAGACCGACTGCATTCGTCTTGACATCGGACAGCCGGCCGTCTACGGGCCGAAAGACAACCCGATGGGCCTCCGGTTGAACGGGCTGAAACTCGAGTCCGTCCCGGTGAACGGAGACACCGACGGATTGCTCGTGCACGATCCGCACGGCGCCGACCCCACCCTGGCCTTCATAATCGGCCAGATGCATAACCACGGCCTCCCGGTCGGCCTGGGCGTCCTCCGCGCCGTGGAAAGGCCCTGCTACGACACCCTCGTGAACGACCAGGTCCGGCAGGCCATTCAGTCCAAGGGGGAAGGCGACCTCGAAGCGCTCCTGAACGACGGCGATTCCTGGACGGTGTCCCCGTAGTCTCCGCGTCGCGAAGGTCCGTTCGAACCCCGCCGCAAGGGAAATCCGCACCGGGTTTCCCTTGTGTTTTGTCCGATGCCTGAAACCAATTTGCAGGGAGCCGAGTTTCATGGAAAACACGCTCGCCATCATCAAACCCGATGCCGTGGGCCGCAAACTGACCGGCCGGATCATCGACCGGATCGAAGGGGCCGGCTTCCGAATCCGCGCCCTGCGCCTGCTGCGCTTGACCCGGGCCGAGGCCGAGGGATTTTACGCCGTTCACCGGGACCGGCCCTTTTTCGCCGGCCTGACCGAGTTCATGTCCTCGGGGCCGTGCGCGGCGATGATCCTGGAGAAAGAGGACGCCATTGCGGCCTGGCGCCGTCTCATGGGGGCGACAAACCCGGAGGAGGCCGAGGAGGGCGCCCTTCGCAAGGAATTCGCCGAGAACATCGAGCGCAACTGCGTCCACGGAAGCGACGCCCCCGAGACGGCGGCGTTCGAAACCGCGTACTTCTTCAGGGCCCTGGACAAGGTGTAGGGAAAGCCCCGGAGGGAAGGAGGGACCGTCCTCAAGCCCCGGGGTGGATGACCCCGCGCCGGGTTCGAAAAAACTCCTCCCGGTCCCGCGCTTTCGCGTCGGCGGACCGCCCGGGAGTCATCCATGACTGAAAGTGGATGGGTGCGCCGCAGAGGGGTTCCACCGGGAAAAATCCGCCGGCCGGAATGACTTCCTTCCCGCCCGCCTTGAATCTCAAAACCCTTTGATTTAGAGTTTCCTCGCAGACGTGAGCGTAGCGCGGCGGGTCGCCCGGAAGCGAACCGGGCCCGACCGCACGGGGAACGGGCGGCTCGCCGGGTCATCCCGACGATTTCTCATTTCAACTTTTTTCGGGTTTAGCGAATGCGCGCGGTGCTTTTGGCGGGCGGGCTGGGAACGAGGCTCCGGCCCCTCACCTTCTCGATCCCCAAGCCCCTCCTCCCCGTGGGGGAAAAGCCGATCCTCGAGATCATCCTCGACCGGCTCAAGGAATTCGGATTCCGTGAATTCATCCTCTCCGTCGGATACCGGGCCGAGCTCATCGAAACCTACTTCGGCGACGGCACACGCTTCGACGCGGAAATTCACTACCTGAAGGAAGAAAAGCCCACGGGCACGGCCGGCTCCCTCCACCTGCTCCGCCAGGGATTCGACATCGCCGATGACGAGACTTTCCTCCTCATGAACGGCGACGTCCTGACCGAGCTCGACTTCCACCGCTTCATCGACGCCCACAAGTCCGGAGCGTTCGAGATCAGCGTGGGCGTCAAGGAGATCGAGCGCCAGCTCCCTTACGGCGTCCTCGAGGTCGAGGACCGCCTCGTCCGGCGGATCGTTGAAAAACCCGTCTCGCGGCACCTCATCTCGGCCGGCATCTACCTGCTTCAGGGGAGCGTCCTCCCCCTGGTCCCGGCCGACACCTATTTCACCCTGCCGGACCTCGTGGAACGCCTGGTGGCGGAGAACCGGCGCGTCGGAAGCCATCTCATCCGGGAATTCTGGCTGGCCGTGGAGCACCCGGATGACATGGAAGAGGCCCGGTCCCGAATCGAGGCGGGCTCGGGATGAGTCTCTCGCTCCGAAAACTCTCCGTCGTCATTCCCGTTTACAACGAGCGAGACACCATCGAGGAGGTCATCCGCCGGGTCCTGGCAGTGGACATCGGCCTTGAGCGCGAGATCATCGTCCTGGACGGCGACTCCACCGACGGAACCCGGGAGTTCCTGGAGAACCTCCGGGAGGAGCAGGTTCGGGTGATCTTCGAAAAGGATCGGGGCGGCAAAGGCGCGGCCGTCCGGCGCGGCTTCGGCGAGGCCACGGGCGACATCGTCATCATCCAGGACGCCGACCTGGAATTGGATCCGTCCGAATATCCGGACCTTCTGGCCCCCATTCTCCGGGGCGATGCGAAAGCCGTATACGGGAGCCGGTTCACCCACGGAAGGGGCGCGACGTCCTTCGGAAGCTACATCGGCAATAGGACCATCACCTGGGCGACCAACCTCCTCTTCTTCGCCCGGCTCACCGACATCGCGACGGGCTACAAGGTCATCCGGAAAGATGTCCTCGACACCCTGCGCCTTTCGTGCAACGGCTTCGATTTCGACGCCGAAATCACCAACAGGCTCCTCAAGGCGGGCGTCCGCATTCACGAGGTTCCCGTCGCCTATGCGCCCCGCGACCACCAGGCCGGAAAGAAGCTTCACTGGTCCGAGGGCTTCCGGGTTCTGCTGGCGATCCTGAGAAACCGCTTCACCGACTGACCGACGCCATGACCGCAATCCCCCCCCACGACAGCCGGGCAACGCGATTCCGGACGCGGATCTTCACCCCCGTCCTCCGATTCAACGACCGGGTGGATGAATGGATCCGCCGGAACCCGGCCGCCCGTCTCCTGGGACCTGCCGGACCGTTGCGGCGATGGAGGGAAGGAGCAAGGCGCGACCCCCGCCGATCGGGGCGGGAGACCGGCAGGGACGGGTGGATCGACGGCAGTCTCCTCATTACGGCGATCCGGAGGTTTTCGGCGGCGCTGGGCGGCGCAATCGCCGCTCAGGCTCGGGAAGGGATCTTCGGGCGCTGGCGGGACGCCGTGGCCCGCTCCCGGACGGCCGCCCCGCAACGAACCGCGGCGGCCGTTCTCTTATCGGCAATGGGCGCGAACGCGGTTTTCCTTCTTGTCTCCCAAACGCCCCTGGAAGCGGAAGGCTTGGCGATCCGGGCGCTCCTGCTCGCGGGTGCGGGAGCGGCGACGGTCCTGAAAGAGGGCGGGTTCGCCCGCTGGTGGCGGGCCTGGTGGCCGGGCCGGCGGCGCCGGAATTCGGGAAGGGAGAGCGCGGCGACCCCCGGAACGGCCGGGCCGGCCGCTCTGGAGGGTTCTCCCGGCTTTCTCCCCGCAATGGCGGCGGGGGCGGTTGCGGGGTTTTTCTGGTGGCTTTCCCCCGGCGCCGCATTTCTGGGACTGGCCGCGGCGGGGTTGGCAGTGGGCCTAAAGCGATTCTGCGCCCCGGAGGATTGGGAGTTTTTGCGGGGTCTTTTCATTGCTTCCCTGGTCCTGCGCCTGGCCCTCCTGGCCGTTGCGTACGCTTGGGCGATCACGAAAGGGTGGACCTACTCGAATCCGAACGTCCTGGACTTTCACTTCAGGACCCCGATGGTGTTCGGCGACGGGGGATACTTTACAGCGCGGGCTTGGGCGCTCAGCCAGATCTGGAGGGGCGCTGAGGTCTGGCCGCAGGCCCTCTATGAAATTCGCCAGGTTTACGGGGCCACGTCATTTCTTTACCTCCCCACGGCCTTCTTCTATCTCTTCGGCCCCGAGGGATTGATCGCGGTCCGGCTCATCAATCCATTCATCGGCGCATGCCTTCCTTTGATGGTGTACGGGTTGACCCGCGAGCTGTTCGGCCGGCCGGCCGGCCGGATCGCCTCGATCACGGTCTCGATCTTTCCTTCGCTGATCCTCTGGAGCCTGGACCTGCTCAAGGATACAACGTTCATCGTGATAACCCTGGCGACCGTCTGGTGGATGGTTCGATTCCAACGGCGAAAGAGACTTAGCGCCTGGCTGGCCGCCGCCGTCATGGTGGCGCTTTCCTTCACCGTCCGCAATGACCTGGGCATTCTTCTCCTCGCCTTGGTCGGACTCGGCTGGATCCCCGTTGTGTGGCGGCGGTGCGTGGGGCGGAGCCCGGCTCGGGCGCTGCTCGCCCTTTTGCTTCTGGCGGCAGTTTTCCTCTCCCCCCCCGTGCGCGGTGTGATGGGGGTTCAGCTCTACTGGCTCTTTTCCGTCCAGCGGGGAGCGGCCTCGACGGCCGGAAGGTCCACCTATCCGCTGTGGAACCAAAGACTCTACCGGCACAAGGCGCCCGAGACCTTCCTGACGGATGTCAAACCCCTGGAAGTCCTCCGCGCGTTCGGACTCGGGCAATACCATTTCTGGCTCGAACCCACCCCTTGGGGGCCGCGCTCCCGGGGAGAGCGGCTGGCCATCCCCCAGATGATGCTTTGGTACGTGATCCTGCTGGCCAGCCTCGCCGGGATATGGCGTCTGCGGCGAAACCCGTCGGAGCTCTTCATCCTGCTTGTGTTCCTCGGGGCGGCGAGCGCAATCATGGGGATGACGGGAGGGAACGTCGGGACGATTTTCCGTCACCGGGACGTTCTGACGCCGGTCCTGATTGCCGCGGCCGGCGGGGGCTTGGCCGGGTGGCTCCGCCGGACGCGGGACCCGGCCCCGGCCCATCAGACCGGCCGGGCCGATCGCGGGCCGGCGGGCAAGGCCTGAGACCCGTGGCGAATCATCCCCCCCTCCCCCCGACGGACGGCCGGCGGCGGCGTTCACCCAGGATCCTCTTCCTCTCCTACAACGGCGTTCAGGAGCCCCTGATGCAGTCCCAGGCGCTGCCCTACCTCCGCGGACTCGCCCGCCAAGGCACCCGCGTTCATCTCCTCACCTTCGAGAAAGAGACGCCGAGGGGAAACCCGCCGGGTAAGGAGCAGCGCGCGGCTTTGGCCCGCGACGATTTGCGTTGGACCTGGCTCAGGTACCATAAGCGTCCCGCCTTCGTTTCCACGCTCTTCGACGTCGCGCTCGGGATGGCGCTCTCCGTTTGGCTCACCCTGCGGCATCGCGTGGACATCATCGAAGCCCGGGGGACCATCCCCGCGGGAATCGGATTTCCCGTGGCCCGGATCCTTCGCCGGCGATTCCTTTTCAACGTCCGGGGGCTGCTCGCCGAGGAAAACGCGGACGCGGGCCGCTGGAGGCTGGATCATCCCGCGGTCCGATGGGTGAACCGGCTCGAGAAACGATGGATCTCCTCCGCTGACGCCGTCATCGTGCTCACCGAGGCATTGAAACGTCTGCTGGCGGGACCGGATTACCTGCCTCGACCGAGGACTGAAGGGGTGACGGTGATCCCGTGCTGCGCGGACACCGACCGGTTTCTGCCGGCCCGCGAAACGCGTAGGCCAGAGACGGCCTTCCCCACGCTCGTCTATGCGGGATCGCTCGGCGGGTACTATCTGGTCCGGGAGATGTTCGACTTTTTCGCCGTCGCCCTGGCCCGGTGGCCCCGGGCGCGTCTGCGGATCCTGGCCAACGGGTATGAAAACCGGGCGCGCGACGCGGCGAGAGAGATCGGCCTGGATCCCGGGAGGGTGGACATCGAGACGGTCGCCCATGAGGATGTCCCCGGACGGCTGGCCGGCGCCGACGCGGGTTTGGTGTTCGCCCGCCCGGCCTTCGCCCGGATCGGCATGTCTCCGACCAAACTGGCGGAGTATCTGGCCTGCGGTCTGCCGGTCGTCACAACGCCTGGAATCGGGGACGCCGAGAGCGTTGTCCTGGAAGACCGGATCGGGGTGGTGGTTCGGAGCCTGGACAGGGCCGGGTACGAGGGGGTCTGCGAGGCGCTCTCGACGCTATTGGAGGAAGGCGAGACCCTGCGGACCCGGTGCCGGCAGTCGGCGGTTCGTCGATTCGGGTTGGAGAGGGGGCTTGCGGGATATCGTGAAGCCCTGGGATTTCTCGGGTTCCGACTGTGACTTTCCCGAGGGGGTTGCGTATATAGATATTTATATCTTTAGACGTTGGGACGGTTGTTAAAATGGCCGCGGTTCGGAGCGTCGTCCCGAGAACCGGCCGGTCGGACCGGCGAAGCGCTTTCGTCGGGGGATCGATCTAGTTGGGTCATCGGGTGTCGCCGGAATCTCCCGGGCGCGGAAAATGGAGTGAGGAAAATCGTTGACACGCCGAAGAGATTCAGCACCTATGTGCTGTATATGGCCATTTCCATCGGGACGTTCCTGCTGTTCCTGCCGGCGACCCGGGCGTGGTTCATCGGCCAGGGGATGCGGTGGTTTTTCCTTTTTCTTCTGTCCTTCTTCCTGAGCCTGCTCCTGACGCCGGCCGTCCGCCGCTTGGCCCGCCGCCTTGATGTGTTGGACGCGCCTTCATCCCGAAAGGCCCACGAGAGAAGCTCCCCGCTGCTGGGCGGAATGGCTATTTTTCTGTCCTTCGCCATCGCCGTCATCTACAACCTGTATTTCTCGTTCCAACTCAAGGGCGTCGCCATCGGCGCCACGCTCGTCATGGTTTTTTCCCTGGCGGACGATATCTGGGACCTGCCGGCGCTGATGAAGCTCATGATTCAGCTTTGCGCGGTGGGGGTCATGGTCGTTTACGGGGTGAGCGGAAATTTCATGCCGGCCTCCTTTCTGGGGGACGGCTTCGAGGTGCTCCTGACCATTTTCTGGAGGATCGGCATCACCAACGCCGTGAACTTTCTGGACGGGATGGACGGTTTGGCGACGGGGCTGGGCCTCATCGCATCCACGTTCATCGGTCTCGTGGGGCCCTGCAGACCGGCCAGCGGTTCCTGCTCTTTCTGGCCGTGGCGTTGGCGGGCAGTTGCCTGGGATTTCTCCCCTACAACTTCCATCCCCGAAAACCCGCGACCATCTTTCTCGGGGACGCGGGCAGCCAGTTCATCGGATTCACCCTGGCGGGGATGGCCATCATGGGAAATTGAGCGATCGGCGATCCGGTGAAGGCCTACAGCATGCCCGTTCTGATCCTGGCCATCCCGATCTTCGACATGACCTACATCACTTCCACCCGCATTTATTTGGGGCAGATTCGCGGCTTCAGGGAGTGGATTGAATACACCGGCAGGGACCACCTGCACCACCGCCTGGAAAACCTCGGCCTCTCCAAGAAGCAAACGGTTCTGTTCATCTACTTCCTGGCGGCCGCGTTGGGCGTCAGCGCGGTCGTCCTGAAGAACGGCCGGACCTTGGACGCCGTGGTCCTGTTGTTTCAGGCGGGGATGTTGTTGTTGATCACCGCCACACTCATGGTCCGGGGCGCCCGCCTGGTTCAGGACGCGGGGCGGGAGATCCGCAGAACCCTGACCAACATCCTCGGCTTCAGCGAAGTCATGCTGGGGGAGGAGCCGGAATCGCCGACCGCCCGGCGGGAGTACGCGGAAATCATCCGGCGCAAGAAGATCCGTCTAGAAAGCGCGCTCAACCGCCTATCGGGCGCCCTCCCGCCGGACGCCCACACCGGGTCGGAAGGGGACGCCGAATCCGCCGATGCAGAAGCGGAGTCCCGTACGATCCTGGTCGTCGACGACGACCTGGATTTTCTCCTGTTGATCGAGGTCATCCTGGGCAAACGCCACCGGATCATCAAGGCCTCCGACGGCGCCTCAGCCATTTCCTGGGCCCTCGACGCCCGGCCCGACTTGATCCTGATGGATCTCTTCATGCCCCGCATGGACGGCTTCGAAGCTGTCCGGATCCTTCGGGAAAACCCCGATACGCGGAAGATCCCCGTGCTGGCCATCAGCGCGGAGATGTCTCGGGTCAACGCCGAACGGGCCCTGGAAGCCGGATGTGTGGGCTACCTGGGGAAACCGTTCGACGCCCAGGCCCTTCGCCGCGAGGTGACACGCGCCCTCCGCGTCGCCGCCGACTGAACCGCGCTCTTCCTCAAGGGGCCCCCCGCCCCGGATTCTTATCCGGGTCTCTTGCAGGCCTGGCCGGCCGCCTGCGGCCTTGCGCACGCCCCCGGCTTCGCAAGCCGCTCGGCGTTCCGGTAGGCGATCTTCTCGGCCACGGCCCTGGGCAAATCCTTCAGCCAGGCCCGGTATCCGTCCAGCGTCCGCGGCAGAAACTCCCACCGATCGTCCGCCCAGGTGTCCGTCCCCACCAGGAAGCGATCCGGGTGGCGCAGGAACAGCTTGCGCCAATCCGGCTTCAGCCCGTCGTGCGAGACGTCCCACCGAAGGGCCAGCTCGGCCCAAAGGTTCGCGTGGCGGTCCAGGAGCCGTCCGATGGTCTCCGCCGCCGCCGTCATCCCCGCGTGCGCCCAGAGAACACAGACGCCGCGCTTCACCGCCGCGATCTCCGCAACGGCCGCAGCGTCCACGTGGGCGTGGAGGAAGAGGTTCTCCCGCGCCGCCAAGTCGGCAATCCGCCGGAAGACGGGGGAGGCGGCGTCGCCCACGCCCATATGGAACTCCCCGATCCCCCGGTAGACGCCCCGCCCGGTCCGGATGCGTTCTTCGAGATAGGCCGGGACCTCCGGGTCCCGGAACCACCCGCTCATGTCCTCCCGCGTCCGGTAAGGGCGCAGGACGGGGACAATGAACTTCGGCGCCGCCCGGTAGAGCCGGAGCGTGCCGTCGTCCGGCGTGCTGGAGACGAAGGCCCGGATCACGCCGCCCCGCCTCAGGATCTTCAACGCCCCGGCCGGCGGGAACCGCTCCCAGGCGTCCCGGCTGTAATGGATGTGGGCGTCGAAGATGGGAAGCCGCTGGGCGGCCGGCCCGGCGGACAAAAGGGGGATAACCGTCAGACCGGCCAGAAGCGCGACCCGGCCGGAAAGGAGCAAGCCGGACCGCCCGGACCGCATATGCAAGAACGTGGTGATAGGCTTCATGGCCTTCTTTCCCCGAGGATATGCGGATCGACCCGGGGGGAATGGAGATATCGGATGGCAAGGCGGGGGCGGCCTCAGACGGCTACGTGGATGCTGAGCTTTTCGTAGTCCTTCTCTTTCATTTCATCCCGCAGCCCCCAACTCTCCAGCCATGCGTGGTTCTCTTCAAAAAAGCCCTCGCCGTACGGCTCGAAAACCATCAGTTCGCCCGGGCAGAATTTGGAGTAATCATGGTCGCCGCGCATGTCCGCCGGGATGTTCCTTTCCCAAAGGGGCAGGTAAGGCGCCGGGCCCGCGCGAAGCCCCTCGTCGGTCCGCCTGAGAACGCGGAAGTACGCCTTCAGGGCGTCGGGGTCCAGATCCTCGCTCACCCGGGAAAGGATCCGGAACCGCCCCATCGCCAGCCGGCGATGGCCCCGCTGGAGGGCCATGTCGATCGCGGGGTCCACGAGATTGATCGCCTCGATCTCCCCCGACCCCAGGCATTGAAGCCGCCGCACCGGTCCGCCCAGGTTGTTGATGATGATCTTCTCTCGCGGATGGATCATCTCCATCGCCTTCAAGGTGGTGTAGTGGGTTCCCGCGCGGATTCCGACGCCGATGGGGACGTTCGCCAGATCCAGAAGGGAGTGGCAGGGGGAATCCGATCGGACGAAGAACGAATAGTTGGCCACGCCGTAGAGCTCGGGGACGATCTTCCCCATGCCCGCGCCGGCGTTGCTCGCCGCGCCCCAGTGGCAGGCCGCGTGGACGCTCGAGACCCCATCCATGAAAGGGCGGTCCTGCGGCCGCTCGTAGTACGCATCGCCCTGGTGGCTGAGCAACCCGTGCGTCACGCCGTCCAGGTGCTCAGGCGCCAGGCCCTCGTCCTGGTAATAGCCGTTTTCGAGCGCAATCCCCTCGTGGAGCCTCATGAAATGCGGCGCCACCTTGACGGGCTTTAGATCCTGCGTCCTCTCTTCATCCCCCCCTTGGTTTTTCCGGCGGCGGAAGCCTTACCCACCTTTTCCAGATATCCCCACCGATGAAGCCACTTTAATGTATAGGTTCAGATAGATGTGAGACATCTCCTTGGGTAGGGAGTAGAGTTCCAGGGGCCAACAGAGAGAGAGGAGGTCCCTGGATGCAAGTGTTTGGGTTGCCTCGTAGCCTCCTGCGCGCAGGAGGCTACGAGGCGGT